>ENA-OQAZ01001138-OQAZ01001138.1-human-gut-metagenome-genome-assembly--contig:-NODE-1138-length-13371-cov-3.773709_pt1 | contig 13371 bp, 17 predicted proteins | sample MGYA00242737_ERZ504531 | MGnify/ENA primary metagenome ERZ504531 (study PRJEB26092, sample SAMD00036244) | human gut metagenome | host: Homo sapiens | study: EMG produced TPA metagenomics assembly of...
TTGATACGGCCTTCTCATTTCCCGGGATCGGGTGGACTTAAACAACCACATCACGCGGGTGATGGAGACCGTTTCTGTGCATGGAGGATGCCATTCTGGAAAGGGCTGCCATGGACTCACCCTGGCTTCCTGTTGTAATGAGGACGGTATCCTCCTCCTTATAATTCTTTAACTGTTCAATATCCACGAGCGTTCCATCCGGAATATTGATATATCCGAGCTCCTGGGCAGTTCCGATGACGTTGACCATGCTGCGGCCTTCCACAACAACTTTTCTGCCATACTTGCATGCGGAGTTGATGACCTGCTGGACACGGTCCACGTTGGAAGCGAATGTCGCAACAATGATACGGTTCTGCTGATGCTCCGCAAAGATCGCATCAAAGGTCTTTCCGACGGTTCTCTCGGACATGGTAAATCCAGGACGAATCGCGTTTGTGGAGTCGCAGAGAAGGGCAAGAACACCTTTCTTTCCGAGCTCTGCCAATCTCTGGAGGTCTGTCACATCGCCGAATACCGGAGTGTAGTCGATCTTGAAATCACCGGTATTTAAGATGATTCCCGCAGGTGTGAATACCGCAAGGGCAGCCGCGTCCTCAATGGAGTGGTTCATCTTGATAAATTCTACGCGGAAACAGCCGAGATTGATGGACTGTCCGTGCTTTACGACCTTGCGCTTTACGCTGCGCAGCATGTTGTTCTCTTCGAGTTTATGGTCAATTAAGCCCATGGTCAGCTTTGTCGCATAGACCGGCGCGTTCACCATTTTTAACACGTACGGAAGCGCTCCGATATGGTCCTCATGACCGTGGGTAATAACGAATCCTTTTACTTTCTCATAATTATCTTTTAGATAGGTCACATCCGGAATGACAAGATCGATTCCAAGCATGTCATCACTGGGGAATGCAAGTCCGCAGTCCATAATGATGATGCTGTCGCCGTACTCGATGGCTGTCATGTTCATTCCGATCTGTTCCAGTCCCCCGAGAGGGATAATTTTGACTTTGCAGTCTGCTGTATCATTTTTCACGTTCTTCACGATTCATAACCTCTTTCTTTTCATTCTTCTTCCTGCATTCACTGCAAAGTCCGTAGAGCTTCACCTCGTGGTTCGTCACGAGAAAGCCCAGTTTCTCCATGACCTCTTCTTCCAGGCTGTCCAAAAGGTCTGATTCAAGGGAATACACCTTTCCGCAGCCGGTGCAGATGGCATGGTGGTGGCGGTGTCCCGACGCGCTTTCTTCACCGTTCAGCTCATACCGGGTAAAACCGTCATCAAATGTGACTTTGTCGATTACATGCAGGTCTAAAAGGACCTGTACGGTCCTGTATATCGTAGCCAGTCCGATCTCCGGGCTGTTTACTTTCGCTAAATCATAAATTTCTTCCGCAGTCAGATGTTCCGCTGGATGGGACGCAATAATATCAAGTACCATCATACGCTGATTTGTTACTTTGAGTCCTGCCTTGCGCAGCAGTCCTTTTACCGTTTCGTCGTTTCATCTTCATTGTCCCCCAACATCTGTCCTCCGAATCCCTTCCTGCTGCCAGCGTTCTGCGCAGACAGCAACCGATCCTGTATTCGATCAGTTTCTTTTCCAAGCACCAGGACCCGCCTATTTCCCGTCATCCAGACGGGCAAGTTTCCTGACTGTCAATACGATTGTTTGTCTGTATCTGTGTATTGAATGTTTGTTTTCTGCTTTTTGTACGTGCTCTACTGTTTCTCGAGATCCACGTCGTCAAGAAGCTCCGCGAAGATCTTCATGAGACCTTCCAGCTCGTCCTCATCTTCCACGACTCATAGAGAGCATCAGACTCGTCTGCGCCGGACATATCCTTTAAGATATAGCAGTCGCCTTCCTCGTCGTCATCTTCCGCGTCTGTGACAAGAAGATAGTTTGCCCCGTTTAATTTTGTCTCCTCCACAACATAGAATTCCAGTGTCTGGTCATCATCGACCAGCGTGATCTTTCTCTCTTCCATACATATTCTCCTGTCTCTGAAAAATGCGTAACTGTTCGGTATCCTTACAGTTACTCGTTCTATTCGTTTTCCTTTGTTTTAAGGCAGTCCAGATAACCCTGTAAGATCAGCCCCGCAGCGACTTTATCGATCACCGCTTTTCTGTTCTCGCGGCGCACTCCGCTCTCTATCAGGATCTGTTCCGCAGCAACGGTCGTGAGACGTTCATCCCAGTAATGCACCGGAAGTCCGGTACGGCGCTCCAGCATTTCTCCGAAAGCTTTCGTCTTTTCGACGCGCTCTCCTTCTGTATTGTTCATATTTTTCGGAAGTCCCAGCACGATCTCCGTGATCTCGTACTCCGCGATCAGCTCCTCGATCCGGGCACATGTCTTGCGCAGTTTATTCTCGTCCTTGCGCTCGATGGTCTCGACACCCTGTGCCGTCAGAAGAAGTCCGTCGCTGACTGCGACTCCTACGGTCTTTGAACCGAAATCCAGTCCGAGTATTCTCATAACGTATATTATCCTATCTGTTTTTCCTCATAGCAAAACCAGCCGGTGATTCCCGGCTGTCTGCATATTCTTTCTTATCTTTCCCAGAAACTAGCGGAGTCTCGTATCGATATAATTCTCCATCAGTTCTTCCAGGATCTCATCACGTTCCACCTTCATGATCAGGCTTCTTGCGCTCTTGTAGCTTGTAATATAAGTCGGATCACCAGACATGATATAGCCGACGATCTGGTTGATCGGGTTGTATCCCTTTTCCGTGAGCGCCTCGTAAACCTCACGGAGGACCTCACCGACCTCCAGTTTTTTATCTTCCTGTACCGCTTTAAAATATTGTGTATTACTGATATCGCCCATAAATATCCTCACGTCCTTCGACGGCTGTCCCGCGCTTTTCGCGCAAAGCCATCCCTTTTGTTGCTATCCTTATTCTACTCTACTTTCATATTTTGTGCAATATAAAACTTACTCGCCCAATTTAACGCTGTTTTTCATTTTCAGCCAGAAAAAATCGGGACTTTCAAACACTGTTTCACGGCATTTTGGGTGCCAAAAATACTTATTTTTCCTTCAGAAGCAGAATCTCCTCTGTCAGGAAATCTCCAAGAATGCCCGAAACGAACGTATTTTTCAGTGTTTTCGGATCACGTCCGTCGAGACGGATCGCTGCCTTCACATATTCCTTTGTATATCCGGTCATGTAGACCTCGTCATTGATGGTCACCAGTTCCTCCAGAAGGATCTCCTGTTCTGTTCCGACAAAGGAGCTTCTGTACTCCCCGGACATCTTTCTTCTCGAGTTTTAAGAGAACGGCGCTGCGCTCTTTCTTCACCGGCTCCGGCACCTGGTCAGGCATCCGTCCGCGCGGGTTCCGGCACGTCTGGAATACGGGAACACATGCATCTCGTAGAAGTGAACTTTTTCGAGGAATCTCCTTGTTGTCTCAAAGTCCGCATCCGTCTCTGCCGGAAATCCGACGATAACATCCGTCGTGATCGCCGGATTCCTGAAGTGTTTTCTTAAGATCTCACAGCGGTCCGCATATTCCTCGCAGGTGTAATGGCGGTTCATGCGCTTCAGGGTATCGTCGCATCCGCTCTGCAGGGACAGATGGAAATGCGGACACATTTTCGGCAATGCGGCAATGCTCTGCACAAATTCTTCTGTGATGATTCCCGGTTCCAGGGAGCCAGACGGATTCGTTCGATTCCTTCTACCTCATGTACTGCCCGGATCAGGGAAAGCAGTGTTTCTTTCTCTTCTGCCGGGAAATCTACACCATAAGAGCTTAAATGAATTCCTGTCAGAACGACTTCCTTGTATCCTTTTGCTGCAAGTGCATGAACCTCATCCATTACATGCGCGATCTTACGGCTTCTGACACGACCTCTTGCATAAGGAATGATACAGTAAGTACAGAATTGATTACAGCCGTCCTGAACTTTGATATATGCGCGTACATGCTCTGCTGTATGATCAATTGCCAGTTCTTCATATTCTTTTGTCTGGTTGATCTTGAGCACATGTTTCTGTTTGGTGTGCTGTTGCTCATATTCCTCGAGTACCTGGACAATATTTCCCTTCTGATTGTTTCCAAGGATCAGGTCTACAGCCTCATCTTTATCCAGTTTCCCTTCATCTGTCTGTACATAACATCCGGCTGCGATCACGATAGCATCCGGGTTCATTTTCTTTGCTTTGTGCAGCATCTGTCTGGATTTACGGTCTGCAATGTTGGTTACTGTACAGGTATTAATTAAATATACATCAGCCCCCGGTTCAAAAGGTACGATCTCGTAGCCCGCTTCTTCCAGAAGCTGCTGCATGGCTTCTACTTCATAGGCGTTTACTTTACATCCTAAGTTGTGAAGTGCAACTTTTTTTCCCATTCTTTCCTCCTAATTGATTTTTCTGTTTTTATAATTCTATACCTGCATACTCATTTTCTGTAGTCTGGACTTTGTATACATGCTGACATTTCGAAAACTTATATGCTTACAGAATAGATTTTGTTTTCGCTCTAGTTATTGTTCATTTTCTACAAAACAGTCTGATATTTTAGCACTGTTCTACATTTTCACTAAATCTTTCTGGAAATTTTATCCGTTTTCACCTTGACTTTTATGGTCTCTGCCGTTAAGATGAAAATTGTAAGCTGACAGACAATCAGGTCAGCAAATAACTATTATTAAGGGAGGTTCTCATAATGAAAACAGTTAAAATTTCACTGAACTCTATCGATAAAGTGAAAGCGTTCGTTAATGAAATCAGCAAATTCGACTGCGATTTCGATTTAGTATCCGGAAGATATGTAATCGACGCAAAATCTATCATGGGTATTTTCAGCCTTGATTTATCCAAACCAATCGATTTAAACATCCACGCTGATGGCGCTGCTCTTGATACCGTTATGGCAATCGTAGGCAAATACGTTACAGAATAATTTTTTCGCAGTCATTGAGGAACTGTTTACCAGTTCCTCTTTTTTTGTATACCAGAGTTTCAAGTTCAAACATAAGGAAGCAGCGTCAGCAGATTCCGAATGTTTGTAATCGATATTAATCAAACTCAATAATCTCAACAGTCTCCAGCGCTGTCTTCATGAGTTCGTCAATTTTTTCTTCCAGTTTTGTTTCAGAACGGTGGATCACGTTCAGGTTTGGTTTGGTAACCGGATGTTTTGCCACGAAAATAGTACAACAGTCTTCGAATGGCTGAATGGATGTTTCATAGGTTCCGATTTCCCAGGATCTTTCTACGATTTCCTGTTTGTCGAATCCGATAACCGGACGGTATACAGGGAGTGTGCAGACTTCGTTTGTTGCTGCGAGGCTCTGCAGGGTCTGGCTAGCAACCTGACCGATGCTTTCTCCAGTGATCAGACCGAGACATCTGCTTTCTTTTGCGAAATGCTCTGCAATACGCATCATGTAACGACGCATAATGATAGTCAGCTCATCGTGCGGACACTGGTCGTAAATATAGAGCTGGATATCTGTGAAGTTACCACATGGAGGCGAATCGGTCCACTGTATTTTGCTACCTGTTTTGCCAGGTCTACAACTTTCTGTTTTGCTCTTTCGCTTGTGTATGGCGGAGCGTGGAAATATACAGCGTCAATCTTAACACCACGTTTTGCGATCATGTAACCTGCTACCGGGCTGTCGATTCCGCCAGAAAGGAGAAGCATAGCTTTTCCGTTTGTGCCGATTGGCATTCCGCCTGCGCCTTTGATAGTCTGGGAATATACATAGATCTTGTCTCGGATTTCTACGGAAAGAGTCAGGTCCGGTTCATGTACATCTACGCTTGCATCCGGAAACTCATCCAGGATACGACCGCCGAGTTCTGCACTAACTTCCATGGATGTGATCGGATAAGATTTCTTTGCTCTTCTTGTATATACTTTGAAACTTCCGTCGTAGTTCGGATGGCAGTTCTTCATGTAGGAAACTACGTCCTTTGCCATCTGCTCGAATCCCTGATCTTCGTAGATCACTACAGGGCAGATTCCAACAATACCGAATACATGCTGCAAGGCTTCTACAGTTTCATCATAGTCATACTGCTCCGGGCAGAATACATAGATTCTTCCCTGTTCTTTCTTTACTTCAAACTCACCTTCTACTTTGGAAAGGGCGATGTTCATCTGCTTTACAAGGGCATCTTCGAAGATGTATCTGTTCTTGCCCTTGATGGCGATTTCTGCGTATTTTATTAAAAATGCGTGGAATATCATTTGTTTCTCCTTCTCTTATTTTGCTTATAATAAATTGTTTTATATAATATTAGAATTAATATTTTTCTGGATTTAATATCTGTAATTTTCAAATAGAATTCATATAAGTGCTATTAACAACCTTTTCAAATATTCCTGAGCTTATCTCAGGTTCCATTCCAAATATCACTTATAACTATTATTTGTTATCTGCGTGCATAGCGTTTCAGCATCGGCAGTACTTCATTCAGAACTTCCAGGCAGTAGTCAACTTCTTCGAATGTATTCTCCTCTGAGAAGCTGATACGTACAGTGTTCTCGATCTGTGCATTGCTCATTCCCATTGCGGAAAGTGTTGCGCTTGGTTTTCTCTTATGGCTGGAGCATGCGCTTCCTGCTGATACGTAAATGTTTCTGTCCTCTAAGGTATGAAGCAATACCTCGCTTCTGATTCCCAGAAAGCTGACGCTTAAGATATGCGGTGCGCCTTCTCTGACAGGCATTCCGTTGATTACTACATCGTCAATCTTAGAAAGTCCTTCTGCCATGCGTTCTTTGAGCTGGTAAAGATGCTCTACTTTCTCGTCAAAGTTCTGGTACATCATCTTCGCTGCAACACCAAGTCCTGCGATTCCCGGTACGTTGTCTGTTCCGGAACGCATGCCGTTCTGCTGGCCGCCGCCGAGAATGAGAGGCTGTACTTTTGCCTTGCTGTTGATGTACAGGAATCCAACTCCTTTTGGTCCATGGATCTTATGTGAGCTGACAGACAGAAGATGGATATTCCATTTCTTCGGATAAATACGATATTTACCGAATGCCTGAATCGCATCTACATGATACAGCGCCTTCGGACACTTCTCCTGGATCATTGCACCGATTTTCTCTACAGGCATAACCGCACCGGTCTCATTATTTACCATCATTGTAGATACGAGAATGGTATCCGGCCTTAATGCTTTCTCCAATGCGTCAAGTTTTACTACCCCATGCCCGTCTACAGGAAGAATGGTCACTTCAAATCCCTGTTCCTGCAAAAAAGCTACCGGCTGGCTGACTGCAGCATGCTCTACTGCAGTTGTGATAATGTGATTACCGCTTCGTTTGTTGGCAAGCGCACCACCGATCAGAGCCAGGTTGTTTGACTCTGTTCCGCCGGAAGTGAACAGGATTTCTTTTTCTGTTACTTTCAGTATCTGTGCCAAAGTTCTGGCAGATTCTTTGACATACCCTTCTGCGTCTACACCTTTCTGATGCATGGCAGATGGGTTTCCGAAATCTTCCATCATTGTTTTTACCACGATGTCCTTTACTTCTTCAAAGCAGCGGGTCGTGGCTGAATTATCAAAATATGCTTCCATTTTTGTTCTCTCTTGTTTTTATTATTCATTTTCCAACTGGAACATCAAAACTGAAAGAATCGCAAGTCCTGCTGTCTCAGTTCTGAGGATTCGTCTTCCAAGTGTAATCGCATGGGCACCTGCTTCCAGTGCCTTTGCTACCTCTTCTTCCTCGAATCCACCCTCCGGTCCGATAAAGATACCGACAGACTGTCCAGGCTTAATCTCGCTGAGGATTTCTCTGGTTTCTTTCATTCCTTTGGCAAGTTCGTACGGGATCAGTTTTACATCTAACTGTTTCGCAAATTCCAGTGCCTGTTTGTAGGTCATTACTTCATGAATCTCCGGGATCAGCATTCGCTTGGACTGCTTTGCTGCACTCTCCGCGATCTGCTGCCAGCGAACCACCTTCTTTGCCGCCTTCTTAGCATCCAGCTTCACCACACATCGCTTTGTCTCTACCGGAATTACGGAAAAAGCTCCCAGCTCCACTGCTTTCTGGATGATCAGTTCCATCTTGTCTGCTTTCGGCAGTCCCTGAAAAAGATAAAGCTTATTGGGCAGCTCATATTCCGGCTCCTGTGCATAAAGGATGTGCAGCAGAACCTCATCCTCTCCCAGTTCTTCAATCTGACAGTGGTATTCTTTATCTCCTCCGTCACTGATCCACACATCCTCCCCACATTTCATGCGGAGAACGTTTTTAATATGATTTACATCCGTCCCATTGATGTGGATACGGTGTGCCTCTTCCTCAATCTGATAAGGCTCCACAAAAAAACGCTGCATAGGATCAGTCCTTTCTTGCTGTTACGGAAACCCACTCGCCCTGATGTGTCACTTCTACGACCGTCAGGCCTGCTGCTTTTACTGCCTCCACTACAACTTCTTCTTTCACATCAAGAATACCGGAAGTAATGTAGTAAGCGCCTTTTTTCATCTGGTTTACAATTACCGGTGTCAGAGGGATCAGAACATCTGCAAGGATATTTGCTGTTACGATATCATATTTTTCATATCCTGCCTGATCCTGAATCGCTTTATCGTCAATGATGTTTCCGATCACCATATCAAAAGTTTCATCCACGATCTGGTTTGCTTCTTTATTCTCTGCAACTGCAGGAACTGCACATGGATCAAGGTCTGTTCCCAGTACATGTTTCGCACCAAGTTTCAGGGCAACGATACCAAGGATACCGCTTCCGGTTCCTACGTCAAGCATCTCTGTATCCGGTGTTACATATTTCTTTAACTGGCGAATCACAAGCTGAGTAGTCTCATGCATACCTGTACCGAAGGCTGTACCCGGATCAATGTGGAGGATCATCTTGTCTTTATCCTCTGCTTTTACTTCTTCCCATGACGGTACGATAAGGATATCATCTACATAGAACTGGTGGAAATACTGTTTCCAGTTATTAATCCAGTCCTTGTCCTCTGTCTGAGATTCTTCAATGGTAGCTTCCCCGATGTCCATAAAATTCTTCAGGTCATCTAATGCTTCACGAACATCTTTCAGGATTGCTTCTTTGTCTGCATCTTCTTCCAGATAAAAATTCAGATATGCAATGCCGTCATCTGCTGGTCCTTCCGGCATAATATCTACAAACATCTGAGCCTTGTCTTCCTCAGTCAGAGGCTGTTTGTCCTGAATTTCCACGCCTTCAATGCCGACTTCTGCAAGTGTGCTGATAACGATATCTTCTGCTTCTGTTTTCGTTTTTACTGTAAAACGGTTCCACTTCATGTAATTGTCTCCATTTCTTTATGTTATATAATTAACTATTATCATCCAAAATATGTCTGGCCCATTCTCTGTTACTCTGCAGCTATTCCCATAATGCAGCATCTCACCACATCCAGTCAATTCTTATTTACCCACCGACTGCATGCTTCACTTATTTTTTCAAAAAAATGTCTGAATATCTCGTGGCGGTTTCCTTTGCTGTAAAATCTCCACGCCAATTCTACCAGTGCAACTCCGGCAATGGCATCCACCAGATAATGCTGTTTAAGCACCTGGGTAGAAATAATGATCAGTATTGCAAAAATCAGTGAAAAATGCTGATACCATTTTGGAATATTCTCTGATTTACTGACTCCGCGCCAGCTCAGCCAGCTTACATAACAATGGATTGACGGAAATAAGTTAGACGGACTGTTTCCACCATCCATGAGATAAACAAACTTAAGCATCTGCTGGGACCATGTAGTTCCTGCAAGCTCAGGTCTGACATTGGTAGTTGGCAAAACCAGAAAAATAATAAAACATGTAATATGAACAGTCAGATCAGTTGCCACAAACCGATAAAATCCATCTTTTCCTCTCTGTGCAGCCAGAATATAATTCACTGCCCAAAAAGGGAATGCCAGAATATAAATCCAGATAAACTGTGGTATTAACGGCACTGCCCTGTCCAGTGACATGGTAAAATCAAAATGATATCTGTCTGCTGTCAGTACTCCGCTTCCCCAGTAAATAAGACAGTTTAATACAAAAATGCTTATCAGCGGCAAAATTACCCATACAGGGAGATACTTCTCCCGAAAAGCTGCGATCTTCTCTGTTTTTGTCAAATATCTCTCCATTTCTCAGGAAACTTTTATTCCTGTCTGTTCATCTGATTTTACCGTTACTCTTCAATATACACGACTATACAAAAAAGAAAAGAGGGTAACCTCTTTCTTTAATTTTCTTTTATAATTAATCCTCAAAAGTCTCTTTTAATTTATCCATGAAACTCTTTTTCTTCTTTTCCGGTTTTTCAAAATCATCAGAATCTTTTGATTTCGGACGGTTACCACACGCCTCATCGAATTTGCGCAGTGCTTCTTTTGCTTCTTCGTTGAGGTTTGTAGGAACCTGCACAACGAAAGTCACATAATGATCGCCACGTACATTCTTGTTTCTCAGAGACGGTACACCTTTTCCCTTCAGACGGATCCTTGTGTCTGTCTGAGTTCCGGGTTTCACTTCATATTCAACCTCTCCATCCACTGTGTTGATACGTACAGTACCGCCCAGTGCTGCCTGCGCGTATGTAAGAGGCGCAGTAGAGAAGATATTCATATCCTGTCTCTGGAAGATCGGATGACGTGCAACATTTACTTCTACAAGCAGATCGCCTCTCGGGCCTCCGTTTGTACCCGGTTCACCCTTTTCACGGATGCGGATGCTCTGACCATTGTCAATACCTGCAGGTACAGATACCTGAATCTTCTTTCTTGAAGATGTATATCCGGTTCCGCGGCAGGAAGTACATTTATCCTTGATGATCTTACCTGATCCATGACAATCCGGACAAGTCTGTACATTACGCACCATTCCAAACATGGACTGCTGTGTATAAACAACCTGACCTTCTCCATGACATTTCGGACAGGTTACCGGTGAAGTACCCGGCTTCGCACCTGTTCCATGACAGGTGGTGCACTCGTCTTTCAGTACGATCTCCAGTTCCTTCTCACAGCCAAAGACAGCTTCTTCAAAAGTAATATTTACGCGTGCGCGGAGATTAGCTCCCTTCATCGGACCATTATTGCACGTCTGCTTCTGCTGCCGCCGCCAAATAAATCGCCGAAAATATCGCCGAAGATATCACCCATATCAGCACCGTTAAAATCAAAACCTCCGAAGCCGCCGCCGGCACCTCCGCCACCGTTTTCAAAAGCCGCATGGCCAAACTGGTCATACTGTTTTCTCTTCTCCGGATCGCTTAAGATGGTGTAAGCCTCTGTTGCCTCTTTAAATTTCGCCTCAGCCTCTTTATCTCCTGGATTTACATCCGGGTGATACTTCTTGGCCAGCTTACGATATGCTTTTTTAAGTGTTGCGTCATCGGCGCTTTTGTCCACGCCTAAGACTTCATAATAATCTCTCTTATCAGCCATGATTTTAATCCTATACCCGTTTTATTTATAACACAACTATTCAGTGAGAGAGACTCTCCCACTGAACAGTTATTATTGATATTTCCGTTGCAAATCTCTGCTTTTACAGAAATGTCACATTATACTTCTTTGTAATCAGCATCTACAACATCATCGTTGTTTCCTGCATCTGTGCTGCCTGCTGCACCGCCGCCCATATTCATGTCCGGTCCTGCCTGGCCGCCTGCCTGCTGTGTCTGCTCATACATTTTAGCGAAAAGCTTCTGAGCACTTTCCATCATCTTCTCCTGAGCAGCTTTGATATCTGCTACCTGAGAATCTGTCATCTCTTCTGCATTTGCAGTCTGAGACAGTAAATCTTTCAGTGCGTTCAGGTCTGCTTCTACAGCAGCTTTATCATTAGCATCGATCTTGTCTCCGGCTTCTTTCAGTGCATTCTCAACCTGGAATACCATGGAATCAGCATTGTTTCTTGTATCGATTGCTTCTTTACGTTTCTTATCCTGTGCTTCAAACTCAGCAGCTTCTTTTACTGCCTTGTCGATATCGGAATCAGACATGTTAGAACCAGCTGTGATTGTGATGTGCTGTTCTTTACCTGTTCCAAGATCCTTAGCAGATACATTTACGATACCGTTTGCATCGATATCAAATGTAACTTCAATCTGCGGAACACCACGACGTGCTGGCGGGATTCCGTCCAGACGGAACTGACCAAGGGATTTGTTGTCTTTTGCAAACTGACGCTCACCCTGTACAACGTTGATATCTACTGCTGTCTGGTTGTCTGCTGCTGTTGAGAAAATCTGGCTCTTTCTTGTAGGAATTGTAGTATTTCTCTCAATCAGTCTTGTTGCAATACCACCCATTGTCTCGATGGACAGTGACAGTGGAGTAACATCCAGAAGAAGGATATCACCTGCACCTGCATCACCTGCAAGTTTACCACCCTGGATAGAAGCACCAAGTGCTACACACTCATCCGGGTTCAGGTTCTTGCTTGGCTCTTTGCCTGTTAACTGTCTTACTTTATCCTGAACAGCCGGGATACGGGAAGATCCACCAACCAGAAGTACCTGGCCAAGTTCAGATGCTGTGATACCTGCATCTGAAAGTGCACGACGTACCGGTTCTGCTGTCATTTCTACTAAGTCATGTGTTAATTCATCGAATTTAGCTCTTGTAAGGTTCATATCGAAGTGTTTCGGGCCTTCTGCTGTAGCTGTGATGAATGGCAGATTGATGTTTGTAGTTGTTGCGGAAGAAAGCTCTTTCTTTGCTTTCTCTGCAGCTTCTTTTAATCTCTGAAGTGCCATCTTATCATTGCTTAAGTCTACGCCTTCTGCTTTCTTAAACTCTGCAAGCATGTAATCTGTAACTTTCTGGTCGAAGTCATCACCACCAAGACGGTTGTTACCTGCTGTGGAAAGTACTTCGATAACGCCGTCACCGATTTCGATCACAGATACATCGAATGTACCGCCACCTAAATCGTATACCATGATCTTCTGTTCTTTTTCATTGTCAAGACCATATGCAAGAGCTGCTGCTGTTGGCTCGTTGATGATACGTTTTACATCAAGACCTGCGATTTTACCGGCATCTTTTGTTGCCTGACGCTGAGCATCATTGAAATATGCAGGAACTGTGATAACTGCTTCTGTAACTTTCTCACCAAGGTATCCTTCTGCATCTTTTTTCAGTTTCTGAAGAATCATAGCGGAAATTTCCTGTGGGGAATATTTCTTGTCGTCGATTGTTACACGATAGTCAGTACCCATCTCTCTTTTAATGGAAGAGATTGTTCTCTCTGCGTTTGTTACTGCCTGACGTTTGCAGGTTCACCTACAAGACGTTCTCCTGTTTTTGTGAAAGCCGACAACTTGATGGTGTTGTCTTGCGCCTCTGTATTAGCGATAACTGTTGCCTGTCCGCCTTCCA
>ENA-OQAZ01001139-OQAZ01001139.1-human-gut-metagenome-genome-assembly--contig:-NODE-1139-length-13353-cov-1.979661_pt1 | contig 13353 bp, 12 predicted proteins | sample MGYA00242737_ERZ504531 | MGnify/ENA primary metagenome ERZ504531 (study PRJEB26092, sample SAMD00036244) | human gut metagenome | host: Homo sapiens | study: EMG produced TPA metagenomics assembly of...
GGCTACTGCATTGAGCAGCTGTAGCCATACAAATACCGCACAATACTGAATCCATGCCGGAACATTGATTTTCTTAAAGTGGTCAATGACAAGGCATACAACCAGTATTAAAAGTGTAGCAAGCGTAATCAGCAGTCCTTCTTTTCTGCCCTGTGGTTCAAATTCCATGGTAATTGTATTTTCACCGGAGTGAATCTTTACCCCTGTAAAAAGTCCTGCGATTTCTTTTGCCTGCACCTGCTGCCCGTTGACGCTGACTTTCCAGTTTTTGCTGTAAACCACCGGTATCAACGCATAATTTTCGTTGCCGAACCGTCAAGCTTAACAGTCAGTGAATCATTGGTATAAGATACATCGCATTTTGTATTTTCATACGCTCTGCACAGCTTCTCCATTTTATCAATATCCAGCTGTGCAAAGCTGACTTCGCTGACTTTTAAATACCAAGGGTCATCGTATTCAATACGGATATCGACACTCTCATTGTCAAAACAGCCCAGATACAGCAGATTGTTGTTATAATCCGTAAAGTACGCTGTATTTTCCACATCACCCAGTGTCGGCACCTGCACTTCTTTGTCATTGACATAGACATGCATGGAGCTGATCAGCCATGATGCATTGGCATCACTGTTGCGGTTATTGATATCCACAATCTTTAAATAGACTGCCGCATTGCCGCTTGTCTGTGTATTGTATTCCAATACTGTATCACTCTTTTTCACGGAATACGACATGCCCTTTACCAGCGGTTCCTTATCTCCCGAAAGTGCCGTATAGAATTTATTATGTAAATCTACCAGTCGCCACCCAATCTTCTGATGCAAAGGATGATGCTACGGTCATTGCAAACGGAAGCCGGTAATTGGCAGAATATAATTTATATCCTTCCTGCGGTGCCTCTTTACTGTCTATGCCGTAATCTGCATAACTTTTTTCCAGTGTATACAGCGCCGGGTCCAGATCGTTCTGATTGACGGCCTCCGTTACATGAAACAGTGCGTTCGTAAACACGGTTCCGCCGGAATCTAATAGCCACAGGAAATATTTGGAATATCCCCAGTTTTTTGCAAAGGTCTGTGTGTCACTCTCTAATGCCGCCGTAAAGCTTGACAGCGCACCACGGCGCAGTATCAGCGGATAGTTGGCATTCAGGCTGATGTCCGGATTGACAATACGGTCTGTTGCCGATTCATCAATATCAAGTGCTTCATAGGCTTCATTGGCATACTGCACATAATCACCGACTGGTACGCTTCATAGGTATAAAACTTCGGCGGACCAATCAGTGCAAATGCCCCTAAGAAAACTTCCACCGCAATCACGGCAAGTACGGATTTGACGTTAAATTCGTCCTTTTCTTCTTTGAGCTTTCTTAAATAAACGATAAACATCGTGATAAAGACTGCCACAAAAAAGATTGTCGCAAGAATCTCGTTATTCTGCGGAATCAACAGATAACCGGCTGCATATACCAGACACATTACCAATGCAATCACAATCTGACGTTTAATATACTTCTTCTCAAGCGGCATATCCGCAAACATTTTCTGTGCATAATACGCGCCCATGCTAAGCAGTGTAAATGCAATCAGGAAACCATTTCTTAATGTATAGCCATTGTAAGACCCAAAGTGCCACATTAAATTGATGCCTTCCACAAACATCGGAAGCAGGGCAATTCCAAGCAGGCACGCCATCACACGGTACATTTTTTTATCTTCTTTATACTTCTTTAAACCGATAAGAATCACGGCAAGCACAAAGCTTAATCCGTACAGCATCATGTAACGCTGGAATGCCGCCATAGAGCCGTCTGTAACAATCGCACCCTTAATCCAGCCAAGGTACTGCGATACAATACTTCCGCCCGCATTTCCTCTCTGTGAGCCGGATAACTGCATAAATACCGGAATTAATACAAAGCAGGACAGCCCCATGCCCGCTGCCGTACCAATTCCTAAATTCCATGCGTGCTTTTTCCATTCTTTGCGCTCACACAGCAGTAAAATATAGACACCGCTGACTAAAAATACGTAAATAAGTGCCATTGCGCTTAAATAATAGTTGATGATAAAGCTTAATGCCACCATAAAGATGTAAAACAGCTTCTTTCCCGTTGTCAGCAGTCTGTCGAGTGCCAGCATCAGCAGCGGGAACAGTGCGACAATGTCCATCCACGGTGTAAAGCAGGAACCGTATAAAATGACGTATCCACAGAGTGAATACATCACAGCAAACGCTGTCTTTACCGGATAGAGCAGCTTCGGAAATTTGTGATTGAGCAGTGCATACATTGCAACGGACATAAATACCATTTTTACCGCTGTCAGTATGGAAATGCTCTCTAAAATGAGGTTTCTCGGTACTAAATATAACAGCAGATTAAACGGGCTTAACATTGAAAAGGCTGAGATACTCATGGATACATTCGTTCCAAGTCCCGTATACCAGTCAAACCACAGCGATGCCTTTCCGTGCATGAAATCCCACAGATGTGCATACAGCGGCGCAACCTGCTGCATATTGTCAAAATAATCAATCCGGTTTCCGCCAAACGGCCAGATTCCTTTTAAAATCAGCGTAATTAATACAACTGCCAGGGTAATCGCCCCCGGGATACTGTATGGCTTTAATTTCTTTGCCAAAACGTTCACTTTCTCTTTCATATAACTCCTTTATTTTAAAGAATGGCACTGCTCCACAGACAGAATGTCACATTATCTGCCACAAAATGAATCGTGTCACATTCCTTTTCCTCAAGTTTTCCGATTTCAAATGTAAATGTTCCTGTACCCTGTATTTCTCCAATTTTTCTGTCGTTGCAGTAAACTTCGACCTGCCGTTTCCCGCAAACTCCGTGACTTCACACTGATAGGAGCATTCTCTGCCGTGCGGTTTAACACGTAGTAAAGATATGCGTCCTTTCCGCTGTTTGTACTGCCCTCGTACTGGTCTTCCTTCCAGCCTTTTCCCTTGCGACGGCATACATTGATACTGCGCTCATTTCCGTCTTTATCTTTGAGTGTCGTACAATATTCTGTCGTTCCCGGTTCATAGGACAGTTTTCCGTAGCCCGGCCAGTCAGAAAGCTCATGGGTCAGATAATACATTCTGTATTCCAGTCCTACGTCCGGATTTTTACCCCACCACAATACCAGCAGGTAAAAACAGGCAAGTATTACCGCCCCTGCATAAAATGCTGCTTTTACGCTCTTTTTTTTCATCATTTTTAACACCTGTGTGCTTTTGCTTTTATAGTTTTCATTTTAAACATGCGTAACGATACAGGTTCCTGTTCCCTTTATTACAACCGAACGCTTGCCAGCGCTGATAAAGAAGCTTTCGCCTGCCTTGTACGGCATCGTCTTATTGCCGTCATCCGTTTCAATGGTTCCCTCACCGGAAATAAATAAAACAGACAGGAAAGATGTTTCATCCATGCCGATTTTGACTTCTGAATAAATGTCATATTTCAGGCATTCAAAATACTTGCACTGTACCAGACGTTCCAGTGTATAGGCATCGTTTTTCTCCAGAATCACTTCGCAGTTTTCATCCTTGACATATGCCTTGGTATCGACAACGTCCAGTGCCTTTGCGACGTGCAGTTCACGCGGATTGCCGAACTTATCCCTTCTGTCGTAATCGTACATGCGGTATGTACTGTTGGAATTCTGCTGGATTTCACAGATTAAAATGCCCGCACCAATCGCATGGATTGTTCCTGCTTTTACCATAACGACATCGCCCGGCTTTACATCTATGCGGTTTAACACCTCTGTAATCGTATTGTTCGCAATACGTTCTTCAATCTCCTCTTTGGATACGTCCTTTGAAAGTCCGCAGTAAAGGTATGCACCCGGCTCACAGTCAATAACATACCACATCTCGTTCTTTCCGTATTCGCCTTCATTTTCCAGTGCATATTCATCATCAGGATGAATCTGGATTGATAATGCCTGCTTTGCATCAATAAATTTAATCAGTACCGGAAAACGATCCTGTGCCTGACACTTCCAGCCAAGCGCCTCTTTTCCGATAATGGACAGATAGTCATTAAAGAGCATGCCCTTATATCTTCCGTCTGCAATCCGGCTCTGTCCGTCCGGGTGTGCGGAAAGCTCCCAGCTTTCGCCGATAACGTCATAATCACACTTTTTACCGAATACCGTGCGAAGCTTTGTGCCGCCCCACAGATTATCCTTAAACGCCGGATCTAACTTGACAACCGGCTCGTTAGCAGCTTTGACATAATTGTCCTCTGCCGTTCCGTCACTTTCCTGACTGTATATCTTTACCATATCGCTTTCGGATAAGATTTCACCGATACCGACTTCGATAATGACTACATTTTTATCGGTTTTATTGGCAACCTTATGCTTCATGCCAATCGGGACAAAAACGCTTTCATACTTATGGTAATCTTTTGTTTCCGTTCCTAATGTAATCGTTGCCGTTCCTTCTACAACAGACCAATGCTCACTGCGCATTTCATGCTGATGCAGATTCATGCTCATGCCCGGAAATACCGTTACCTTTTTAACCTTGTAACCATCTGAGGCATTAAGCAGTTCATGGATTCCCCATTCTCTGTAAGAAATCCGGTTATAATCAAAGTAATTTTCATACTTTTCTTTATTCTCGGAAATAATATTTTTAATGTCATCAACGCGTTCCTTGGAAGATACGTAAACAGCATCTTCGGTATTTACAACAACAACATCCTGAATATCATTTGTCACCACAAGCTGTCTGTCTGCACTGTTAATAACCATTACATCTTCACAGTGATTTTTTAACACATTTTCGCTGTGGGATACGCTTGAATTTTCATCTAAGTCGCAGACATTCCCGACATCTTTCCAACGGAATGCCGTTTCCACAACCTTCATATTCTTTAACTTTTCAAAAATCAGGCGCTCAATACTGCCTTGTGGAATGTCTTTCATGACCTTCTGCGAAAAACGCACGGTACGGCGGATTGCTGCAACCTTCCGCTTTGCCATCCGGCAGGTATCATAAAGTTCCGGACAGATTGCCCTCGCCGCATTGATTAAATCCCCTGCACGGTATAAAAACATACCGCTGTTCCATAGAAATCCATCGTCATAGCCAAAGCTTTCATCATCGTCCAGACGGATTTTTTCAATAAATTTCAGGACATTTTCCTCATCTCTTAACAAATATCCGAAATTGGAATTTTTCTTTGCCGGCTTTACACCAAGTGCAACAATACTGCCCTGTTTTGCAAGCTCCTTTGCCCGAAGAATTGCATCCTTATATTCCTGCCCCTCAATCAGGTTGTCAGCCGTCACAACAAACACCAGTTCGGACTGGTTGCAGAACTGGCTGCCAAGCATAATTGCCGCAGCGGTTCCCTTTGGACTGCCTTCAAGTACAACACGGTACTTGAGGCTCTGGAATGCTTTCATCTGACCGTTTACAATATTGCGGTAGCTTTCCTTTGTCACAATAATAAATTCATCGCAAAACGGCATATTTCTGACAACCGTTTCCTGCAATAAAGATCGTCCCTCTTTAATATTCATAAACTGCTTCGGATAATTTTTTCTTGAGAGCGGCCAAAGGCTGTCACCACTGCTCCGGCAAGTATTACACACTTCATACAATCTCCAATCTGCTCAAAGCATTATTCCTGTTCCGGCTTCTCCGGTTTGAAATTGAGTCGTTCTTCTTCCACTACCAGCGGTCTGTTCATCAGACGCTTGTTCATGCTTAAAATATACTCCCCAAGCAGTCCGATAAAAAACAGCTGGAGTGAACTGGTCAGGCTGACTAAAATAATCAGTGGAACCATACCTGCCTGGAATCTGTTCCAGTATATTAATTTCAGAATAAAATAAATAATTGCCACAATGACACTGAGCCCTGCGCAGGCAGCGCCTAAAAAGGTTGCAATACGCAGCCCGATTTTCGTATAAGACGTAAAGCTTAGCATTGCCGCATCATACAACGTATAAAAATTGTTATGGGTCTTGCCGGCGCGTCTTTGTGCCTGTGTATATTCAATCTCCGTGCGCTTAAAGCCCAGCTCGCCGACAATGCCACGGATAAACGGAATCGGGTCCTTTAAATCGCGCAGAACCTGTACAAAGCTTTTATCATACAGTCCAAAGCCCGTAAAATGCTCAATCTGTCTACGGAAGACATTTTCTTAATCAGCTTGTAGTAGCAGGAACGCAGAAAATACATCACCGGATTTTCCTTACTGCTGGTCTTTACTGCACAGACAATTTTATATCCTTTTTCCCACTCTGCGACAAGCCGCGGAATAACATCAATCGGGTCCTGGAAATCCGCGCAGACCGGAATCGTACAGTCACCCTCGGTCTGTAAAATGCCGTAATACGGTGAATTAAACTGACCGAAATTCTTTGCATTAAAAATCGCTTTAATCTTTTTGTTATTCTCACAGAGTGCTCTTAACTTCACCCTTGTTGTATCTCTTGAATCGTTATCAATAAACAAAATTTCATAATCATACTGCGGGAGGTCTTTTTCAAACATCGCAATCAGCTTCGCTTAACGGAACAACATTTTCTTCCTCATTATAGCATGGCACCATAATACTAATCTTTTTCATCGCTTCTATTCCTTTATACGTAATTCTTCCTGCACCAGTCTACGGTTTTTTCAATTCCCTCGCAAACGTTACACGCGGCGCAAAGCCTGTATCTTTTTCCAGATCGGAAATATCTGCGCACAGATACATCACCTGCTTTTCCTGATAAGGAATTTCTCCAAATCCAATCTCTGCTCCCGGTGCTGCCGCATCACGGATTGCTTCGATGTATTCCCGAAGCGGTCTTGCCGTTCCACCGCCGATACAGTAAGTCTTACCGGACACACCTTTCTCTCCGAGAAGATACATGGCATATCCTGCATCCGCACTGTAAAGGTAATCCCACATCTGTTCTCCTGCGGTACACTGCGGCCGCCCGCCTTTCAGGAGGCTGACAATCGTACTCATAACCATTGTCTTTGCCCCGTCAAACGGTCCGTAAATGCTAAGAATCCTTGTCCAGATATGGCGGATGCCCTTCTGTTCACAAAGAACTTTTGTCATCTGACCTGTACAGAGCTTTGCAATCCCGTAGCCGTTTTCGGGAAATGCCGGTGTAGACGCATTTAAGCTGCCTTCCACCCGTCCGTATTCTGCCTGTGAACCGGCACCGATAAAGGTTGTGCACCCCAGCGCAGCAGCAGCTTCTACGGCATCTAACGCATAACGGACATTTTCAAGCTGTCCGTAAGCGTTGTTACGGCTGTTGCCAAACGTCCCGTCCCAGCCAAAGTGGTAAAATACGTCTGCGTGTTCTATCTTTTCATGCAATGTTTTTAATTCTTTTAAATCACACGGCACAATGTGTACCAGCGGTGACTTTGGAATATTATCTGTTCTTCTGGAATCCGGTCTTACAACTGCTTCCACTTCAATTCCGTGGCTTATCAGTTCTGCAATCAGTGCTGTTCCGATTGCACCGGTCGGTCCCGTAATAACTGCTCGTTTCAATTTCTTCTCCCTTATGAAATCGGCTTTATAATCATATTACTGTAAAATTCATCCTGTCAAGGAACGGTGCTAAGTCTTCCAGCGGCGGCGATACGAGTGTACCGTCTTCTAACCGCTTTGTCGCTGACTTCGGTTCAAATTTCTGTTCGGTAGACACCATAATCTCACAGATTGCCGGTCCTTTAACTGCCAGCACCTTTGAAATGGTTTCATCAAGCTGTGCATTGGTTTCACATCTAAAGAACGGATAACCGTAAGCCGGCGCTAATTTGCCCATATCCGGGAAGCTTAAATCGCCGCTTTCCGGTCCGATACCGACAAAATGCTTCTCAAACAGGTTCGTCTGTGTCTGACGGATTGAATGATACCCCTGATTATTGATTACAAATATCTTTACCGGCATCTGATGATGGATAATCGTCTGTAATTCCTGGATATTCATCTGGATACTGCCGTCCCCTGTGACTAAAATCACGTCTTTGATATCGTCATGCTTTAAAGCTTCTCTGTTTAATGCAAGATTACCGTGTTCTGCAACTACCGCACCGATTGCTGCCGGAAGGTCATATCCCATGGAAGCAATCGCAGAGTTGATAATAAAGCGCTGTCCTTTTTTAATGACATAAGCGTGGCTTCCGACTACACATGCCGAGCCGTTGCCGACAACCGTCACCTGTCCTTCTGACAGGCGGCTGCTTAATTCTTTAATAAATGCATACACGTTGGTATGCTTCGTGTCTTCATAATGTTTTTTCTGTACAACCGGATACTTTGCTTTCCATTCCTGACATCTTTCTACCCAGCTGTTCTCTTTAAATAACGGTGTATTTCCGGCTGCCTGTTCCGCCTCAAGGCGTGAAACCATTTTTTGCAAGCAGTTCCTTTGCATCGCCCCATACCGGTAAATCCACATGCAGGGTCGGCTTTTTTAACTCAGCTTCATCAACATCATTGACAATGACATAGGCTTCTCTTGCCCATGTCTTCCAGTTATAGCCCACCTGACGGATACTTAAACGGTTGCCGCACGCAAAGACTAAATCTGCATTCTGCACGGCAAAATTACCGGCACGGTCGCCCATAATGCCGCCGCGTCCCACATACAGCGGGTGTTCATCTTCAATGGCATCAATGCTGTCCCAGCCTGTTGCAACCGGAATGCCAAGCAGTTCCACAACCTTGCGGAAATCCTCATATCCGCCGGAAATGCGGATACCGTTTCCCGCATAAAATACCGGACGCTTTGCACTGCGGATTTTATCCAGAATAAGGTCAACCGTTTCATCGGAAATTGCCGGTGCCTGCTCCGCTTCATATTCTGCCGGATCAAACCCTTCCAGTTCTTCTGTTTCGATATAGCTTCCCTGAAAATTCACCGGAATATCAATCCAGCACGGCCCCGGTCTGCCTGTCGTTGCAATATAATAGGCCTTTTCAAGACAGTAACGGATTCGTTTCGGATCTGTCACCATTTCAGCATATTTAGTCATCGCTGCCGCTGATTTTGTAATATCAAATTCCTGATCCCCCATTGCACGAAGCGGAAGTCCTGTACTTCTGGCTGTCGTGTCGAAACGTACCTGTCCGGAAATGACAAGCATCGGAATCGAATCCAGAAAGCCTCCGACAACACCGGTCATGGCATTTGTACCGCCCGGTCCCGTTGTAACACAAAGTGCTGCAATCTTATTGTGGATTCTTGCATAGCTTTCTGCCGCAATTGCACATGCCTGTTCATGATGATTGTATACACAGGTCAGTCCTTCCTGATGTCCCAGACTGTCATTTAAGTGCATTGCACCACCGCCTGTAACGGTAAAGGCATGGGTAATGCCGTGATCTACAAGAAACTGTGAAACATATGACGATAATTTTACTTTCATACTTACTCCTTTTGGCGGTATGCCAGAATTTATTCATTACAAAATTCACCGGTATCGTGATAAACATATTCAGCACCGGTCCCAGATATCCTGAAAGCTCCCTGTCCGTCAGCACAATGCCGATTCCCGTAAGCCCATTGGCAATTCCTGTACAGAATCTTGAAATGTCAATAACGTCCACCCACAGCCACAGCAAAAGGTTGTTGAGCAGCAGCCCGGTAAATGCGTATGCTGCATACGTCTTTAAAAGAACCTTCCACCAGACTCTCTTTTGTGCATTTTTATCTTCTTTAAATACAAATACATTCTGCCAGATGTAAGCGTGCAGAACGCTTAACAGCCAGCTTAACACATTTGCAAGAAAATAATTATCTGTCAGTGCAAACGCTACGGCGTAAATAACATAGGATACAATCGTATTGGATATGCCGACCACCCCGAAACGGATGATCTGGTTTATCAGTGCCTTGTTTTTTTCACTCATTGTTTACTGGTTTACAGCCTCCGTAATGGTCTTTGCCATATAGTCAATCATTTCGTCTGTCATGCCCGGATATACACCTACCCAGAACGTATCGTTCATGATACGGTCTGTATTGTCTAATCCGCCGACTACACGGAAACCTTCTCCTGTTGCACGCATTTCATCAAAGCAAGGGTGCTTGATTAAGTTGCCCGCAAACAGATTTCTTGTCTGTACACCGTGGTTTTCAATGTATTCAACAACTTTCTTTCTGTCAATGCCTTCTTTCACCGTAATTAAGAAACCAAACCAGCTTGGACGTGAACCTTCACACGGTACCGGTAAAATTACCTTATCCTGAATACCTTCGAGTGCCGCTCTTAAACGGTCAAAGTTATGTCTTCTTCTTTCTACGAAAGAAGGGAATTTTTCAAGCTGTGCACAGCCGACTGCTGCCTGCATATCGGTTGCCTTTAAGTTATATCCGAAATGAGAATATACATACTTGTGGTCATATCCTAACGGAAGTTCACCGTACTGCTTGTCAAAACGGTGTCCGCACAGGTTGTCCCTGCCGGACGGGCAGACACAGTCACGTCCCCAGTCACGGAAAGAACGGATACACTTATTTAACAGTGGGTTGTTTGTATAAACAGCACCGCCTTCGCCCATTGTCATGTGGTGTGGCGGATAAAAGCTGGATGTTCCGATGTCACCGACTGTACCTGTGAACTTTTCTTCGCCCTTATAGTTATACTTAGAGCCGAGTGCATCACAGTTGTCTTCAACAAGCCATAAGTTGTGCTTATCGCAGAAATCCTTTACGGCAGTTAAATCAAACGGATTACCGAGTGTATGCGCAATCATGACAGCCTTTGTCTTTTCGCTGTATGCTTCTTCTAACTTTGTAACATCAATATTGTACTGAGGAATCGTTACATCTACAAATACCGGTACTGCACCGTACTGGATTGCCGGTGTTACGGTTGTCGGGAAACCTGCTGCAACCGTGATAACCTCGTCCCCTCTTTTAATTCTTCTGTCACCTAACAGCGGAGAAGTCAGTGCCATAAATGCGTTTAAGTTGGCAGATGAACCGGAGTTTACAACCGATACATACTTTACATTTAAGTATTCACCGAATTTCTTTTCAAATTCATCTGTGTAATGACCTGCTGTCAGCCAGAATTCCAGTGCGGAATTCACAAGATTCTTCATTTCTGCACTGTCATACACACGGCTTGCGTAGGAAATTCTGTCACCTTCGTGATATTCTTTTTTTTGCATGATACTTTTTACAGTATTCATCTACAAAGGATAAAATCTCTTCTCTTTGCTTCTAATTCATTCTTATTTTCAACATTCTATAATTCCTTTCTGTTGTTCATCGGATTTGTACTTTATTTATCAAAAAATTCCGCAATCTGCGCATCCATACATGCAGGAATATCTCCGCCTGCCGCATATACCTTAGACCACGCCACGCTCTTTTCAATCGCTGTATCAAAATTCCATACCGCTTCCAGCCAAAGGTTGTCTTTAACTTTGAGCAGTCCAGCTTTAAGAAGTTGGCCTCGTGAGGACCTCCGTCATACTTGTTGACCCACTTTAAGCCTTCACCCCATTTTGCACAGAATGTATCCACAAGATTGCCTGTGGTAATACAGTCACTCTCATCCGGTCCTACATTATAAAATCCCGCATAAGACTTGTCTTCGTACTGCTTCATCGCGATTAAAAGGTATGCTGCCAGTGGTTCTAAGACATGCTGGTACGGCCTTGTGGAATGTGGATTTCTTACAATAATATCTTCTTTCTTTAATGCCGCACGGACACAGTCCGGTACGATTCTGTCATTGGCAAAATCGCCGCCGCCGATAACATTTCCAGCTCTTGCGGTCGATACGGCTACCGGCATATCATTAAAGAAGGAGTTGATATAGCTGTGTGTAACCAGTTCTGAGCAGGACTTACTGTTAGAATATGGGTCATATCCGTCCAGCGCTCATTTTCACGATAACCCCATGCCCATTCCTTATTTTCGTAAACCTTGTCCGTTGTGACATTTAAAAAGGACTTTACACACGGATTGATACGTACACATTCGCAGATATTGACCGTTCCCATAACATTGGTTTCATAGGTATATACCGGGTCTTTATAGGAATCGCGTACAATCGGCTGTGCTGCAAGGTGCAGTACGATTTCCGGCTGGACCTTTTCAAAGACTTCTTTTAAATGTGCTAAATCACGGATATCTCCGATGACAGATTCCATTTTATCTTCGACATCTGCCATTGAAAAAAGATTCGGCTCGGTCGGCGGTGTCAGGGAATAGCCTGTCACCTGTGCGCCTGCGCCTACAAGGATTCTGCAAAGCCAGCTTCCTTTAAATCCTGTGTGTCCTGTAATCAGGACTTTTTTGCCTTTTATAAAAACTCAAATTCCATTGTCGTTCTCCTTATTCCCATGACTTCCAAGGTGCTTTGCCGGACTGCCAGAGTTCTTCTAATTTTTCCATTTCTCTCTTGGTATCCATGCACTGCCAGAAACCGTTGTAGTTGTATGCCTTTAATTCTCCGAGTTCGGCACATTTTTCAAGCGGTGCCTTTTCAAATACTGTGGAATCGCCTTCAATAAAATCAAAAATCTTCGGTTCTAATACCATGTATCCCGCATTAATACGGCTTCCGTCAGAATCCTGCTTTTCGCGGAATGCACGGATGGTATTGTTCTCATCAATATCAAGTACGCCGAAACGCTGTCCGACACTGACAGATGTCATCGTTGCAATCTTGCCGTGGGACTGATGGAACTTCACCAGTTCATTGATATTCACATCACAGACACCATCGCCATAAGTGAGCATAAAGGTTTCATCTCCGACATACGGCTGGATTCTCTTTACACGTCCGCCTGTCATGGTATTTAAACCGGTATCAACGAGTGTAACCTTCCATGGTTCTGAAAAGTTATTGTGAACTGTCATCTTACCGCCCTGTGTAAAGTCAAATGTCACATCCGAATTGTGAAGCGCATAATCTGCAAACCACTCCTTAATCACATACTGCTTATAACCACAGCAGATGATAAAGTCATTATACCCATAATGGAATATTCTTTCATAATGTGCCATAAAATCGGCTTTCCTCCGATTTCAATCATTGGCTTTGGTTTCAGATGACTCTCCTCACTAATTCTTGTTCCAAATCCACCTGCAAGTAATACTACTTTCATCACAACCTCCGTATATAAAAAAATTTAACTGATTTTACTGTATCGATGTCCACATATTTCCCCACGCTAAAATCATATATTGGTAAATATAGCACAGTTTTTGCCATTTATGCAATAATGAACAAAATGGGAAGCTCCTGACTGCGGCTTCCCATTTTTACATTCCATTTACTTGGATTTTTTTAATTGTTGCTTTTGTATTATTCTGTGTTGTGCCTTCTGTTTGCTTCCGG
>ENA-OQAZ01001140-OQAZ01001140.1-human-gut-metagenome-genome-assembly--contig:-NODE-1140-length-13332-cov-3.094888_pt1 | contig 13332 bp, 16 predicted proteins | sample MGYA00242737_ERZ504531 | MGnify/ENA primary metagenome ERZ504531 (study PRJEB26092, sample SAMD00036244) | human gut metagenome | host: Homo sapiens | study: EMG produced TPA metagenomics assembly of...
CAGAACATTTATGGTATAATTTAGAAAATCTAAATTACTTATTTGTTAAGATACAGGGTCAAAGGTCAGAAAGCCGATGCAAGCTTGCTTGCAAGAGGATTTTTGACTCTTGACCCGCCAAAAACATGAGTAAGTAGCCATTTTTCAAAGAAAAATGAGCGGATTACGAATGTTTTTGAGGATTGCGAGAGTGCAAAGCACGTAGCAATCTGGTATCAAAGGGGGCAAAAATACCTTTTGACCCCAACTTCTTGTTAACGCACAATATGAGGGGATTTTACATGAAAAAATTATCACGTCATGAACTGATGCAATACGGAACGGCTATCATTTCGTTCCTTATTGTAATGACGTTCACACTTCTGATTTTTTTCTGGTTTGTACAACAGAGCGTTGATAAAAGTGTACAGAATGTTCTTCAAAAAAACACACTGCAGCAAAAGGATCACCTGGAACTGGTCCTGGAAAAAGAATATGAATTTCTGGAGAGTCCTGCTGCATACTTCGGAACAACTTCCGATCTGTTCAGCAACGATAATCTTCAGCTTCTTACTGAACTGGCTTCTTCCAGCTCCTATCATCGGCTTATGCTTTTTTCTACAGACGGTATCGGGCGCTCCAGCGATGGAAAGAAGACCGATGCAAGTTCACGGGACTATTTTCAAAAGACATTGGAAGGCAGACGCGTCATTAGTTCTCCTCTGTCAAGCAGCGTAGACAACGAAACCCTTGTTGTCCTCACAGTTCCTGTTTATGACAAAGATCAGAATATTATCGGTGTCTTTGGAGGCTCCATCGATGTTACGGAACTGACTACCATGCTCTTTGAGGATCTGTATTCCGGTTCCGGCTACTCATTTATCGCAGACTCGGATGGCAACATCATTCCATTGAATCTACACACAACGAAATCCGAGAGAACTTTTTTACTTCTTCCTCTGACTGGGTATTTCAGATCTCGGAAGATGGTGCTACCCTTCAGGAAGATTTTAAGCAAGGACACGCAAACTGCCGCAAGATTACAGCAGATTTATCACATGCACGCTATATTTCCTACCAGCCACTAAAGTACAACGACTGGATGCTCTGCTATATCGTTCCTGCTGTCGAAGCCCGTCAGCACTTTGCTTTTATCAACAACTTTGGAATCATTCTGTTCGCCTTTTTTATCTGCATTGTGCTGCTTCTGATCTTCGCACTCTGGAAGATCAACCAGAAGAATCAGACTTCGCTTCTTCGCCAAGCGCATACAGATGCTCTGACCGGACTTCTGAACAAAGTTTATGCAGAACACACGATTTCCGAATGGCTGCGCGAAAAAGATTTTGAAGATTTACAGGCTTTAATGATGATCGATATGGATTATTTCAAGCAGATCAATGATACTTATGGACATGCAACCGGTGACCATGTACTGAAAATATTTGCCGGATTTCTGAAAGAACAGTTCCGGACAACCGATATCATCGGTCGTGTCGGTGGTGACGAATTTATGATCCTGATGAAAAATGTACGTCTGGATTACAGTATCCATCTGCATTTGCAAAAGCTCTATACAAATCTTCAAAATATAGATATCCCGGAACTAAATGGCCGGAAACTTTCCTGCAGTATCGGCTGTGCTGTTGCTCCAACGGATGCTGAATCTTTCAGCCAGTTATATCGCCTTGCTGATCATGCTCTATATACAGCTAAGCAAAACGGACGTGGACGTTTTGTTATTTACCACGATATCAAGAACCAGCAGGAAACCGTTTTATCCTGATCAACGTCAGGAATTCTGGTACAGGTCAATATTCCTGTCATTTAATCTCAAAATTCCCGCCGGGCAGATCCTGTACCTGTCCGGCGGGAATTTCATTCTTCTTTATATCTCAGATATGCCCCGGCACATCCAGTCATTTTTAATCATCGTAAGTATCCAGGAAATTGTGTCTTACACCTTTTGCCTTGTAACCGACAACCGTATCCAGATTGACATTTTCCACACTCTTGAAAATATTGCCTCCACAAACGGGTTCGTCTTCTTAAGCTCTGCAATCAGCTTTTTGATTTCCATACGCTTTGACTGATTTTCTTCATTGTTGCAGGTTGTACAGGTATCGGTAAACTTACATGCACACTGGATAAAATGCAGATCATTGTAATCTCTCCATGCCTTGATGTCATCCTCACGGATCAGATACATCGGGCGGATCAGTTCCATCCCTTCAAAATTTGTACTGTGAAGCTTCGGCATCATAGTCTGCACCTGTGCACTGTAGAGCATTCCCATCAGGATCGTCTCGATCACATCATCATAATGATGTCCCAGTGCGATTTTGTTGCAGCCCATCTGCTGTGCAAAATTATAAAGATATCCACGTCTCATCCTTGCACAGATATAACACGGTGATTTTTCAATCTCAAATACCGATTCAAAAATATTGGATTCAAAGATCTGGATCGGAATCTTCATCTTCCTTGCATTTTCTTCAATGACCTTTCGGTTCTCCGGACTGTATCCCGGATCCATCACCAGGAACTTTACTTCAAAGTTAAATTTGTTGTGACGCTTTAATTCCTGGAAAAGCTTTGCCATCAGCATGGAATCTTTTCCACCGGAAATACATACTGCGATCCGGTCACCTTCTTTGACCAGTTCATATTCTCTGACAGCTTTTGTAAATTTGGACCAGATCTTCTTTTTGAACTTCTTGCGGATACTAAGCTCCACATGTTCACAGACATCATCTGCTTCCTTTTTCTTCATATCTGCCATCAGCCATCCAACATAACCGCCCTTCAGGCTGTATGCTTCATATCCCTGCTCCTGCAGTTCTTCTGCGATATCCCTGCTGATCTGTCCTCTGCTGCAGCAGATAATGATCTTCTTTTCCTTATCTTCCGGCGGATTCTCCATCAGTACATCTGCTGAGCTTGCCGTCGAATTCGGCAGGATTCCATGGGCGCGCTCAATCTCGCCACGGATATCAAAAAGCTCGTAGGACTCTGCAGGAAGCGCTTCCATTTCCTCGATCGTAATATCTATACTCATTGATTTTCTCCTTGTAAAAAGAATGTCCCCTACACATAATCCTCTTTATTGAACAGAAAGTTCCATCTGGATTGTTGTCAAATAAAAAATGCGCATGTATCGGTACATATCATAGCATAATCTCTGCATCTGGTCAAAGGGAGATCCATCCGAAAATACTGGATTTCCGCTTATTTCCGCTTATCGCACAGCATTTTCAACACTTCTGACTGCCGCAATTCCTTTCGGAAATGTAGCTGCACATGATCGGAATGGATTTCAGAAAAGCATTTTTTCTGATCTGTGCCTTTGTCATAGTGTTTTCTCCTTAAAATTTTCTGTGCACATCGAAAAAGACGAAGGTTTCGAAAAACCTCCGTCCAAAATTCCTGTGTGTATAATATTTATTTGCCCTGAACCGCTGCAAATCCACCTTCAAGATCTGCGATGATATCATCGATATGTTCTGTACCGATAGAAAGACGGATTGTGTTCGGTTTGATTCCCTGATCAAGCAGTTCTTCTTCTGTCAGCTGAGAATGTGTTGTTGTTGCCGGATGGATAACAAGGCTCTTAACATCCGCAACATTTGCAAGCAGCGAAAAGATCTTCAGGTTGTCGATGAACTTGTGAGCTTCTTCCTGTCCGCCTTTGATCTCGAATGTGAAGATAGATGCTCCACCATTCGGGAAATATTTTTCATAAAGTGCATGATCCGGATGATTCGGCAGTGACGGATGGTTCACATGCTCTACCATTGGATGATTAGAGAGGTATTCTACTACTTTCTTTGTATTTTCTACATGACGGTCAATTCTAAGTGACAGCGTCTCTGTTCCCTGCAGAAGAAGGAATGCGTTAAATGGAGAAATTGTTGCTCCCATATCACGAAGAAGGATTGCACGGATGTAAGTTACAAATGCTGCCGGACCTGCTGCATCTACGAAAGATACTCCGTGGTAGCTTGGGTTTGCATCTGCGATTGCCGGGTATTTTCCACTTGCTTTCCAGTCAAATTTGCCGGAATCTACGATGATTCCACCAAGAGTTGTTCCGTGTCCACCGATGAATTTGGTAGCAGAATGTACAACAATGTCTGCTCCGTGTTCAATCGGACGGATCAAATACGGTGTTCCGAATGTGTTGTCGATTACAAGCGGAAGTCCATGCTTGTGTGCAATTTCAGCAATCGCATCGATATCCGGGATATCACTGTTCGGATTACCAAGAGTTTCAAGATAGATGGCTCTTGTGTTATCCTGAATTGCATCTTCTACTTCTTTCAAGTTATGTGCATCTACAAATGTAGTTGTGATTCCGTAATGTGTCAGTGTGTGTTCAAGAAGGTTGAAGCTTCCACCGTAGATTGTCTTCTGCGCTACGATATGTCCGCCATCTGCTGCAAGTGCTTCGATGGTATATGTAATTGCAGCTGCTCCGGATGCTGTTGCAAGAGCTGCCACACCACCTTCAAGTGCTGCAATTCTCTTTTCAAATACGTCCTGTGTAGAGTTTGTCAGACGTCCGTAAATGTTACCTGCATCTGCAAGTCCGAATCTTGCTGCTGCATGTGCAGAGTTCTTAAATACATAAGATGTTGTCTGGTAAATCGGTACTGCTCTGGCATCAGATGCCGGATCTGGTTCTTCCTGTCCTACGTGAAGCTGAAGTGTTTCAAATTTATAATCGCTCATATTTTTCTACCTCTCTTTTCTACTGTCTGATGTATCGTGATCTCTATAGTGATCTTTCAAATTTGATAGTTGCATTATATCCACTTTTACCTACTTTGTCAATAGGTTAATAGGGAATTATTTTAAAAACATTTAATTTCAATATGTTTTATCTGTTTTTCTTCTATCAATATAAAAAAGACGCTTTTGGCGTCTTTTCTGTATAATAACATCCACTACTGCTCATCGGTGATCAGCCCGGCGATCAGTTCTGCTCCTGTCACAAGATCTTTGATTGTCGTATATTCATTTACCGAATGTGCCTGGTACATTCCATTTGACAACACCAGTCCAGGAATCCCGTTCTTCGCAAAGCTGTTGTTGTCACTTCCGCCAAATGTCTCTACAAGATTTCCTGCAAGTCCCAGCTTTTTGCTTACTCTTTCAAACCGTTTTACCGGCACACTGTCTTTTGCTGTCTCATAAGCGATCAGATGAACTTCGCAGGTAAGTTCTGATTCAGCTCCGTGTTTTTCAGCCACCTTTTTGAAGGTATTTTCCACTTCTTCTACACAACAAGTCGCTTTTTTATGAGAATAGCTCCGGATTTCTCCCTTTACGATACATTTTTCCGGAACAATGTTCGTTCCGCTCCCACCTTCGATCAATCCGATATTGCAGGTTGTCTCTTCATCCACATGTCCCTGACTGATCTGCGTGATCGCTTCGGATGCAATAGCGATCGCATGAATGCCGTGCTCCGGATCAAATCCGGCGTGGGATGCCTTCCCGGTTACTACCACCTGATAAGAAATCAGAGACGGTGCTTTATATGCCGCGCTTCCAACCGGTCCGCTGATATCCAGTACATAGGCTTCTTTTGCACGAACCTTTGAAAAATCAAATACGCTGCTGCCCTTGATATAAAGCTCTTCTGCAATTGCAAAAAGAATCTCGATATCCCGGTGTGGTACTCCCGCTTCTTTTACACTGCGGATTCCTTCCAGAATCTCCACAAGTCCTGCCACATCATCAGCTCCAAGAACTGCTTTTCCTGAGGAACGGATCACACCGTCTTCTCCGATGATCCCTTTCTTGCCTTTGGACGGCTCAACCGTATCCATATGGCCGGACAAAAGGACCGGATCTCCCGGAAGATCTCCCGGAAGATATGCATATAAGTTTCCGGCATTTCCTCCGAAATGTTCTCCGGCATTGTCTTCCTCTACTTCAAAACCAAGTTCTTTTAATTTCACGATCAGCCGGTCTGCCATCTGACGCTCCCCAAAGCTTGGTGCATCGATCGCAGTCAGTTCCTGAAATTCATCGACTGCCCGCTGTTCATTTACCTTTATTTTACTCATTTCTGCCACTTCCTTATCTGCACGGTCATATTCCATCTGCCGGCTATCTGTCCGGTAATACACCTTCGGTCACAGATATCTTCCGCTTTATACACAATTCTATTTGATTTATTTTAATACAGCTTCCAGATCTGCGATCAGATCCTCTGCTCCCTCAATTCCAACAGACAATCTCAGAATCCTGTCTGTAATTCCGTTCCGGTCAAGCTCTTCTTTGGAAAGATCCGCATGCGTCTGGGTGATCGGATAAGTGATCAGAGTCTCAGTTCCTCCTAGGCTTTCCGCAAACTGGATCAGTTTTACATTTTCCAGAATGTGATATGCTCTCTCTTTGGAACCTACTTCAAAAGTCAGGATCGAACCAAATCCTCTTGCCTGCTTTTTCATCAGTTCGTAGCCCGGATGTGATTCAAGCCCCGGATAAAGCACCCTTGTCACATACTCCTGCTTCTCCAGAAAATGTGCGATCTTCAGTGCATTTTCCTGTGCCCTGTCCATACGGATCCAAGCGTCTTGATCCCTCTGAGGATCAGCCAGCTGTCCATCGGTGCAAGGGTTGCTCCTGTCGTCTTGATGATAAAACGAAGCTGTTCCTGAATGTCCTCGCGGTTTGTTATCAGAAAACCTGCAAGTGTGTCATTATGTCCACCCAGATATTTTGTCCCGCTATGCACAACAATGTCAGCACCAAGCTTCAGCGGATTCTGGAAATATGGTGATAAAAAGGTATTGTCCACGATCAGAAGAAGTTCATGTTTTTTTGCTTTCTTTGAAAGTTCTTCCAGATCGGATACACGCATCATCGGATTGGTCGGTGTCTCTGCATAAATTGCTTTTGTGTTATCCTGGATATAATCCTCTACATCCACACTGCTTAAATCCACGCTGGTAAATGTCAGTCCATTTTTCACATTGATGCTGTGGAACAGACGGACGCTTCCTCCATAAAGATCCTCATCAATGATGATGTGATCGCCCGGTTTGAAAATCTCCATCAGAGCTGTGATTGCTGCCATTCCTGTCGAAAATGCCAGTGCATCGATCCCTTCTTCCAGCGATGCTACAATCTTCTCAAGATGTTCTCTCGTTGGATTCTGTAATCTGGAATAGTCATAACCACTTCCTCCGCCTACTCTGTCTCTTGCAAATGTTGCAGACTGATAAATTGGATAACTGATCGCCCCATATATTTCATCCTTATTATCGTCAGCCAGATGCTGACATCGTGTATCAATTCCGTACTTCATTCTTGTCTATCTCTCCTGTTTCTATAAATCAATGTCGCTATTTACTGTACAACATCTTTCTGCCAAAATCCAGTTTTCTTTTCATAAATTTACGCAAGTTCTTTCTCCGTCATCACACATTCAAACTCTCCGGAGCCGCTTACCTGTGAAAAATCTGCGGTATAGCCGAGCTTTTCATAGAATCCAAGTGCCGCTTTTCTGGAATTGATATAGATTTTTGTCACACCTTTTTCGCGCATCCAGTTTTCCGCCTCAATGATTCCTGCCTGTCCGTAATGTTTTCCCCTATAGGATTCCAGTGTTGCCACGCGCTCAATTTTTCCGGTATGTTCATCCAGATAATGCAGCCTGCAGGTGGATACCGGATAAATTCCGTCCATCACCAGAATATATTCATCTTCCGGTGTGTCATCTGAAAATTCTCCCTCAAGCGGGATCTTAAATCCCAGGCACATTGCCTGTGTCCGCACATAGTGTACCCCGGCTCTCTGCCATTCTTCTGTCACTCTGACTGCTTTCATCATTCATTCCCCGCTTTCTTTATTTTCCGGATAATTTTTCTCTTCCGTGTGGTGTCAGCCATAAGGATTCATCCGGTCCGTTCGGCACGATTGCAAACTCATTGGATGGGCAACAATCAATATGATAATGCTTCTTGATCGCCGCAAAATTCGTTGTGTCGCCAAATCCCGGTGTCTGATACAAATCTCTTGCATATGCCCACAGATTCGGATAATCGCGGAGAAGCTTTTTATTCAGACGAAATACCGGATAATATGCACAGTCAAATCGTACCAGTGTCACATAAAGACGCACATCAGATTCACTGTCTACTTCTTTATTTACCCATTCTGTCGATGTATTTTCTCTCATAATCTTTTCCCTTTCCTACACTGTCTGATTCTGTTTTTCCTGCTCTTGTCTGATGCTTCTTGGCGATACATATGGCTGTCTCTCATAATCGTTGTCACCAAAACGATAGCCTTCTTCCAGAAGTGCCACATTGTAGATTGCAGCCTGACACACGCCATCGGAAATTGCCCTCGCACAGCCGACTACCTGGTCTCCATCGTAAATAAATGCCGTCGCATAGCTGTTCTTAAATATTTTTTCTTCTGTAGCGGCATCAAAATGACTCAGTCCAAAATGGTCTAAAATATCTGCCACTGCCTGATAATCTACATTTTCCTTGTCTGTCACCAGTCTGATACTCATTGCTTTCGCTCCCTTCTTTTATCCTGTTGGAAAAAAATCGACTGATCCCTCAACCGATTTTGTTTTTCTCTTAAATTGAATAATCCGGTTCTTCCATCCGGTTGATCTTTGTAAAGAACTCTTTGACACGTTCGTTCTTTGGATTTCCAAACACTTCTCTCGGCGTTCCGTCTTCCAGGATCTTTCCTCCGTCCAGGAAGATCACTCTGGTTGCAACGTTTCGTACAAAGCTCATTTCATGGGACACCAGAAGCATTGTATATCCTTCATTTGCCGCTTTTTTGATCGTATCCAGAACTTCTCCGACAAGCTCCGGATCCAGTGCAGATGTCGGCTCATCCAGAAGCAAAAGCTTTGGCTCCATCGCAAGTGCTCTTGCGATTGCAACCCTCTGCTGCTGACCACCTGACATATGTCTCGGATAATGGTTTGCGTGATCCAGAAGACCTACATTTTTAAGCTGCTCTCTCGCAATCCTTTCTGCTTCCTCTTTTTTCATCTTCTTTACCACGATCAGCCCCTCCATTACATTCTGAAGTGCTGTTTTCTTTGAAAAAAGATTGAAATTCTGAAAAACCATGCCGGTCTTTTTCCGAAGCTCTGTCAGATCTTTGCCATGAATATGTGCAAGATCCTGTGTCTCACCGTCAATCGTTATGGTTCCGGTTTCCGGTTTTTCCAGTCTGTCCACACATCTTAAAAATGTGGATTTTCCTGTTCCAGAAGGTCCGATGATCGCTACGACATCTCCCTGATTGATGGTAAGGTCGATCCCATCAAGAACCTTATTATTTTTAAATGTTTTTGATATATTTTTGATTTCGATCATACCTTATTCCACCTCTGTATCTCTGATATCTAAAAGTGCCGGTGCATCTTCCGGTACCCGGAGCTTTTTCTCAAGATAGCTGATCACTCTCTCAAGTACGAAAGTAATTACCCAGTAAATAATTGCCAGTGAGATATACACTTCAAAGTAACGGTAATTTCTTCCCGCAAGAATCTTTCCTTCTGCGGTCATCTCCACTACGGAACAGACAAATGCAAGAGAAGTTCCTTTGATCAGTCCGATAAATGCATTTCCAAGGGATGGGAGTGCTACCACGATTGCCTCTGGAAGGATGATCCTTATCAATGCCTGGAAATAATTCATTCCTAAAGCGCTTGCTGCCTCAACCTGTCCTTTATCTACTGATTCAAGGGAGGCACGGATGATCTCTGCGTTAAATGCAGATTCATTGAGTGCCAGAGCAACGAATGCATATACGATTGGTGCGACTCCATTGACATTGTAGTTGGTTCCACATTTAAAGTTGATATATTTCAGGAGCATCGGAATACCGAAATAGGTCACATATAACTGAACCAGGATCGGCGTTCCGCGGATGACCGAGATATAGATACTTACCAGCTGTTTCAGTACCGGTACCTTTTTAATCTTCACAAGTGCAAGGAGCAGTCCCAGGATGAAACTGGCGATCATTGCCGTGACAGCCAGTTCCATTGTGACCGGAAGATATTTTAAAAGTAGCGGTATCTGTGTAAATACCAGTTTTCCATCAAATAATTTACCCATTAGTTAATCGTCTCCTCGAACTTATCATCCTCCGGTGCGGCATCCTGACCATACCATTTTTTACTGATCTCAGTCAGGGTTCCGTCTTCCTTCAGCTCCTTCAGTGCTTTGTCTACCTGTTCTCTTAAATCTTTCTGATCCTGTGGGAAAATATAATATGCATAAGAGTTTTCTGCAATCATTTTTGCTTCATCTTCCGGAATATCATTTTTCTGCACATCATAGTTAAATTCTTCCATGTAAGAGTTGTACATTGCCAGATCGATGATCGTAAAATCCTGCGATCCGTCTGCTACATGCTGTAAAAATACAGATGTATCTGCATCCGAGTAAGTAATATTGATCGCTTTATCCGGATTCTTTTCATTCCATGCTTCTACTGCATTGGATACGCTGATTCCTGTACCACCTTCAAAAGAAAGTCCTGCTGCATCTTCAAATGATTCGATCTCTTTTCCACCTTTCTTTGTTACGAATACATAACTGATCTTGTCATATGGATAAGAGTAAAGATAACTTGCTCCACGGTCTTCGTTGTAAGAGAAGTTGTTGACTCCGATCTGATAATTTCCACTGTTCAGTCCGGAAAGTACAGATCCAAAATCAGTCACTTCGTATTCCAGTTCATAATCCGGAAGTTTATCAAAAACTGCATTCAGTACATCCACATCGTATCCTGCCGGCTTGTCATCATCGCTACATAGACATATGGTTTTGCATTTGCTCCGGTTGCTGCTTTGATTACTGTCTTTTCACTGTCTGAAGAGCTGTCCTTTGAAGCGCTTCCTGAAGAAGATCCGCATCCTGTAGCCAGGACTCCTGCTGCCAGTGTAACTGCTAAAATGCTTGCCAACTTTTTCATAATATTTTTCCTCGTCTTTCGTCTGTTATTTTTCTGCTTTAAATTTGTGTGCCGGATCTTTACTGAGTGATTCTCTTCCTGTCGGTGTCTTCCAGATAGTATCCCAGTCTGTTTCCTGCACCACGATATCATAATATGTATTTTCCCAATACTCTTCATCTGCTTCATTCAGATCGACAGATGCCGCAAAATCCTTAAAATATGTGTTATGTCTGAATGCCGGGATCTGATACAGATCTCTTGCATATCCCCACAGATTCGGGTAATCTACCAGACGGTGTTTGCAAGGTCCGATATTTCTTGAATAAGACACATCCAGTCTTGCGATGGTTGTATAAAGACGAATATCACTGTCTGTCACATAATCTCCGAATAAGAATCTCTTGTCTGCAAGTCTTTCCTCCATTGCATCAAGCCCTGCGAAAAATGTCTCATATCCATCGGCAAATGCCTGTAAGGATTCAGCGAACTGCGCTCGATAAACAGCGTTGTTTACATTTTCAAAAAGCCATTTGTTCAGCTTATCGATCTCCGGTCTTAATTCTTCCGGGTAAAGATCCGGCGCTCCCTTTTTGTGGAACGGTCTGAACGCTGTTTCCAGATGATTTGTAAGCCAGTGGTAATCATTATTTACCACTTTCTTTGTCTTATAATCTACAAATGCCGGAACGGTTGTACGTCCTGTGTATTCTTCATCCGCATTGTAGTAAAGCTCACTTAAGAACTGTGCGCCCGTTTCCGGATTGATATAATCCGTGGAATTTACAAATTCCCATCCAAGATTCTCTTCCCGGTCTGTCCATCTACGATCTCAACTTTCACTGCATCCTCAAGTCCGAGAAGCTCTCTTGCGATCGCTGCCCGATTGGACCAGTTGCATCCTTTTGCCCAGAAAAGAATATATCTGTCTTTTTCTACCGGATTTTTCCCTTCTCCAAATCCTTCCGTGAAGCGGTTTGGCTGACGATGGAAATTTCCATATTCATCAATTTCCTGTGCGGTTTCTCTCGGTCTTACTCTGATCTGTCTTCCATTTACATCTACATATTCGAAATCTGCCATAATTCGTTCCTCCTATTGTTCTTCTGCCTTAAATTTATTGCCCGGATCGCTGCTTAAATGTGCACGGTTATGCGGTGCACCCCAGTATGCATCAAAATTGATCTCATCCAGAAATCTTGCATTGAAAGATTCAAAAAATAATGCGCCGACCTTCTTGTTGTTTGGATTTGCGAAATCCTTAAAGTAGGTGTTGTTTCTGAATGCCGGAATCTGATACAGGTCTCTTGCATATCCCCACAGATTCGGATAATCGATCAGGCGGTGTTTGGTATGTCCAAGCTGCCAGGTGTAACGAATATCCAGTCTCGCCAGCGTCACATACAGTCTCACATCACTGTCTGTCACATAATCTCCAAAGAGAAATCTCTGATTTTCCAGACGTTTTTCCAGAATATCCATTGCTGCATAAAAAGAATTATAGGCATCCCAGTAAGCTTCCTTTGATCTTGCAAAGGTTGCTTTATAAACTCCATTATTAATGTTATCAAAGAGCCAGTCATTCATCTCATCGATATCTTTTCTGAGTTCTTCCGGATAAAGATCCGGTGCTCCTTTTTTGTGGAACGGTTTAAAATCTACTTCAAAATAATTGGTAAGCCAGGTGTAATCGTTATTTACAACTTTTCCTGTCTTTGTATCGATCAAAGCCGGTACCGTTGTTCTTCCTGTGTAATCATCATCTGCTTTGTAATAAGCTTCACTTAAGAACTGGATTCCAAGGACCGGATCGATATGATCTTTGTCGTATACGAATTCCCATCCAAGATTCTTCTCATGCTTTGCATGATCAACCTTGTTGACACTGATTGCATCTTCCAGTCCAAGAAGTTCTCTTACGATCGAAGCTCTGTTAGACCAGTGACAAAGCTTTGCCCATACCAGATGGTATCTGCCTTTTTCTACCGGATTTTTTCCTTCTCCAAATCCTTCTGTAAAATGATTTGGCTGGCGGACAAAATATCCATTCTCATCTATCTCCGATACAACTTCCTGCGGACGTACACGGATCTTTCTTCCATCTACTACTTCATAATCAAATTCTGCCATTATTTCTTCCTCCGATTCATTGTGAAATATTTAATTTGTTTCCACCGATAGTGTACCCCAAATTTGCAAAAAACACAAGTAATATTGTGCATTTTTTCACAACAAAAACACTAACTTTACAATGAAAACGCTAACACTTGTATCACTGCTTAATTTACTGGATGAGAAAAAATCTAGGTCTTTTTACCCTAGATATCTTTATTCGTAATTATTGTTTTAACACCCTCATCAACTAAAAAATCTTTAATATCATCACTATCTACTGTCCAA
>ENA-OQAZ01001141-OQAZ01001141.1-human-gut-metagenome-genome-assembly--contig:-NODE-1141-length-13323-cov-1.890952_pt1 | contig 13323 bp, 12 predicted proteins | sample MGYA00242737_ERZ504531 | MGnify/ENA primary metagenome ERZ504531 (study PRJEB26092, sample SAMD00036244) | human gut metagenome | host: Homo sapiens | study: EMG produced TPA metagenomics assembly of...
CACCCACCGTATAGTAATACGTCTTTACTGCTCCGTATGTATTTTCCAGAGTCTGTGCACTCTCTACGATCACACGTTTGCGAATCTCATTTTGTTGATCCTGTGCCGTGACCCCCTTACTCTTTCTAAGAGATGCATTCTGCCTGTAAAACACTTCTGCCACTTCTTCCGGTGTTTCCAGCAGATTTACGTTCGTTGTTCTCCCATTTGCCTTTACACTGCACGGCAGCAAAGATGCCAGCATACCGAAACAGCACACAAACGCCAGAAATCTTCGTCTCATTTTATTCTCCTCCTTGTCAGCCTCACACCGCACAGCTTTTCCGGTATATCTATTTGTATACTTGTAACTTTTGTACGTTTCAGCTTTCTTTTGTTAGTCTAAACTATTCTATGTTTTATATTGGTAACATATTTAAAAACGTCTGTCAAGCACAGAAAAAGGCTCCATGGCCTGTGTAGCATGAAGCCCTTTTTCGCCTGAAAAATCCGTTTTTTCAGCCTTTTATTTTTTTGTGTAAAGAAGGAAATTTTTTCAGGTTTTATTTCAAAAACCTGCTTTTAGAAGGAAGTGATCTCTTCTGCTGCGTACTGAAGGATCATTGCCGCATCCTGTGTATCTGCAGCACCATCGCCGTTTACATCTGCACTCTGTGTTGATACATCATCCAAAGTGATCTTTTCTGCTGCATACTGAAGAAGGCTTGCACTGTCGCTTGTGCCAACGCTTCCGTCACCATCCACGTCACCTTTAAGGCGTGCATCTGCCACTTTCAGTGTCAGAGTCTTCACCATGTTGTCTACGGTGTTCTGTGTTGCGTCTTCGTTTTCATTCACTGCTTTTGCATTGGCAAGGATTGCATCCAGTCCGTCGATCGTGGAAGCTACATAGGCATCTTTATCTGCCAAAACTTCTTCTGCTTTTTCGATCATGGCAGAGAGTGCTGCCTTGTTACCTTTGCGTTCCAGGTTAATGATCGCATCAATCACATCATTGTATGCTTTTTCCAGCTCTGCGGATGTATGCTCGCCGTCTGTAAGCACATCTTCTGCTTTTGCTACGGCATCTTCTAATTTCTTCTGGCTTGCTGATGTAAAGTTACTGCTCTCGATCATCTCTTTCGCTGCATCGATCAGTTCTTTTAAGGACTTCACGCTTGCTTTTTCTGAGAGTTCCTGCAGTGCTTTCACCAGTTCTGTCATGACTGCATCTGCTTCTTCCTGCGTTGCGTCTTCGTTTGTCAGCACTTTTTCTGCTTTTGCTACGGCATCTTTGAGTGTTTTTGCATTATTTTCATAATTTGCTGCTTCTTTGAGGATATCGTTTGCAGAATCCACGAGGATCTGCAGATGTGTCTTCTGTACACCGTACTCAAGTGCTGTATATGCCTTCAGCAGAGCATTCTGTACCTCTGTGAGTTTGCTTTCCGTTGCATCTTTATCTGCCTGTACTTCTTTTGCATCAGCAAGTGCATCTTCTACGGCTGCCCAGCTTTCTTTGGTATATTCAGAACTGTTGAGACTCTCGATCAGGCGATCATGCGTGACAGTCCCTGTTTTACCATGTCAATGCTGTTTGTCTGTTTCTCAACATCAACGGTCTTTTCCATGAGCAATTTGTCAGAAGAAGATCCGACATAAATCTTTCTATCGCCGGTTGCCAGTGTCCATTTATCTTTTGTGCCGTCTGCGTTTACATTCAGTTCTTCCTGATTGCTGTTCCAGTAGGACAGGGAACGTCCGCTTACATGAACCGTTACTTCTCTTGTCTCGCCCGGCTGGATATCTTTGACTTTCTCATAACCTGCCAGTGCATATTTTGATGTCTGAATACCTTCCGGTACCTGTGCTTCACCAAGGTATACCTGAGCGACTTCACTTCCGGCTACATCACCGGTGTTGGTTACAGTAAAGGTTACATCATAGCCGGCAACTTCACCGTCGGTTGCATTTTCTGCAACGCTCATATCGCTATATTCGAACGTGGTGTAGGAAAGTCCATATCCGAAATCAAACTGTGGCTCAATGCTATTTTCATCAAACCATTTATATCCGGTATTGATTCCCTCATCAAAATAGGTTGTATTGGCTTTTCCGCCTCCGAAGCCCGGGAATCCACCTCCTGGGAATCCACCTCCTGGGAATCCGCCTCCTGGGAATCCACCTCCCGGGAATCCGCCTCCGGCTTCCTGAGTTGCAACATCGCTCTGTTTTTCAGTATCTTCTGTTTCATCTTCTTTTTCAAAACGATTCCATGCTTCATCCGAGATGGTGATCAGGGTATCGGTGTCTTTCTTTGGAATGGTGTAAGCCAGTTTTCCGCTCGGGTTCACTTCACCTGTCAGCAGTTTTGCTGTTGCAACACCGCCTCGCTGTCCCGGATAGTACATTTCAAGGATTGCATCCACGTCATCAATCCAGTCTTCCATAACAACAGCGGAGTCATTGTTCAGAACAACGGCTACTTTGTTGCCTTTTTCATGAGCTGCTTTCGCTACATTCTGGATCATGGTCTGCTGATAAGCATCCAGTTTCAGTGTGGTTGCTTCTCTTGTGCTCTTCGGATCACTTACCTGTGCATACGCAAAGACCACTACCGTGTCATTATTTTCTGCCGCTTTGATCGCATTGTCAATGTTCGCCTGCTTCTGAGACGGTGTTACCCATGCCAGTCCGACCTGCATATCTTTGCCGTTTACTGCTCCTGCATTTTCGGAAGCAATACCAATCATATATCTCTTTCCGGCTTCCAGTTTAACGCTTGCAGTTGAAAGGTTTTCTCCCGTTTCAGATGGAATAATGCCTCCATAGTACTGGGTACCCTGATTTGTACTTGCACCGGAACCGCTGCCGATCGCTTTTTCCGTCGGATTTCCATCTTCATCCAGTTCATAAATGGACATGGCTGCTTTTGCACCGATGCTCTGCAGGATAATGCTGTATTCACCGTCTTCCGGAGCTTCCAGATAAGTCGTCCAGGTATAGGCCGGATTCTGTGTATAATCAAAAGCATTTCCGCCTTCTGCATTGCGATAAGTTTTGCTGTTTGTATTGAAATCAATCTTTTCGTCAACCTGGCAGAATTCTCCGATTTCGTGTCTTCCATCTTGGTCTCCGGAACGCTGTTGCTTACAAACTGTCCCTGATAATTTCCACCGGTCTCTGCTGATTTTCCGGTACCGTAGGTACGGACTGCACCATGCTCGCTTCCGGCTGCTGTTGTATACAGATTTTCGGTCGGGATGATCGTTCCGATCTTGTCGTTGTAAACCTGTCCTTCTACTTTATCGGTTCCAAGGATATCGGTCAGTGCTTCGTACGGGCTTGTCATCGCACGAATAGAACCGTAAGAACGTTCACCACCGATACCAGAGATCAGGGTCATACCGTTCACGCCGACAACTGCCACGCTCTTGTCACCTGTTGTATCAAGTGGCAGCGTCTTGTTTTCATTTTTCAGAAGTACGCCGCCTTCTTCTGCAACTTTCTCAACGGCTTCATTGCATGCATCATACAGATCTGCCAGTGCCTGGTTATCGGTACCCGGCTTGATCAGCTCCGTTCTGCCTGCTTCTTCTTTTGCATAACCGTCTTCATCAACCTGTACCAGCGTCAGATATCCGCCTTTGGCATAAGCAGTCAGTACACGTTTTACGCTCTTGTCAACCAGTGCATCTGCCTCTTCCTGTGTCATCTCACCGCATCCACTTTCGCCTGTGTTTTTGCCTGGCTGTTGTTGCTTAAGGACGGCATTTCAACGTCCGTTCCTTTATCCAGTGTATACTCGTGGTTTCCACCCCAGTCTGTGATGGTAAACCCATCAAATCCCCACATGTTATGCAGGATATTTTCCTGAAGTTCCGTACTTGCAGAAGCCCATGTGCCGGACAGTTTATTATAAGATGACATCACACCGATCGAATCATTTGTTTTGATTGCTGATTCAAATCCTGCCAGATAGGTTTCATGCAGTGCCTGCTCGGAAACTTCTACGTTTGTGTTTGTTCCCGGTGATGCATTCTGTGCAAAAGCTCCATAATGTTTCAGGACTGCGATACCGCCATTCTTGGTCATGCCGTTTACCAGATCATCTGCCATGCTGGATAACAGGTATGGATCTTCGCCCATCTGGTCTTTCGTTCTCTGGAACTGCGGCTGTCTCTGAATATCTAGCTGTGCACTCAACATCATACATCCGCCGATTGCCAGGTTTTCATTTCCGACAGCTTCTCCGTACATCTCTGCCATGGACTCATCCCAGGTCGCTGCAAGCATCTGCTCCTGCGGCGGGTTTGTGGTATCCTGCGGATAGAGAAGACCGGCAGGTCCGTCGTACATCTTGATCATTGGCACGCCAAGTCTTGGCACACCTTTCAGATATCCGGCATTTCCTTCCGTATCACCGGTTCCGTTTCCGCCGAGGAAGGTGTATTTTTCTTCCGTTGTCATCGTTTTCAGAAGGGCATTCACTTTCTTATTGATGGTTTCCTGATCTTTGATCGGCTGAACCAGGCCTTTTGCATAGACATCCGGGAAATGGATCTCGTCACTTTGTTCTGCCGCATACACCGGCATTGCGATTCCGCTTACATTAAAACTTGCTGCTGCCATCATGACTGCCATTGCCATAGCCGTCACCTGGCGTTTTCTGTTTCGTTTCATATTATTCCTCCTTGCTTTTCCTTTTTTTGTGCCTCTTGTAATTTTTACCCTATCACACTCTTTTTCCAGTTTCAATCTGTGTGTCGTGTATAGCAAATATAGGCGTGAATGGCAAAGCAATGTCGTAAATGTCAAATTTTCATTCAGACTTTCCACGAAATTTGACATTCTATCCATAATCCACTATAATGAAGATTACCAGACGGAACAGAAGCATGATTTCTGTTCCGTATATATGTAAAGCAGACATTCACCCACCGCTTAGTGCTCTGCACACTTGAAGCGGTGGAATGTTTCTCTGCGTTCAAATTAGATTACAGGAAGTGATAAAATGAAGATTGCGATTTGTGATGATGAATACATTACTGCTGAATATTATTATGAACAGATAGAGCGGATTTTTAAGGAATATTCGACGGAATGTGAGATTGAGCTTTTTACGGACAGCGGAAAACTCCTCACTTCTTTATATGAAGGAAAACGCTGGGATATCTGTTTTCTTGATATCGATATGCCGCTGATTGATGGACTGAGTCTCGGACAGAAACTGCGTGAGCTGGATATGGACTGTTATCTGATCTATGTTTCCATCCACCGCGAATATGTTTATGAATCCTTCAAGGCAAGACCATTCCGTTTTATCCCAAAGGACGAGTTTCAGTCAGAGATTTCCGGCTGTATCGCAGATATCCTTGCGGACTGCCATGCAGAGTCCGAACAGGATTATGTGACATTTGAGAACCGTACTTCGATGTACCGTTTCCGGATTGATGATATTATTTACGTGCAGAGTATCGATAAATATGTGACGCTTTTTCTTAGCGGGGATCAGCAAAGTGAAGCAATCCGTTTTAAAATGTCTGACATGGAGAAGCAGCTTCATCCTTACGGTTTTATCCGTATCCACAAAAGCTACCTGGTCAATTACCGTTATATCAAAAATATCCAGACAACCTGTGTCGTTCTGGACAGCAAAAAGCAGCTCCCGGTCAGCCGCTATCGTCTGGATGACATCAAAGTAGAATTTCGGAGGCTGACGTTATGATGCCTGAATTTTCCCTTGGAACGATCATCAAGATCTTCTCTCTTTTACTTGAAGTTTTTTTAGGACAGCTGATGCTCTGTAAAATCCTCACACCAAAAACATTTCGTCTGAGGATCCCCTGCATAACCGGCATTTTTTGCATCCATGCGATTTTTCTTCTGATTGAAGAATATTATCTGCCAAAGTTGTATGGCGATGTCTTCTGGCTCTATATACTTTTACATGCCATTTTTTTTAATATTATTTGCTTTTGTGATATGCGAGGGAAGGGCCAGCTTTAAATTCTTTCTGCCTTTGATCTATATTTCAATTCTGCTCTTATGCCGCTTTCCGTTCAGCATCCTGTTGAATCTGCTTTCCCATATTCTGCCGGACAGTATTATATTTACGCTTCGTTCTTATAATAAATCTCTTCTGCCAAGCATTCTGCTTGTTTTGTGCGGATGCTTTTTTATCCGTTTCCGACCGAATACAAAACAAAATTATCCGTTTTCCTATTATATGGTCATGATCCTGAATCCGATTTTAAATTCCTGCACCGTCATGATGCTGAAAAATTATTTTGATGCTGTCAGCGGCGTGATCAATTACATCGGAACCTTCTCTCTGGTGAGCGAGTTGCTTCTATATTATATGGTATGGCAGATGACCAGCGAATACAGCAGCCGCATCCAGCTTCAGCTGATCAACCAGCAGAATGATTATCAAAAGCAGCATATGAAAGATCTGAATACGATTGTGACAGAATACCACCACCTGCGGCATGACACGAAAAATCATTTTGCCTGCATGGATCGTCTGCTCAGCCAGAACAAATACGATGCCCTGAAAGAATATTTTTACAATCTTTCCAAAGAGATTTATGCACTCGACAATCAAATTGAGACCGGAAATGAGATTGTCAACCAGGTGATCAACCTTAAATACGCCACGGCTCATAAGTATCAGATCCCGATGGATATTCAGATCGTACTGCCGCCACATCTGTCGATCCCCGATCACCATCTCTGTTCTCTTGTTGCGAATCTTCTGGACAATGCGATCGAAGCATCCAGAAAAATTGAAGATCCGAAAATTGTGATTGAAATGAAAATGGTCAAGGATTATCTCTCCCTGACCATTCGAAACAAAATGGATCCTTCCATGCAAGACAAGGCACTTACCATCCGCACGACCAAGGCGGATAAAAAGCAGCATGGGCTTGGCCGTCAGATCATCGATGATATCGTCCGCCGTTACAACGGAATCTCCACCAGAGAAATCAAAGACGGATGGTATATCGCCAGTGTGATGCTGGAACTTGGGGCAGAATGATCTGCCCCGTTTTTTGCGTTCCTTTTCTTTAAACGAGGTTGGTATATCCCATCAGGGATTCATCTACCGCCTTGGCCGCTTCCCTTCCTTCGTGGATCGCCCAGACAACCAGAGACTGTCCCCGGTGCATATCACCTGCCGTAAAGACATTCTTTACGGAAGTCTGATATTTCTCTGCTTCCGTTGCCACGTTCGTACGCGGTGTCAGATCTACTTTAAAGGCATCGGTCACATATTTCTGTGAGCCAAGAAAACCGGCTGCGATCAGTACGACATCCACTTCAACCGTCCATTCGCTTCCTTCCACCGGAACCATCATCATGCGACCTGTTTTCTCATCTTTTTTGCTCTGTAATTTGACCAGCACTGCTTTTTTCAGTCTGCCTTTGTCATCGGCAATGAATTCTTTTACGGTGGTCTGATAGATACGCGGATCGTGTCCGAATACAGCAATCGCTTCCTGCTGACCATAATCAGTCTTGCAGACTCTCGGCCACTCCGGCCATGGATTGTTTACCGCTCTCTGATCCGGGGCTTTCGGCATCATCTCCAGCTGTACCACGGAAGATGCACCCAGGCGGATGGCTGTTCCGACACAGTCGTTTCCGGTATCACCGCCTCCGATGACCATCACTTTCTTATTCTTGCAGGCAACAAATTTCTGATCCGCCAAATCAGAATCCAGCAGGCTCTTTGTCACACCTTTCAGGAAATCAACGGCAAAATAAATGCCTTCTGCCTCTCGTCCCGGCACTTTGATATCTCTTGGGTTTGATGCTCCGCAGCAGAGTACCACACGGTCGAAATCTTTCAGAAGTTTGGCTGCTTTGACATCCACACCGACATTGACATTGGTTTTAAAGATCACGCCTTCTTCTTCCATCAGGCGGACACGGCGGTCGATCACGGATTTCTCCAGTTTTCATGTTCGGGATTCCGTAGCGGAGCAGACCTCCAAGGCGTCATTTCGCTCAAATACGGTCACCTCATGACCACGGCGGTTCAGCTGCATGGCAACGGCAAGTCCGACGGACCGCTTCCGATTACAGCTACTTTTTTTTCCGGTACGCACTTTCGGCGGCTGTGCCTTGACAAGTCCTGTCTCGTAGGCACGCTCAATAATCGCACGCTCGTTCTCTTTTGTGGAGACCGGATCTCCGTTTAAGTTGCAGGTGCAGGCTGCTTCACAGAGTGCCGGGCACACTCTGGAAGTAAATTCCGGAAAACAATGTGTTTTCATCAGACGGTTGTAAGCCTGTTCCCAGTTTCCGGTATAGACAAGATCATTCCATTCCGGGCAGAGGTTGTTCAGCGGACAGCCGGATGCCATGCCGTTTATCATTTTTCCGTACTGGCAGAACGGCACTCCGCATGCCATACAGCGTGCTCCCTGAAGCTGCTGTTTTTCCAGCGGCAGAGGGATATGAAATTCGTTAAAATTTTTAATACGTTCAAGCGGTGCGATCTCTTCACTCACTCTTCTTTCGTACTCTAAAAATCCGGTTGGTTTTCCCATTTCTTTTCCCTCCTATCTCGCTTTATTTGCATAAAATGCTTCAATCTGTGCCTGCTCACTACTCAGACCTTTTTCTTCCATCTGCACGATCGCCATCATCATACGGTTATAATCATGCGGGATGATTTTCTTGAATTTCGGCAAGTATTCTTCAAAATGATTCAGGATTTCTTTTCCTTTTGCAGAATTGGTGTATGCCGTATGCTCTGCGATCATATCTTTTAATTCCTGCACATCGTATTTATTGCCGAGTTTTTCAACGGAAACCATCTGCTTGTTGACTTTTGTATACAGATCGTTGTTTTCATCCAGAACATAGGCAACACCGCCGCTCATACCGGCTGCAAAGTTCTTGCCGACTTTTCCGATGACAACAACACGACCGCCCGTCATATATTCACATCCGTGATCTCCGACGCCTTCTACTACAGCTTTTGCACCGGAATTTCGCACGCAGAAACGTTCTCCGGCAACACCGTTGATGTAGGCTTCTCCGCTTGTTGCACCGTACAGTGCCACGTTTCCGATAATGATGTTTTCATCTTCTTTGAATTTTACACCGGTTGGCGGATATACGATCAGCTTTCCGCCGGATAAACCTTTTCCGAAATAGTCATTGCTGTCGCCGACCAGCTCCAGTGTCAGTCCTTTCGGGATAAAAGCTCCAAAACTCTGTCCGCCTGCACCTTTACATTTTACAATGTAGGTATCAGCATCCAGTGTATCACCGTAACGTTTTGTGATCTCAGCACCAAACTGTGTGCCGAAAGCACGGTTGATGTTGGTGACATCGACTTCGATACTCCGTTTCTGTTTTTTCTCCAGAGAAGCTTTCAGTTTCTTCATTAAAATGGTCTTGATCCACCGTCTCTTCCAGTTTGAAATCATATACCTGAGAAGGATCGAATGTCACTTTCATCTCTTTGCCTGCATACGGGTTATCCAGAATGCGGCTTAAATCCACTTTCGCTGCATTTACATTTGCAGCATGTTCTTTTTTCTTCAGCAGTTCGCTGTGTCCAACCATCTCGTCTACGGTGCAGAATCCAAGTTTTGCCATGTATTCACGCAGTTCCTGTGCGATGAACCGCATGAAGTTTTCCACGTATTCCGGTTTGCCGCGGAAACGTTTTCTCAGCTCCGGATTCTGTGTTGCCACGCCGACCGGACAGGTATCCAGGTTGCAGACACGCATCATCACACATCCCATTGTAATCAGCGGTGCGGTTGCGAAACCGAATTCTTCTGCTCCAAGCAGTGCGGCGATCGCTACGTCACGTCCGCTCATCAGTTTTCCGTCTGTCTCAATGCGGACTTTGTTTCGAAGTCCGTTCATGATCAGCGTCTGATGGGTTTCTGCAAGTCCGAGCTCCCACGGAAGTCCGGCATTGTGGATGGAACTTCTTGGTGCAGCTCCGGTACCTCCGTCATAACCGGAGATCAGCACGACCTGTGCTCCTGCTTTTGCAACACCGGCTGCAACCGTTCCGACACCTGCTTCCGATACCAGTTTTACGGAAATTCTCGCATCTTTGTTTGCATTCTTCAGATCGTAGATCAGTTCTGCCAGATCCTCGATTGAATAAATATCGTGATGAGCGGCGGTGAGATCAGGCTCACACCCGGTGTGGAATGTCTGGTCTTTGCAATCCACGGATAAACTTTTCCGCCCGGCAGATGACCGCCTTCACCCGGTTTTGCTCCCTGTGCCATTTTGATCTGGATCTCCTGTGCACTGACCAGATATTTGGAGGTAACTCCAAAACGTCCGGATGCTACCTGTTTGATTGCAGAACAACGGTTCCTGTTCGGATCGGTAACGATCATACGCTCCAGATCTTCGCCTCCTTCACCGCTGTTTGACTTACCATGCAGACGGTTCATGGCGATCGCCAGTGTTTCATGTGCTTCCTGAGAAATGGAACCGTAGGACATCGCTCCGGTCTTAAATCGTTTTACAATGGATTCGACACTCTCTACTTTCTCGATTGGCACACCTTTTTCCGGATAATCAAAATCCATCAGGCTTCGCAGATAACCGGTCTCTTCTTTGTCTACCAGATTCGTGTACTGTTTGAACAGGTTGTAATCGCCTCTCCAGGTCGACTGCTGCAGCAGATGAATGGTCTGCGGATTGTAACGGTGATGTTCTCCGGCACTTCTCATTTTGTGCCGTCCGATGCTGTACAGTGTTTCATCTACATCCAGTCCCAGCGGATCAAATGCTCCGGAATGCAGTTTGTCCGTTTCTTCTGCAATATCTTTCATTGTGATACCACCGACACGGCTGACCGTATTTGTGAAATATTTATCGATCACTTCTTTATCAATGCCGATTGCCTCAAAGATCTGAGATCCCTGATAAGACTGGATGGTGGAAATACCCATCTTGGAAGCAATCTTTACGATTCCGCTAAGGACAGCCCGATTGTAATCTTCCACAGCTGCATAATAATCCTTATCCAGCATCTTGCTGTCGATCAGCTGATGGATCGTATCCAGTGCCAGATATGGGTTGATCGCACTTGCACCATAACCAAGCAGTGTAGCAAAATGATGTACTTCTCGCGGTTCGCCGGATTCCAGAACGATTGCAAGTGAAGTTCTCTTTTTCGTCTTTACAAGGTGCTGATGCACAGCGGATACTGCCAGCAGTGAAGGAATCGGCACACGGTTTCATCAACGCCTCTGTCTGTCAGGATCAGGATGTTTGCTCCGTCTCTGTGTGCTCTGTCTACTTCGACAAACAGGTAGTCAATGGCTTTTTCCAGGCTTGTGTTCTTATAATACGTGATTGGAATTTCCGCTACTTTAAAGCCTTTGACATCCAGATTTTTAATCTTCAGCATGTCGGTATTTGTCAGGATCGGATTGTTGATCTTCAGTACCTGACAGTTCTTTGCCTCTTCCTGAAGCAGATTTCCGTCCTCACCGATGTAAATGGTCGTGGATGTTACCACTTCTTCACGGATTGCATCGATCGGCGGGTTCGTCACCTGTGCAAACAGCTGTTTGAAATAATTAAACAGCGGCACATGACATTCCGATAAAACAGCCAGCGGTGTGTCAATACCCATGGAAGCGATGCCTTCTGCACCGTTCTTTGCCATATTTAAAATAGAAGTACGGTACTCTTCGTAAGTATAGCCAAAGGCTTTCTGGAGTTTTGCACGCTCCTCATCGCTGTACTCTTCCACACGTTTATTCGGAATCTTCAGATCAGAAAGATTTACCAGATAACGATCCAGCCACTCACCATACGGCTGCTTTTTTGCATAACTTTCTTTCAGTTCATCGTCATCGATCACTCTTCCTTTTACCGTATCCACCAGAAGCATCTTGCCCGGATGCAGTCTTTCTTTGAGCACGATCCTGGTCGGATCGATATCCAGCACACCGACCTCAGAAGAGAGGATCAGATAACCGTCATCGGTGATATAGTATCTGGAAGGACGCAGACCGTTACGGTCAAGCACGGCTCCTACCACATCTCCGTCGCTGAACAGGATCGATGCCGGTCCGTCCCACGGCTCCATCATCGTTGCATGATACTGATAAAAATCTTTTTTGCTCTGGCTCATGGTCTTGTTGTTTGCCCATGGTTCCGGGATCGTGATCATCACGGCCAGCGGCAGATCCATACCACTCATCACCATAAATTCCAGTGTGTTGTCGAGCATTGCCGAGTCAGAACCGGAAGTATTGACAACCGGCAGAACTTTGTGCAGCTCTCCTTTGAAATGCTCGGAGAACATCGTCTCTTCGCGTGCAAGCATCTTGTCGGCATTTCCACGGATCGTGTTGATCTCACCGTTGTGTACGATAAAGCGGTTCGGATGTGCTCTCTCCCAGCTCGGATTTGTGTTGGTACTGAAACGGGAGTGTACGATTGCGATCGCAGATTCATAATCTGCATCCTGCAGATCACGGAAGAAGGTACGGAGCTGTCCTACGAGGAACATACCTTTGTATACGATCGTTCTGCTTGAAAGAGAAACCACATAGGAATTGTCATTGCTCTGTTCAAACACACGTCTTACCACATAAAGTCTGCGGTCAAAATCAATACCTTTTGCCAGGTGTTTTGGTTTTGCTACAAATCCCTGCATGATACACGGCATACATTCCAGTGCTTTGTGTCCGAGAACTTCCGGAACAACCGGAACTTCCCTCCATCCCAAAAATTTAAGACCTTCTTTTTCCACAATGATCTCAAACATTTTCTTTGCCTGGTTCTTTTTCAGTTCATCCTGAGGGAAGAAGAACATACCGATTCCGTATTCCCTCTCAGAACCTAAAAAGATGCCGAGGGACTCACAGGTTTTGGAGAAGAACTTGTGTGAAATCTGAAGCATGATTCCTACACCATCACCTGTTTTTCCTTCGGCATCTTTGCCAGCTCTATGTTCTAGATTTTCTACTATCTTTAATGCATTTTCGACGGTTCCGTGGGATTTGACACCCTTAATGTTTACGACTGCTCCTATACCGCAGTTATCGTGTTCAAATTCCGGCTGATACAGCCCAGGAGTCTGAACGGCTTCGTTCAATTTTGCTGTACTCATACGTCTTTCCTTTCTTAAGTTGTAATATTCTGTTCAGATAAGCGGACTGACCAGATTGCCATGTCCTGCTGCATCCTGCTAACTTCTGTGTTCGCTAATGCAACTTTTTCTCAAATCTTGTCATTGACTATACACCCATTTTTTTCATTTGTAAAGACGTATTTTTTCTTTAAATTATCAGATTATTTGCGAATTCACTTTTAAAACTGTATTGTTTTGAT
>ENA-OQAZ01001142-OQAZ01001142.1-human-gut-metagenome-genome-assembly--contig:-NODE-1142-length-13321-cov-2.576095_pt1 | contig 13321 bp, 16 predicted proteins | sample MGYA00242737_ERZ504531 | MGnify/ENA primary metagenome ERZ504531 (study PRJEB26092, sample SAMD00036244) | human gut metagenome | host: Homo sapiens | study: EMG produced TPA metagenomics assembly of...
GTATTGAGCGTAGTATATAGTTAACGGGTAAGCTAATATTGTGGCATAGCCTAAGGTGAATGGATTTCACGAGACGGACACTTGGAGCAGGTCTTTCAAAGTAATGTTTGATAATAGAAAATGTAAAAGGAACCTGCGGAGTTTGGTCCGTCGACGAAACCATTGCACCGAGGGGCTTTCGTAAACTAGCTCAGTGAACTATAACATCTTAAGTATATACATTTTTTAATAAAGAAGCAATCTCTTGACAGAAAATAAAAAGTATGATAATATTTTGTCAAGCAAATAAAGGGGAGTAGTGAAACGCCCATATATCTATATTTGGGGTGGGTTTGAAACCGTCAGCCGATGCGATAAGCATCCGTATCAAATGAGAAAGCGAGACTTTTATTGCGGTGTGTGCCGTGGTAGAGGTCTCTTTTTTATTATCCTAACCGTGGCACACGGAAAGGAGAGACATGAATGATTTCATGATGGAAAGAGAGATTCAAGAAGCTCTCACAGCAGGAGAAAATGCCCTGCAAAGCCTGTATGCAGCGAGTGAGCAACTAGACAGTGCAAGAAACTGGGGAATTGTCGATTTATTGGGAGGCGGATTTTTTACCGATTTAATTAAGCATTCCAAAATGGGAAAAGCAGAGAAGTATCTTTCACAGGCAAGATATTATCTTCAACAGTTCCAAAAAGAATTGCGTAATGTCGCAGCAGATGATACAATACAGTTACAGACGGGTGATTTTTTAAGCTTTGCAGATTTCTTTTTTGACGGAGTGGTAGCAGACTATCTGGTCCAGTCAAGGATCAATGAGACAAGAAGAAAAGTAGCCGAGGCAATCAGAAGAGTCGAAGAACTTACAGCAAAGTTGCGTGCAAAATATAGTTACTTCAACTAAGACAAAAATCACCAGATCAGAAACATCAGTTGGGCATAGCAGCAAAGAGGATTCTAGAAAGAGAGGGAAAGTATGAACACAGTATTAGCAGCAGCACAGCAAACATCATTTTTGGACACGGCAACATTTCCTATTATCATAGCCGTGATCGCAATCATAGCCATTCTTGCAATATTAGCGAGCGGCTACGTTAAGGCACCGCCGGATCAGGCATACATAATTTCCGGTTTGAAAAAGGAAAGTAAGATCCTTATTGGACGCGCCGGCATTAAGATTCCATTTTTAGAGCGAATGGATAAGCTGTATTTGGGACAGATGACAGTTGATATTAAGACAGAGCAGTCTGTTCCGACAAACGATTTCATCAACGTAAATGTGGATGCAGTTGCAAAGGTAAGAATCAATCCAACAACAGACGGAATTAAGCTGGCAGCAAAGAACTTCTTAAATAAAAAGCCAGGCGATATTGCACTTGATCTTCAGGATTCCCTTCAGGGTAATATGCGTGAGATCATCGGTACCTTGTCATTAAAAGTAATTAATACTGACAGAGACTCATTCTCCGATCAGGTTATGATGAAGGCGTCAAAGGATATGGATAAGCTTGGAATTGAGATCCTTTCATGCAACATCCAGAATGTAACAGACGAAAATGGTTTGATCAAGGATCTTGGTGCTGACAATACATCACTCATTAAGAAAAATGCAGCCATAGCTAAGGCACAGGCCGACAGAGATATAGCTATCGCGCAGGCTGAGGCAGATAAGGCGGCAAATGAGGCGAGAGTTCTTTCAGATACGCAGATTGCACAGAAAAACAATGAGCTGGAGATTCGCAGGGCAGAACTCAAGATCATATCCGATAATAAAAAGGCTGAGGCAGATGCTGCTTACAAGATTCAGGCACAGTCACAGCAAAAGAGTATTGAGACAGAGACTGTGAACGCGCAGATTGCAAGAGCAGAGCGTGATGCCGAGTTAAAGAAGCAAGAGGTTGAGATTGCAAGACAGCGCCTTGATGCAGAAATCCGAGCAAAGGCAGATGCTGATCGTTACCGTGAAGAGCAGCAGGCACAGGCAGAGCTGTTCAAGCGCCAGAAAGAGGCAGAAGCAAAGAAGTTCGAGCAGCAGCAGGATGCAGAGGCAAAGAAAGCCATGGCAGAGGCAGTTCGATTTGCCAGAGAGCAGGAAGCAGAAGGTATCCGTGCAACTGGTCTTGCAGAGGCAGAAGCCATTCGTGCAAAGGCAACAGCAGAGGCAGAAGGTATAGATAAGAAGGCAGAGGCAATGAAAAAATATGGAGAGGCCGCAATTATCGAGATGATCATGCAGGCACTTCCAGAAATTGCAAAGAACGTTGCAGAGCCGCTGTCCAAGGTAGATAAGATCACAATGTACGGCGAAGGAAACAGTGCAAAGATGCTCCAGGATATCATAAACAGTACTACACAGGTAACAGAAGGACTGGCACAGGGAATGGGAATCGATGTAAAGGCATTATTATCAAGCATTGTCGGTGCAAAGATAGCATCAAATACACCAGAGGATCCACAAAAATCTGATTCAGACGAATACGAACAGTAAAAATTAAGGGCAGACAGCACATTGTCTGCCTTTAATTTACAACCTTTTTCATGTTGCCTTGACGGTTGAAAGATGCTGTGCTATTATGAGACTAGTCAAAAAAGAACAATAAAAAGAAAGGAATTGTGAAAGGAATTGTGTATGAAAGATCGTTTTGAAGCGAAGCTTATACTGTTTATCATACCGGCACTTGCCATCTGGGAAGTATTATATCAGCTTGTCATAATCAGGTTAATTCCGGCGGCAAAAAACGATACCGTTCATGGTGTGGGATTTGTTGTTTTAGTAGCAGCTGCTTGGCTGATATACCGCAAAAAAGCAGGAACAGAGTATGAGGAGGAAGATCAGGATGCATAGTATTTTATTTTCCATAGGGCCGTTTCACGTTTATGGATATGGCTTTATGATTGCAGTAGGAATTATCTGTGCATTTATGATAGGCTGCTTCCTTGCAAAGCGTTCCGGTCTTGATGATGATGCACTTTTTCCATGGGACTAGTAGGAATAGTGGGCGGTATTATAGGCGCAAAGCTGCTTTACTATATTGTAGAGTTTCCGTCAATTCTTGCAGATCCTTCTATTCTTCTTAATTTTGGAGAAGGCTTTGTAGTGTACGGCGGTCTGATTGCAGGCTTTTTAAGCCCATTAATTTACACCAGAATAAAGAAGCTTTCCTTCTTACCTTATATTGACTGTGCAGTGCCAGGCGTAGCATTTGCACAAGGGTGCGGACGCATCGGCTGCTTTCTCGCAGGCTGCTGCTATGGAAAAGAGACATCCGCATGGTATGGTGTCACATTTCCGGAAGATTGTCTTGCACCGGCAGGTGTATCACTTATTCCAACACAGCTGTTTTCAGCAGCAGGAGACTTTATATTTGCAATAATTCTTTTTATTTTGCAGAGAACGCTTTACAAAAAGAAGAAAAAGACATCAGGAATTGTTACAGCCGTATATTTGATGCTTTATGCAGTGGGCCGTTTTTTTATTGAATTTTTAAGAAACGATCCAAGAGGAGCTGTTGGTGTATTGTCAACATCACAGTTTATCGCGATCTTTATGTTTGCAGCAGGCGCTGTTATGTTAAGCAGATTTGTAAAAAACAGCAACTGATTAAAAAATATTTTGCCTACGGGACTATGACAGAAAACATACGCAGAAAGGAAGACAACAATGGCAAAAGAAAAGACACCAAAAACGAATGCAATGCGCATACTTGACCGCCTCAAGATTTCTTATGAGGTGCTGTCATACCAGTGCGATGAATTTATAGATGGAATACACACAGCAGATACACTTGGGATTCCACATGAGAACTGCTTTAAGACACTCGTTCTTCAGGGAAAGAGCAAGGGATACAGTGTATTTGTTCTTCCAATCGAGGAAGAACTGAACTTAAAGGAGTGTGCAAAGGCAGTTAATGAAAAGTCAGTTGAGATGATCCATGTGAAGGACATCAATGCCGTCACAGGCTATATTCGCGGCTGCTGTACTGCTCTTGGCATGAAAAAGGAATATCCGACCATTATCCACGAGAGTGCGCTTGATTGCCCTTATATATGCGTCAGTGCCGGAAAGCTTGGAGTTCAGCTAAAGCTTTCACCGCAGGATTTTATCAAGGCGACAGGTGCAAAAGCACTGAATATTATTCATGAGTAGGAAATTTAATAATACGCCAACTCGGTGTATAGAAAGGACATGAAATTCACATGGGAGAACGTTTAACGCAGGGAGATATCGATAAAATCAAAAAAGAGATAGAGTACCGCACACTCGTTGTAAGAAAAGAGGCGATTGAAGCTGTTTCAGAGGCAAGAGCGCAGGGCGATCTCAGTGAGAATTTTGAGTATTATGCGGCAAAAAAGGATAAAAACAAAAATGAGAGCCGCATTCGCTATTTAGAGAGAATGTTAAAAAACGCTACCGTTATTTCTGATGAATCACAGGAAGGCGTCGTAGGTTTAAATAAAACAATTGAGCTTTACATCGAAGAAATGGAAGAAGTACAGAAGTTTAAACTTGTGACTTCTGTGCGCTGTGATTCTATTGAGGGAAAAATCAGCATTGAATCACCGCTTGGAAAAGCGATTAATGGTCACAAAGAAGGTGATCGTGTCTATGTAAAGGTCAATGACAAGATGGGTTATTACGCAGTGATTCGTTCCATCACTGACGGGGATGACAGCGAGGATGAAATCCGACCATATTAAATTACTATTAAGTATGAAAGGGGTATATGAAGATGACCGATTTAGTACACAATAAGGAACGTCTTAAGCAGTTTCGTGAACGCGCGAAAAAGCTGATTGGACAGATGACACTTGAAGAGAAGGTATATCAGACACTCTATAATGCACCAGCAATTGAACGTCTTGGAATTGCTTCCTACAACTGGTGGAATGAGGCTCTGCACGGTGTTGCAAGAGCCGGCACAGCAACAGTTTTTCCACAGGCAATTGGTTTGGCAGCAACGTTTGATGAAGATTTCATGGAGCAGATTGGTGATGCCGTATCTACAGAGGCGCGTGCAAAATTTAACATGCAGCAGGAGTTTGGAGATCATGATATTTACAAGGGCCTGACCTTCTGGGCACCAAACGTAAATATTTTCCGTGATCCAAGATGGGGCAGAGGCCATGAAACATTCGGTGAGGATCCGTATTTGACATCACGTCTTGGAGTGCGTTACATCGAGGGAATGCAGGGCCATGACGAAAAATATCTAAAGACGGCAGCATGTGCAAAGCATTTTGCTGTTCACAGCGGACCAGAGGGTATGCGTCATTATTTTAATGCAGAGGTGTCTAAGAAAGATCTCTATGAGACATATCTTCCAGCCTTCAAAGCATGTGTACAAGAGGGTAAAGTCGAGGCTGTCATGGGCGCTTATAACCGTACAAACGGAGAGCCATGCTGTGGAAGCAAGACTTTATTAAAAAGATATTTTGCGTGATGAGTGGGGCTTTGAGGGTCACGTTACATCAGACTGCTGGGCAATTAAAGATTTCTATGAAGGTCATAATGTAACAAAGAATGCAGAGGAATCTGTTGCATTGGCAATGAATAATGGCTGTGATTTAAACTGCGGTACGCTGTTTGTTTATCTTCTTGATGCTGTTCGCGACGGTCTTGTAAAGGAAGAACGTCTTGACGAGGCACTTGTCAATCTTTTTACAACACGCATGAAGCTTGGCGTATTTGATAAGGCAGACGATAATCCATACAATAAGATTTCCTATTCCGTTGTTGATTCACCGAAGATGCAGGAATTAAACCTCACAGCAGCAAAAAGATGTCTGACGCTGTTAAAAAATGATCAGATGCTTCCGCTTGATAAAGAAAAGATCCATACAATCGGTGTCATTGGACCGAATGCCGACAATCGCATGGCATTAGTAGGAAATTATGAGGGAACTGCATCACGCTATGTGACAGTCTTGGAAGGCCTTGAGGATTATGCAAAGGAGCATCCAAGAGCAGACGGCGAGAAGATGCGCATTGTTTATTCAGAAGGATGCCATCTTTACAAGGACAGAAGCAGCAATCTGACTCAGAGCCGTGACCGTTTGGCAGAGGTGAAGGGTGTTTGTAAGGAAAGTGATGTAGTAGTTGTCTGCCTTGGTCTTGATGCCAGTCTTGAAGGCGAGGAAGGCGATACAGGAAATGAGTTTTCAAGCGGCGATAAGCTTGATCTGCGTTTCCCGGGTCTTCAAAATGAAGTACTTGAAGTGGCATACGAGAGCGGCAAGCCAGTAATCCTTCTTGTTCTGACAGGAAGTGCAATGGATCTGACATGGGCAGATGAGCATGTAAATGCCATTATGCAGTGCTGGTATCCTGGTGCACAAGGCGGAAATGCAATCGCACAGGTACTCTTTGGCGATGCATGCCCAGAAGGACGTCTTCCGGTTACTTTCTACCGCACAAGCGAAGAACTGCCGGAATTTACAGATTACAGCATGGAAGGTCGCACATACCGTTACATGAAAAATAAGCCGCTTTATCCGTTTGGATATGGTTTGTCATATACAGAGTTTTCGTTTGACAATGTGAAGCTTAGCACACAAAAGGTTACACCAGATGGTGTTGAAGTCACAGCAGATGTAACTAATATTGGACAGATGGATGGTACTCAGACCGTCTTAGTATATGTAAAGGCAGAACGCGAAGGAACACCAAATCCGCAGTTAAAAGGAATCGCAAAGGCAGCTCTTAAAAAAGGTGAGACAAAGACAGTTCACATTACGCTGCCAGAGGAAGCATTTGGACTATGTGATGATGACGGCGTAAAGCGCGTTCATAAAGGCAGCTACACAATCTACATCGGTGAAAAGGCAGTAGGCACCGTTGTAAAAGGATTAAAATTAAAAGGGAACAAAAAATTGGAGGAAATGATTATGTATTATATTGGAATTGATCTTGGAACATCAGCTATCAAGCTTCTTTTGATGGAAGGAAACGGCAAAATCTGCAACATCGTATCAAAGGAGTATCCGCTCTCATTCCCAAATCCGGGATGGTCTGAGCAAAATCCATATGATTGGTATGATCAGATGATTGCAGGAATCAAGGAACTTGTAAACGGCTTCGACACAACAAAGGTTGCAGGAATCAGCTTTGGCGGACAGATGCACGGCCTTGTTATTCTTGATGAAAACGATAATGTTATCCGTCCGGCTATTCTTTGGAACGATGGACGTACAACAGAAGAAACTGATTATTTAAATAATGTAATCGGAAAGGATAAGCTTTCTGAGTACACAGCCAATATTGCATTCGCAGGCTTTACAGCACCGAAGATTCTGTGGGTGAAGAAGCATGAGCCAGAGAATTTTGCACGCATCAAAAAGATCATGCTGCCAAAGGATTACCTGGCATATCGTCTGACAGGCGTATTCTGCACCGATGTATCAGATGCATCAGGTATGCTTTTATTTGATGTAAAGAATCGCTGCTGGTCAAAAGAAATGTGCGAAATCTGTGGAATTACAGAGGACATGTTAGCTGGAATTTACGAGAGCTACGAGAAGGTAGGCTGTGTTAAGGAAGATCTGGCAAAAGAGCTTGGCCTTACAGATCATGTAGCAGTTGCAGCAGGAGCAGGAGACAATGCGGCAGCGGCAGTTGGAACAGGAACAGTAGGAGAGGGCAGATGCAACATTTCCCTTGGAACAAGTGGAACTATCTTCATCTCCTCTAAAAACTTCCGTGTAGACAGCAACAATGCGCTTCACGCATTTGCACACGCAGACGGCACATACCATCTGATGGGCTGTATGTTAAGTGCAGCATCATGCAACAAGTGGTGGATGGAAGAAATTCTTCAGACAAAAGAGTTTGCAAAAGAGCAGGCTGATATCACAAAGCTTGGAGAAAACCATGTATACTTTTTGCCATATCTGATGGGTGAGCGTTCACCGCACAACAATCCAAAGGCAAGAGGAACATTTATCGGCATGACAATGGACACTACAAGAGCCGATATGACACAGGCAGTTTTAGAGGGTGTTGCATTTGCACTTAGAGATTCCTTTGAGGTAGCAAAATCACTTGGAATCGACATTAAGCGCACAAAGATTTGCGGAGGCGGAGCAAAGAGCCCACTGTGGAAGAAGATGATCGCTAATATTTTAAATATCAGCGTAGATGTCATCGAGAGCGAGGAAGGCCCAGGCCTTGGCGGTGCAATGCTTGCAGCAGTTGCATGTGGTGAGTACGCATCTGTAGAGGAAGCAGCAGGAAAGATCGTAAAGGTAATCGATACTGTAGAGCCAGATCCGGTACTTGCAGCAAAATACGAGGAGCGTTATCAGCAGTTTAAGCAGATCTATCCGGCATGCAAACCGCTCTTTGATATCATTGCGTAAATGAAGGGAAAATAAGTATGGACGAGAATGACTTCTCAAAGTTTGGACAAAGTATATGTGATACCGTCACAGATGCCGTGAACTCGGCTATGGAATCAATGGATTTTTCAGGATTAAGCGAGAAAATTTCATCGACAGCCGATCATATCATGCAGGAGACGGTAGGAGCATTTACCGGAAAAAATGGTCAGGGAAATAAAAAGGGAAATGTTTATGAAAAGACCGACAAAGAAAAGTTAGAGCTTAGGTTTACAAAAAAGACACCTGGAAAGGTATCAGGCATACTGATGTGCACCTTTGGCGGAATTGGCACAGCAGGCTTCGGCCTGCCGGCATTTATACTGCTTGTACTTGGACTGATCGGGAGACAGCCGCTTGTGACAAGCTGTGGCTTTTTAGGTTTCCTGCCGTTTGCCATTGCCTTTGGCATATTGTTAAAAAATGGCTGCGACCGCTTAGGACGTATAAGTCGCTTTGAGCGCTATAAAAGGTGCATTGGCACAAAGGCACTTTGCGCCGTGCGAAGCTTAAGCGGTGCTGTCGGTCTTCCTGAGAAAAAGGTGCAGAAGGAACTAGAGCGCATGATTTCACAGGGATATTTTCTGCAGGGCCATATGATGATGAGAAGTCATGTCTGATTCTTGATGATGAGACTTATGAACTGTATTTGCATTCAAAACAGCAGATGGAGAATGCCAGACGCGAGGAAGAGCAGCAGGCAGGCAATAAAGAGGTGAGAGAAGCAGTTAGAGTGGGAATGGAATATATAAAGCAGATTCGCCAGATAAACGATGAACTGCCGCAGCCAGTGATAAGTGAAAAGTTAAGTCACTTAGAGGAGGTCATTGGACTGATTTATCTGAGTGTCCAAAAGACACCAGAGAAGATTGGTCCATAAAGAGATTTACCGAATATTACCTGCCAAATACGATGAGCCTTGTAACAAGATATCGTGATCTTGACAGGATTGATACAGACAAAGCAAGAGAGTCTAAGGCACAGATAGAAAATGCGCTAGACACGATCAATGACGCGTTTGACAAGCTTCTCGACAGCCTGTACGAAGATGACCGCATGAAAATTCAGACAGATATTGCTGTTTTGAAGACACTGCTGTCACAAGAAGGGTTAGTCGATGACGGGCTTCATATGTAATCAGATGGGAGGATACTTATGGAAGAAGAGTTAAAATTAGATCAGGCAGTGCCAACGCTGACATTTGAACCAATTTACAGAGACAAAAAAAGAAGCGCCCAAAGCCAGAGCCAAATTTACGAAGAAGAAGCAATTTGTTAAGCGAGCAGGAAAAAAAGCAGGTAGAGGCATTTGCAGAGAAAATAGATTTGAATAATTCAACGCTTGTACTTCAGTATGGTGCAGGTGCACAAAAAAAGATCGCAGATTTTTCTGACAAAACGCTTGAAAATGTCCGATCAAAAGATCTTGGCGAGACAGGAACCATGCTGGCAAGCTTAGTAAGCGAGTTAAAGCAGACAGGAGAGCCAGAGGAAGAAAAAGGCTTTTTTGCAAGTTTTTTCAAGAAATCAACTGGAAAGTTAGAGGCGCTTAAGGCACGCTACGAGAAGGCAGAGGGAAAGTTGATGAGATTGTTGATATCCTCACAAAGCATCAGGTACAGCTTATTCAGGATGCCGCGATGCTTGATCAGATGTATCAGCTAAACCAGACCTACTTCAAGGAGCTTTCAATGTACATCCTTGCTGGAAAAAAGAAGGTCGATAAGGCAAGACAGACAGAGTTAGAGACTCTGCGCCAAAAAGCCATTGCAAGCGGCACACAGGAGGATGCACAGGCAGTAAGCGACTATTCATCTATGATCGAGCGTTTTGAAAAGAAAGTTCATGATCTTGAGCTGACTCGCATGGTTGCACTGCAGATGGCACCTCAGATTCGTATGGTTCAAAGCAACGACACCGTCATGGCGGAAAAGATTCAGTCCACTATTGTAAATACAATCCCACTCTGGAAAAATCAGATGGTCATTGCAATGGGAGAGAATCATTCCGCACAGGCGGCAAAGGCGCAAAAGGAAGTAACGGATATGACAAATCAGCTGTTGCTTTCTAATGCGCAAAAGCTAAAGCAGACAACTGTTGATATCAGAAGAGAATCAGAGCGCGGCATCGTCGATATCGAGACGCTTAGACAGACAAATGGCATCTTAATCGACACGATGAACGAGATCTTAAAGATTCAGCAGGAAGGCCGTGAACAGCGCAGACAGGCACAGGCACAGCTTGCACAGATGGAGCAGCAGATGAAAGAAAAACTGCTAGAGATCAGTAAGTAACTGACTTTTTAAGTGCGCGTGTAATTGCATCAATAAGAAGCGAAGCCGTGTACTGTGAGGAGTCAGAGTAGGTTACGCCCTGCAAGCTCTGCGAAGAAAGAATCTGTGATTCCAGACTTTGCAGTACGGAAGGGACGAGCGGATACAGCGTGGCAACTGATTGTGCAAGATTGTGGGCACGAATCGAATTAATGTGATTTTTGTCCACACACACGACAATATCAACTGTATCACCGCCCAGAACAACAGATGCGGCGTATCTTCCTGGTATGTAAGAACCAGAAAGTGTGAAGCTTTCTGTATCCGAAAAAGACTGACTTGATACTATTGCAGAAGAAGCAGATTCAGTCATGTCTTTCGGAAAAGAACGGCTCTGGTTTTTATCCAGATGCAGGGCGCTTGCGAGCAAAATAGCAAGAAGAATAACAATTACAACGATCACGGCAGTCCAGATTAAATTTCTGGATTTAAGGACAAAGATTTTTGTCTTAGAACTCATGGAAGGCTCCTAAAACTGATTGTTACAATTTATGAGGCCAACGACTGGTTTATACATGAATAACATCAGCAAACAGGAGTTCGAAATAGAGAAATGCAAAATCAGACAGGAGTAGAAAACTATGAAAATAGCTATTGTTACAGACAGTAACAGCGGAATTACACAAAAACAGGCACAGGAGTTAGGCGTATTTGTACTTGCAATGCCATTTCAGATTGATGGTGAGACTTATTATGAGGACATTACGCTGACACAGGAAGAATTTTACAAGAAACTGCGTGAGGGCGGAAATATTTCTACATCTCAGCCATCACCAGGCAGTGTAACAGATCTGTGGGATAAAATTTTGCAGGAATATGACCAGATCGTTCATATTCCGATGTCAAGTGGACTTTCCGGCTCCTGCCAGACTGCAATTATGCTGGCTCAGGAAGAAGAGTATGATGGAAAGGTCTATGTAGTCAACAATCAGCGTATCTCTGTTACGCAGCGTCAGTCAGTTATTGATGCAAAGAATATGGCAGAGGCAGGATACGATGCAGCGGCAATTCAGAAACGCTTAGAGGAGACAAAATTTGACTCAACCATCTACATCACGCTTGATACGCTGCATTATCTTAAAAAAGGCGGAAGAATCACACCGGCAGCGGCAGCATTAGGAACAATTCTTCGCTTAAAGCCAGTTTTACAGATTCAGGGTGAAAAGCTTGATGCCTACTCAAAGGCACGTACCTACAAGATTGCAAAGAACACGATGCTCGATGCCATTGCAAAGGATATTGAGGAGCGCTTCGATGGAAAGTCATCACCAGAAGATATATATATCGCCATTGCTCATACCGATAATTTAGCAGCAGCAGAGGAATTTCGTGATGAAGTAAAGGCAATCTACCCAGAACATGATATCTACATCGACCATCTGTCTTAAGCGTAGCCTGCCATATCGGACCAGGAGCACTTGCCATCACAGCAACAAAAGTATTAAAATACTGATAAGCAATCTGGTACCACAACATTTAAAAATAAAAATGCAGTAAAAAACTCAGGAACAGATCATCTTGTGATCTCTCCTGAGTTTTTATGTAAAGCTTATAACAAGACTTATAATGGAAGCATTATTGGTTTTCTGTCATGAAATACTGTGTAGTAGCGGATACCGCATGATTCTAGAATAGCAGGAACCTTATCAAAAGCATATGCCGTGTGTTCAGGCTTGTGACCGTCAGAGCCGATAGTAAGAATCTCACCGCCAAGCTCATGATAGCGCTTTAACACATAATTTTCTGGATTTGGAACGCCAAGTCCATATTTAAAGCCAGCCGTATTGCATTCAATTCCCTTTCCATTTTGAATCAAAAGCTTCAAAATCTCATCAATGATATCCTTATAATCAAGAATCGAATAATTCTCACGTTGATTAGGCGCATAGCGCACAATATAATCAATATGACCATACACATCAAAACAGTCAAGCTTGCGGATATTGGCAAGAGTAGTCTCATAATATTCCATAATGCCCTGCTGCTTTGACTTGCCCTCCAGTACTGCGGATAATAAGGGTCAAGTCCATTCACTACATGAGTAGATCCAATAATAAAATCCCATGCACAAACCTCAGCAAAATCCTCAATACTGTGGTGATAATCAGTGCGAAGACCAAGCTCCACGCCAATTGAGATACGGGCACGGTCAGAATACTCAGGAATCAGGCCAAGAATCGCCTCATAATAGGCAAAAGGATTAATGCGAAACGGACGAGACTCAATATTTGTATTTGTACTTTCAGATGTATTCACATCAGCCTTCTCCATCGCAGTGTAGCCAATATCGTGATGGTCGGTAATGCAAATCTCAGTAATCCCCTTATTAATAAGCGCTTCAATTTGCTCCCTGGCAGGCGTATCCGAGTCAGTAGAAAAAGATGTATGAACATGAAAATCAGATTTTATCATAATAAATGCTCCTTCTTGTATTTCAGTTTAAGTTTTAATATCTTGAGTCTTACTAAAAAGAATACGCTGTCTACATATAAAAGTCAATCCCGATAAAGAACAGTAAAGTAAAACAGCTTCAAAGCAGCTACAGTTTACAGCCCTAAGGTGAATGACTTCATAAACCTACCGGGCAACACTTAAGAAGCCCAAAATCAACTAATTTAAAAAAAAAC
>ENA-OQAZ01001143-OQAZ01001143.1-human-gut-metagenome-genome-assembly--contig:-NODE-1143-length-13317-cov-3.037149_pt1 | contig 13317 bp, 20 predicted proteins | sample MGYA00242737_ERZ504531 | MGnify/ENA primary metagenome ERZ504531 (study PRJEB26092, sample SAMD00036244) | human gut metagenome | host: Homo sapiens | study: EMG produced TPA metagenomics assembly of...
CGACCCTTGTGCGGAAAACCCAAAAATTATCGACTGAAAAACTGCCAAATGAGGACTTTTGATGCATTTTGATAGAAAAAAGGCGAAAGGGACTTTCTTTTTTGCGGAAATATGTTACTATTCTATTACGGAATTATGGACGGCCTGCAACCAGAGGCGTCTGTAAACACAAACATTTCTTAAGGAGGAATGTGCTTTATGATGAAGTATCTCCAGAAACTGGGCAAAGCTTTGATGCTTCCCGTCGCGGTCCTGCCGATCTGCGGCATCCTGATGGGTCTTGGTTATGCCCTTGCTCCGGGCGTTATGGGCGTTCCCGGTGCAGCAACCTCCGGTGCAGCTTACACCGTTGGCTTCCTGCTGGTCAAGGCAGGCGGCGCTCTGATCGATAACATGGCATGGCTGTTTGCCATTGGTGCCGCTGTCGGCCTTGCAGACAACGACGGCACCGCAGGTCTGGCCGGTCTGGTCAGCTTCCTGATGATGCAGCAGCTGCTGAACCCCGGTGTGGTCGGCATGGTCCGTCACCTGGAAGAAGGCACTGCTACCTACATCGCCTTCCAGAAGGTCGCCGGCAACTCCTTCATCGGCATTCTGGCCGCTGTTGTGGGCGCTGCCTGCTACAACAAGTTCAAGGATATCCAGCTGCCTGACTGGCTGGCATTCTTCTCCGGCAAGCGCTTCGTTGCAATCGCTACCGGTCTGATCTCCATTCTGGTGTCCGTTGTTCTGCTGTTCGTCTGGCCCGTCATCTTCGACGCTCTGGTCGCAATCGGCAACGGCATCGCTGGCATGGACGGCATCGGCGCCGGCATCTACGCTTCCTGAACCGTCTGCTCATCCCCACCGGTCTGCACCACGCTCTGAACAACGTGTTCTGGTTCGACACCATCGGTCTGGGCGACCTGAGCCACTTCTGGCTGGCGAGACCTCTGCTGATGTGGCTGGAGCTTGGTATGTACATGTCCGGCTTCTTCCCCTGCATGATGTTCGGTGTCCTGGGCGCTGCTCTGGCTATGGTCAAGACCGCTAAGAACAAGAAGGCTGCCATCGGTCTGGTTCTGTCCGCTGCCATCTGCGCATTCGTCTGCGGCGTTACCGAGCCTTCGAGTTCGGCTTCATGTTCCTGTGCTTCCCGCTGTACGTTGTGTACGCTGCTCTGTACGGCATCTTTACCGTCATCACCTACTACTCCGGTTTCCGTGCCGGCTTCTGCTTCTCCGCAGGTGCCACCGACCTGGTGTTCTCCGCTTCCCTGCCCGCAGCTGCCAAGACTTGGATGATCATTCCTCTGGGCATCGCAGCCTTCGTGGTGTTCTACGCAGTGTTCTACTTTGCCATCACCAAGTTCGACCTGAAGACCCCCGGCCGTGAGGACGAGGACGAAGAGGCCGAGAAGAAGGTCGTTCTGGCAAACAACAACTATACCGAAGTCGCTTCCGCTGTTCTGGCTGCTGTCGGCGGCAAGGAGAACGTGAAGGAAGTTGGTTACTGCGCAACCCGTCTGCGCTTTGAGGTCAAGGATAACGCCAAGGTGGACGAGAAGGCTGTCAAGGCCGCTGGTGCTGCCGGTGTCATCCGCCCCAGCAAGAACGCTTGCCAGGTGATCATCGGCACCAAGGTTCAGTTCGTGTACGACGAGCTGAAGAAGATGCTGTAACGCACACAGCATTCTGAACGGAGTTTGTGCGGGAGACTGGTTGCTCCTGCATTCCCATAAAAGCCGCCGGGAGAAGGGCAGAGCCTGCCGCTCCCGGCGGCTTTTTGCGTTCCCGCGCGGAGTGTGCTATACTGGTTCAAAAGGCAGATACGGGAGGAAAAACCATGAGCAAAGTGTACAGCTGGCGGAAACTGAATGAAAAAGAACTGACGCGGGTCTATCTGGACGAAATGCGGCGGGACTTTCCGCCCACGGAGCTAAAGCCCCTGAGCATGATCCTGAACAGCGAAGCGGACGGCACCGCCCACACATGGGGCGTGTTCGACGGCGAAACACTGGCGGCGTACCTGCTCATGGTGCGCCCGGCAGGCAGCAGGGTGAGCCAGCTGGATTACTTTGCCGTGCTGCCGGAATACCGTGCTGCAGGGCTGGGCGCGCAGCTGCTGGCCGATCTGCCGCAGCACGAGCGCGGTGCGCAGGCCATCCTCATTGAGCCGAATGCCCGGATAAGGCGGAGGACGAAGCTATGGCGGTGCGGCGGCTGGGCTTTTATGCCCGGTGCGGCGCGCGGGACACCGGCTTCACCGAGCACCTGTTTGATGCATGGTTCCGCATTCTGGTGCTGGACTGCCCGGGTGCCGGTACCTTTGCGGACCGGCAGGCCGTGGATGCCCTGGTGGACTGCTACCGCCGCACCATCAGCGAGACCGAGTGGCAGAAGTACGTGCAGTTCTACTGCCCGGACGGAACAAAATACTGCTGAGCAGAAGGCGCTCTGTGCAAATTATGTGTACAGAGCGCCTTTTTGTCATATTTTTGTTGACAGACTCCCAAAAAGTGGTACGCTAAAAACACAGAAAAACGCTTTTAGAGGAGGGCAATATTATGGCAGAAAAAATGACCCGGCGTACCTTTATGAAGAGCGCAGCAGCTGCGGCTGCAGCAATCTCTTTGTCCGGCGTGCTGACCGGCTGCGGCGGCAGCGGTCAGCTGGCAGACGACGAGGTCCAGATCGGACCCTTCACCGTGAAGGTCTTTGGTCTGGATGTGGATCTGGGCACGGAATCCGGCACGGACAAGGGTGCCATCACCGGCAAGGTGAGACTGCGCTATGACGCCGGCGGCGGCAGCTGGCAGGGCGGACAGTACGGCGACATGTTCCAAGCTTTCGTGGGCGAAGCAAAGCTGAAGCAGGTATCCCCCGCCGGGACTTTCTTTGTCTCCGACACGCTGTTGGGCAAGCCTTTGCCACAGAGGAAAAAGATCTGAGGCTGAACTTCCCCGATGCAGAAATCAAGGAAGCTTACCGGAATGGTCAGCCTGCGGTGCTGAAGATCGTCATCAACGGCATCAGCGAGACGCTGTTCCTTGTCAAGAAGAATGGCGGCTATGCAGCCACCAAGACTCTGCCTTCCCTTACCACGGTTTGACCCGCAGACCCTTTTGCCCCGAGCATTCTTTGAAAGAGTGCCCGGGGCTTTTTGTCGTTTTGCCCAGCCGGAAAATGGCATTTTCGGCATATTTATCCTGTTTGTAAAATTTGAGTACAGGCTTTTCATGCCGGCTTTACGCAGGCTTGACACAGCCGCCGGAGCCTGTGCAAAAGCTTTACCTCCATTTTGCGCGTACATGGTCGCAGCGCGCACGGCGGTGCGGTACAATTAGGCCGTTCCCAAGGAAAACACAAGAAAACATCGGCCGGAACGGCGTTCCGGCATTTATTGGAGGAAAAGGGTTATGAAAAAGATCACTCGTCGTTCGTTTATCACTGTCTGCGGCGCTGCTGCTGCAGCGATGGCTCTGACCGCCTGCGGCGGTGCAGCCTCTTCCACTGTGGCATCCTCTGCTGCGGAGTCCACCTCTTCTTCTGCCGCTGCTGAGACCGCTGCAGGCACCCTGTCCGGCAATGTGGCTACCGGCGGTTCTACCTCTATGAAGAACGTCATCGCAGCCCTGACCGAGGGCTTTGCCGAGGTGGAGCCGGGTGTCACCGTCAGCTACGACCCCACCGGTTCCGGCGCAGGCATCACCGGTGCTACCGATAAGACGCTGGACATCGGCCTGTCCTCCCGCGCCCTGAAGGACGACGAGAAGAACGACGTGGACGGCACCACCGTGGCTCTGGACGGCATCGCCATCGTTGTCAACAAGGCCAGCAAGGTGGCAGACCTGACCGTGGACCAGCTGAAGCAGATGTTCACCGGCGAGATCACCAACTGGAAGGATGTGGGCGGCGACGACGGCGAGATCGTTCTGGTGGGCCGCGAGGCCGGTTCCGGCACCCGCGATGGCTTTGAGAGCATCGTGGACGTGAAGGACAGCTGCAAGTACGCACAGGAGCTGACCGCTACCGGCGCAGTCATCAGCGCTGTGGAGGCCAATCCTCTGGCTGTCGGCTACGCTTCCCTGTCCGCTGTGGGCGACACCGTTGCCATGGTTACTGTGGAGGGTGTGGAGTGCAGCGAGGACACCGTGAAGGACGGCAGCTACAAGATCCAGCGTCCCTTCGTGTTCGTCACCAACAAGAGCGTGACCCTGTCTGAGCAGGCACAGGCCTTTGTGGACTTTGCCACCAGCAAGGACGCTGCCGACCTCATCCGCACCGCAGGCGCTGTGCCGGTGAACGAGTAATTACCGGGTGGTTTGCCGGGGAAAACTCCCCGGTGAACCGCCTGCCCCGCATCTGAACAAGAAAACTGCCGCGTCGGGCTGCCGTTTCTGCGGGCCGACGCGGCTTTTATAAAGGATTTCAGCTATGAACAAAAAATCCTATCTGAGCCGGGTGCGGCTGCCCCGCACACCCGCCGAATGGCTGGAAGCGGTGATGAACTTCATCTTCTTCCTGTGCGGTATGCTGGCGGTGGGCTGCGTGGTGCTCATCTCGGTGTACATGGTGATCTCCGGCGTGCCGGCCATCCACAAGATCGGCCTGTTCCAATTCCTGCTCGGCACAAAGTGGGCCTCCACGGCAGCCCAGCCGCTGTTCGGCATCCTGCCGTTCATCCTTTCCAGCATCTACGGCACGCTGGGCGCTGCATCATCGGTGTGCCCATCGGCTGCTGACGGCGGTGTTCCTCTCCAAGGCCGCCGACCCCAAGCTGCGCACCGTGGTGGTCACCGCCATCGAGCTGCTGTCCGGCATCCCCAGCGTGGTGTTCGGCCTGCTGGGCATGCAGGTGCTGGTGCCCGCCGTGGCAAAGACCTTCGGCAAGGCTTCCGGTGCCTGCCTGCTGAGCGCAATCGTGGTGCTTTCCATCATGATCTTGCCCAGCATCGTGTCCGTGTCGGTCACGGCGCTGAACGCCGTGCCGCCGGAGTATGAGCAGGGCAGTCTGGCACTGGGTGCCACCGACACCGAAACATGGTTCAAGATCAGCATTCCGGCAGCCAAAAGCGGCATTGGCGCAGGCATTGTGCTGGGCATCGGCCGTGCCATCGGCGAGGCCATGGCGGTGATGATGGTGGCAGGCAACAGCCCCAACATGCCGGACAGTCCCTTCCGCAGCGTCACCTTCCTGACCACCGCCATCGCCAAGGAGATGAGCTATGCCGGCGGTCTGCAGCGGCAGGCGCTGTTCAGCATCGCGCTGGTGCTGTTCGTCTTTATCATGATCATCAATGTTGTGCTGAACGTTGTGCTGAAGGGAGGAAGCCGGGATGAATAAGGCCTTTCGCCTTCCCGTCAGATGTGGAACCGGGTCATGACCGCACTGGTCTGGGCCAGCGCCGTTCTGGTGATGGTTCTGGTGGCCGGTATCATCGGCATGGTGCTGGTGCGGGGCATCCCCCACATCAGCTGGAAGTTCCTTTCCACCACCGCCAGTGTGCTGAAAAAGACCGACGGCATCCTGCCTGCCATCCTCAACACACTGTATGTCATTGTGCTGACATTACTGATCGTACTGCCTCTGGGCGTGGGCGCGGCGGTCTACCTGACCGAGTATGCTCCAACCGGCGGCTCATCGAGGTCATCGAGTTCACCAACGAAACGCTGGCGGGCATCCCCAGCATCATCTACGGTCTGGTGGGTATGCTGGTGTTCAGTCAGGCGCTGGGCTTCCAGACCTGTCTGCTGTCCGGTTCACTCACGCTGGTGGTCATGAACCTGCCCACCATCATCCGAACCACGCAGGAATCCCTCAAGACGGTGCCGCAGGGCTACCGGGAGGCGCCATGGGGCTTGGGTGCAGGCAAGTGCACATCATCCGCACCATCGTGCTGCCCTGCAGCATCGACGGCATCGTGACCGGCTGCATTCTGGCTGTGGGCCGCATCGTGGGCGAAAGTGCCGCCCTGCTTTTCACCGCCGGTGCCGCAGAGGTCATTGCCAAGAGCGTGGCCAAAGCCTACACCTCCAACGGTGCCACCCTGTCGGTGCTGCTGTACCTGCGTGCCTTTGAGGACGGCGATTTTGCTTCCGCCTGGGGCATCGGTGCGGTGCTGCTGGTGCTGGTGCTGGCCATCAACCTTGCGGCGCGGCTGGCAAAGACCAAGCTGAAACAGAAACAGTAAAATTTGATTTTACTGTTCAAAATGGCCTCCGCATTCGCTCTGGCCATGAATCGCGGAAAAATTATTTTTAATTTCGTAGATTTGAAAAATCTGCGGATTTTTCAAATCTACCTTTTCACGGGAAGGGTCGAAACGGTAAACTTCCTGTTGAAATTCAACAATGAGGTACTCTATGGAAAACACGAACATGCCGGTGATATCGGCAAAAGACCTGAACCTCTGGTACGGCGACTTCAAGGCGCTGAAAGGCATCTCGCTGGACGTGGGCGAGCGGGAGATCACCGCTCTCATCGGCCCTTCCGGCTGCGGAAAGTCCACCTTTTTAAAGACCCTCAACCGCATGAACGACCTTGTGCCGAATGTGCGCATCGAGGGCGATGTGCGGCTGAAGGGCGAGGATATTTTTGCCCGGGAAATGCAGCTTACCGACCTGCGCCGCCGGGTGGGCATGGTGTTCCAGAAGGCCAATCCCTTCCCCATGAGCATTTACGACAACATCACCTACGGCCCCAAGCTGCACGGCGTGCGCAATAAGGCTGAGCTGGACGAGCTGGTGGAAAGCTCGCTGCGGGGCGCGGCCTGTGGGACGAGGTGAAGGACCGCCTGAAAAAGAGCGCGCTGGGCCTTTCCGGCGGACAGCAGCAGCGTCTGTGCATCGCACGCGCACTGGCGGTGAAGCCCGAAGTGCTGCTGATGGACGAGCTACCAGCGCATTGGACCCCGGCTCCACCATGAAGGTGGAGGAGCTGATGAGTGAACTGAAGAAGAACTACACGGTGGTCATCGTTACCCACAACATGCAGCAGGCGGCCCGTATCAGCGACCGCACCGCCTTCTTCCTGCTGGGCGAGCTGGTGGAAGTGGGCCCCACGGCCCAGATCTTCAGCGCACCGCAGGATAAACGCACCGAGGACTACATTTCCGGTCGGTTCGGTTAAAGGAGGAAACAGCTATGAGTATCCGTAAACAGTACGACACCGATCTGGAATCGCTGAAAAATTCGCTGACCGAAATGGGCCGCAACTCTGCCGATGCCGTGGAGAACGCTCTGGAAGCGCTCTGCGTTGCTGATGCCGATGCGGCTGCGGCCATCGTGAAGGAGGATGCCCGCATCAACAATATGGAGCGGGATATCGAGCACCGCTGCATGACGTTGCTGCTGCGTCAGCAGCCGGTGGCAGGCGATCTGCGCCGCATCTCCACTGCCATGAAGGTGGTCACGGACATCGAGCGCATCGGCGACCATGCCGCCGACATCGCCGAGATCATCCCCCACCTTGTCACCGTCCGCAAAGAGGGCGACCCGGCGGTAAGTCAGGCCATTGCCATGGGCAAAAAGGCTCACCAGATGATCCTGGATGCCCTCGATGCCCTGACGGCAGAGGACGAAAATGCCGCCCGCAGGGTGATCGCCGCAGACGACGCGGTGGATTACGACTTCAATGCCATCAAGCATCAGCTGGCGCAGGAGATCGCCGAAGATCCCGGCAAGGTGGACGCAGCGCTGGACCTGCTGATGGTCATTAAGTATCTGGAGCGCATCGGCGACCACGCCGTGAATGTGGCCGAGTGGGTGCAGTTCGTGCGCACCGGCCGCTATAAGGACGAGAGCATGTTCTGAGCATTTCCCTTCCTCATTTTTGAGGGTTCGTGTTTTCTTTATTTCTCCTGAAAAAGGCCGTTTCTGCCCGGTGCGGAAGCGGTCTTTTTCTGTAAGACGAAAACCCTCTCAGGCTCACTGCGTTCGCCAGCTCCCCCGAAGGGGGAGCTTTTAAGCATCTACCGGTTCGTGCCGATAAAGCTCCCCCTTCGGGGGAGCTGGCACGCCGTTAGGCGTGACTGAGAGGGGTCTGACTCCTACAACGAAAATTGACTAAAAATTTTTTAGCTTTCTGCAATATTCCGGCAGGCCGGTTCGTATCAGAAGTGTAAGGGCCGGCAAAGGGCCTGCGATCTCTGTGCGGCGGGTGTCCGGCTTCCCCCAGTCCCCGCCCGCCGCACCTTTATGGAGGAAGATCAAAATGACACAGATGAAGCATTTTCCGCTGGAAGCACGCAGCGAGACGGTCAGCCGCGAAGCACTGGTGCAGGCGGCACTCAAAGAGATCACCCAGAATTACCGCGAAGCAAGCCTTTCCAACGTGGCACGGGAGTACGGCGTTTCGCTGGCATATGTCAGCGAGTGCGTGCGTGCCCAGACCGGACGCACCTATAAGGAATTGCTGCAAAAGCACCGTATGGAGACCGCTGCCCGCCTGCTGCGCCGCAGCGACATGAACATCCAGCAGATCATTTCTCTGGTGGGCTACGAGAACACCAGCTATTTCTACCGCCTGTTCCACGAGCGGTATGGTCTCAGCCCGCGGGAATACCGGCTGGTGCGCACCGGCCATGGCCGCGCCAGCGCATAAGGTACTTGCTCTAAAAGCAGGGACTGCTGCACATCGTTTTAGCCGAAAGTGCAGCAGCCCCTGCTTTTTGCCGTTTTGGAGCATTTTAAGGTACTTTGGTGCGGGAACTGGATTTTTATGGTAATTTGTAGTACAATAAGAACAATTCTCAAAGTGCTGTGCCGGACCGAGCGCAGCGCAGAAAAGACGAGGTGGAATGAATGTTTCGTGGAGCAGTGAGAGGGGATCTGCCCCAGATCCTGAAGATCTACGCCCATGCACGTGCAGTCATGAAGGCATCTGGCAACCCGACCCAGTGGGGGATAATTTCCCGCCGCAGGAATTGCTGGAGGAGGATATCGACTCGAACCGGTTGTTCCTCTATGTGGTCAACGGCCAGATCGAGGCCGTATTTGCATTTATTCTGGGGGCAGACCCCACCTACGCCGCTATTGAGGACGGCCAGTGGCTGGACGATACCCTGCCCTATGGCACGGTGCACCGTCTGGCATCGGCCGGAAAGCACAAGGGCGTGGGCAAGGCCGTGCTGGACTGGAGCATGGAGCACTGCCAGAGCCTGCGTGCCGACACCCACGCCGACAACAAGATCATGCAGCATCTGCTGGAAAAGAACGGCTTTACCCGCTGCGGCATCATCCATGTGGCAGACGGCTCGCCCCGCTTTGCCTACCAGAAGCTTGCCCCCACCAGCCGCTGGGTTGAAAATAGAATACACCCCCAAAGAGCCCCGGTCTGCGGATGCAGAGCCTGCCATGCAGGACTGCGCACGCAGGCTTTTTTGTTTGCCCCCGTTCGCTCCGCCCTGCGCCGCTCGACGGTGACGGAGAGAACAAAGCCGCGAATGGCCAAACCTGTTCTTGCTACAAATACAGATCGACGGAAAAACCCCATGGGCACCGACCTGAATGCAAATTTGTGAACGAAAAAATGTCTGAAAACGCTTTCATTTCTCTGCCGTATGTGCTATAATAACACCCGTCCTTGTGTAAGAGACAGGAAGCTGTGCGCTATTGGCGTACAATAGGAAAGAGGAGTGTCTATATGAAAACGTTGAACAAGGCAGTTGCCCGCTACAACGGCATCAGCCTGATCGTTCGCATTCTGGTCGGTCTGATCATCGGTGCGGTGCTGGCTCTGGTGGCCCCCGGTGCAGGCTGGTGGGTGAACTGGGCAGCCTGTTCGTTGGCGCACTGAAGGGCATCGCCCCGGTGCTGGTGTTCGTGATTGTGGCAAGTGCTCTGGCACAGGGCTCTTCCAAGCTGGACCGCCGCTTCGGCACGGTCATCTGGCTGTACATGCTCACCACCTTTCTGGCTGCGGCCATCGCAGTGGTGACCAGCTTTATGTTCCCGGTCACGGTCGTGCTGGCAGACGCTGCCCAGTCGGACGTGGTGCCGCAGGGTCTGGGCGAAGTGATGGGCACTCTGCTCACCAACTTTGTGGCAAACCCCGTCAGTGCCATCATGAGCGGCAACTACATCGGCATCCTGTTCTGGGCCTGCATGTTCGGCGTGGCCATGAAGAAGATCGGCTCTGACACCACCAAGACCTTTATGGCAAACACCGCCGATGCGGTCTCCCAGATCGTGCGCTGGATCATCAATCTGGCACCCTTCGGCATCATGGGTCTGGTCTACACCAATGTTTCCGGCAACGGCCTTGCCATCTTTACCCAGTACGGCAAGCTGCTGGCTCTGCTGGTGGGCACCATGCTGTTCATGGCCTCATCGTCTCCCCCTTCATCATGTTTATCTATCTGGGCTGCAACCCCTATCCGCTGGTGTTCCGCTGCTGCGTGAGTCCGGCCTGACCGCCTTCTTCACCCGCAGCTCCGCCGCCAACATCCCCGTGAACATGGCCCTGTGCGAAAAGCTGGGTCTGGACAAGGATATGTACTCCGTCTCCATCCCGCTGGGCGCCACCATCAACATGGACGGTGCCGCCATCACCATCACCATCATGACGCTGGCCGCTGCTAACACCTTGCATTCAGGTGTCTCTGCCTGCAGCCATCGTACTGAGCGCTATGAGCGCTCTGGGTGCCTGCGGCGCTTCCGGCGTGGCCGGCGGTTCCCTGCTGCTGATCCCCATGGCCTGCTCCCTGTTCGGCATCTCCAACGATGTCGCCATGCAGATGGTGGGTGTCGGCTTCATCATCGGCGTGGTGCAGGACTCTGTGGAGACTGCCCTGAACTCTGCCGGTGACGTGGAGTTCGCTGCTACGGCAGAGTACCATCAGTGGCGCAAGCAGGGCAAGCCCCTGCCGGAGTTTTTAACTGGTAAGAAGAACTGAAAAATTTAAAAATATAGAAAAGGGCTGTTGTCAAGAACTCCCTCAGTCACGGCTTCGCCGCGCCAGCTCCCTCACGGAGGGAGCCTGACATGACGGTAAGCTGTGAAGCCTCCCTCATTGAGGGAGTGGCATCGCGTAAGCGATGTCGGAAGAGTTTGGCAACAGCCCTTTTTGCGTATCGGGAACTCAGTCAATAAACTTTGCCTTCTGCAGAGCAATTAGAATCAGCGGGATGAGCACCAGCTGAGCCACGATGCCCGGCACGGCGGTGAGCAGCGCACCGGACAAAAACGCGCTGAACGGGAAGCTGGAACCGGTCAGGCCGGCCAGCACAAAGCGTACCGCACCCCAGACCAAACGGCCTGCCACCATGGCGGTGACGAGAGAAGCGTACATCATGGGCACGGTGTGCTTCACCTTGTGCCAGAGCACGCCGGACACAAGGCCGTAGGCGGCCAGCTCAAAGGCCATGGCAGTGGCGATGGGGAACATGGGCGGCATGCCGAACAGCACCGACCGCACCAGCGGAGCAATGAAGCCCACGGCAAGGCCCCATGGGCCGCCCAGCACAAAGCCGCACAGCAGAATGGGAAAGTGCATCGGGCACAGCATGTTGCCCACCTGCGGCACATGGCCAGTGATCATGGGCAGCACAAAGGCCAGTGCAAGGAACAGTGCAGCCAGCACGAGGCTGCGGGTGGTGGAATGGGGGTTCGTTTTCATAAAAAGCTTCCTCCTTTGGCCAGACAAAAAAGAGGTCTGCCCGGCTTACAAGCCAACGGCAGACCCCTTCGTGGTGTCTATAGCAGTAAAAATAAGATGGCAGAACGCAAAGGCCCCCTGTGGGCTTTGCGCTGCACCGCTGCGTAAGCGCAGCGGTAGATAAAGGATGGAGAACACGGGCTTCTGTCCGCGCACCCGGCTTCGTACCGGAATCTGTGAAAAATATAGCAGATGCCTCTGGCTTTGTCAAGATACGGCAAAAAGCCTGCAATTTAACCAAAAAGCGGCAAATTTCAATGAATATTTCCCCGCGTGTGTACATTTTGCATGAAGAAGCTTGACCTTTTTGCATAGAATAGCTAATATAAACTTGAAAAAGAGCGCGCTGCGGGCAGCAGGACTGCACCGGCGCTGACGAAAGGCTTTTTTGAACATGTGCAAATCTGAGGTTCATACGGGAGGACCATCATGACAAATGCAGAAAAACTTACTCTGGCCAAGCACGCCTGCCACATCCGCATGGGCGTGATCGAGGGCACGCACAGCGCAAAGTGCGGCCATCCGGGCGGCAGTCTGGATATCGCCGAGCTGCTGAGCTACCTCTATTTCGTGGAAATGAACATTGACCCGAAGGACCCCAAGAAGGCCGACCGCGACCGTCTGGTGCTGTCCAAGGGCCATGCTGCACCGGCACTGTATGCAGCGCTGGCAGAGCGCGGCTATTTTCCGGTGGAAGACCTCAAGACCCTGCGTAAGATCGGCAGCTATCTGCAGGGCCACCCCAACATGAACGAGACCCCGGGCGTGGATATGTCCACCGGCAGTCTGGGTCAGGGCGTGTCTGCCGCCTGCGGCATGGCACTGGGTGCCAAGCACGCCGGCAAGCCCATCAACGTCTACACCATTGTGGGCGACGGTGAGGTGGAAGAGGGCGAGTGCTGGGAGGCCTTCATGTTTGCTGCACACTACGGCCTTTCCAACCTGTGCGTTGTGCTGGACCGCAACCACCTGCAGATCGACGGCACCACCGAGACCGTGATGAACAGCGCCCCGCTGGAAGAGAAGCTGAAGGCCTTCAACTTCAATGTTGTCACCATCGACGGCCACGACTACGACCAGATCGAAGCCGCCATGCAGGCGTTCCATGCAGAGACTGCAAAGCCCACCTGCATCATCATGGACACCACAAAGGGCAAGGGCGTTTCCTATATGACCAACTCTGTGGACTGGCACGGCAAGGGCCCCAACGATGACGAGTACAAGATCGCAATTGAGGAACTGAACGCCGCATACGCCGCGCTGGAGCAGGAGGAAAACTAAGATGGCAGATGTGAAGAAGATTGCTACCCGTGAAAGCTACGGCAACACCCTGAAGGAGCTGGCCGCCGAAGGCCACGAGGATCTGGTGGTGCTGGACGCAGACCTTGCTGCTGCCACCAAGACCGGTATGTTCCGCAAGGCTTACCCGGATCGTCATTTTGACTGCGGCATTGCCGAGGGCAACATGATGGGCGTGGCTGCGGGCCTGTCCACCATGGGCTACGTGCCCTTTGTTTCCAGCTTTGCCATGTTCGCCGCCGGCCGTGCCTTTGAGCAGGTGCGCAACTCCATTGGCTATCCCCACCTGAACGTGAAAATCGGTGCCACCCACGGCGGCATCTCGGTGGGCGAGGACGGCGCTTCCCATCAGTGCTGCGAGGACTTTGCCTCATGCGCAG
>ENA-OQAZ01001144-OQAZ01001144.1-human-gut-metagenome-genome-assembly--contig:-NODE-1144-length-13313-cov-6.093432_pt1 | contig 13313 bp, 13 predicted proteins | sample MGYA00242737_ERZ504531 | MGnify/ENA primary metagenome ERZ504531 (study PRJEB26092, sample SAMD00036244) | human gut metagenome | host: Homo sapiens | study: EMG produced TPA metagenomics assembly of...
AATATTCTTATTCACAGCGAATTGGAAAGACAACATTCATCGTAAATGTAAAGCAGTCCGAAAGTGCCAAAAAGCCTTTGAATACGGTGTTTCAGGACATCTGCAAGCACGAGGTTTTGGGCGGCTTTTTTACGGACAAATCGTTTAATTTAGAAAATCCACAAAAAGTATCTTGACAAACTCGACCCCGAGGGAACCGGCTACCGCACAAAAACACGATTTGCTCGTTTTTTCAATCTGCCGGAACTTATGGCAATGTTCAAGGAATGCGCCGATATTCAAACAGCAGATATGCTGAAACTGCCTGTCCCTGCTCTTGTGGGCGGCAAGCCGACCAACATCCAGCTAAAGCCCTCCGAAATACAAAAGCAGATGGTGACAGAATTGGGCGAACGAGCCGACAAAATCCGCAATAAAATGGTAAAGCCCTATGAGGACAATATGCTGAAAATCACCAACGACGGGCGCAAGTTGGCGCTGGATCAGCGCTTGATCGACCCCGACTTGCCCGACGATCCTGACAGCAAGGTCAATATCTGTGTGGGCAAAATTTTTGAGATATGGGAGCAGACCATGCCTCAACGCAGTGCGCAGCTTGTTTTCTGCGATCTGTCTACGCCCAAGGCGGGCGTTTTCAATGTCTACGATGACATGAAAGCAAAGCTGATCGAACGCGGAATCCCCGAAACAGAAATTGCCTTCATCCATGAAGCAAACACCGATGCCCGCAAGACGGAACTTTTCGGAAAAGTTCGCAGCGGCGCAGTTCGCGTTCTGATGGCAGCACGGCCAAAATGGGAGCGGGCACCAATGTGCAACAGCGTCTTGTGGCGCTGCACCATCTGGATGTACCGTGGCGGCCATCTGATATTGAGCAGCGTGAGGGCAGAATATTACGACAGGGCAATGAAAATAAGGAGGTCTATGTTTTCCGTTATGTAACGGAGGGAACATTTGATGCCTACAGTTGGCAGCTTATCGAGAATAAGCAGAAATTCATCGGGCAGATCATGACCTCAAAATCTCCGGCTCGCAGCTGCAATGATATGGACGAGGCTGCACTGTCCTACGCCGAGGTAAAGGCATTGGCGGCAGGCAATCCGCTTATCAAGGAAAAGATGGACTTGGACGTGCAGTTGACCCGTCTTAAAACACTGAAAGCCGCCCACGACAGCCAGCGTTATGAACTGGAAAATAAAATTGCCATCGGTTTCCCGGCTGAAATCCGAAAATGCAAAGAACAGATTGAAAATGCCACGGTAGACGCCGCCACCGTAAAGGAACACTCCGTAGTGGATGCGGACGGCAAAGATGTTTTCTGTATCCAGTTGGAAAAGAAAGTTTACTACGAAAAAGAACCTGCGGGGAAAGCCCTGTTAGGTCTGCTGAGCTTGGCACTGAATAGCGAAAAGCCCGTACCTATCGGGTATTTCAAGGGTATGGAACTGCAAATCCAACATCTACCTTTTGGCAACGAGTACCATGCAAGATTGGCTGGCTCTGGTACATATAGCACTCAGCTGGGAGCTGATGTGCTAGGCAATCTGACACGCCTTTCCAATTTGGCAAATGGTATTGAACCGAGCATTGAAAAGACCCGCAATATGCAAATCCAGTTGGAACAGCAGCTTGCCAGCGCCGAGGAAGAAGTCAAGCGGCCATTTCCACAGGCAACGGAACTGACTGAAAAGAGTAAGCGTCTTGCGGTGCTGGAGGGACTGCTGAACATGAACGACAAAGACATTGTGACCGACACCGAGCCGGAACAACAGTGTCAGATCGACAATCGACAGCGTGGACAGGAGGAACGATAAATTTTATGATTAAAGGCAGAAAGACCAATCGTATACGCGACCACCCCAAGGATGAAAGGAGTAGTTTTTATGAAAAAATCTATTGTTGCATTGGGCATAGTATTGGCGCTGTCCGGGTGTGCAGCGACAGCGGATGAAACTCTTACGGCTGAACCGGCTGCACTGGTGGAAATCTCACCGGCCACCGAAGAAAATGCGCAGCCGGTGGAAGCTGCTGCAACCGCCGAACCTGCGCAAACTGCAACCCCTGTGCCGACACCCGAACCGACACAGGCCCCCACGCCCGCGCCGACAGCAGAGCCTACGGCAGTCCCCACCGCAGAGCCCACGCAAGCACCGGTGGAGGAAACTGTAGCAGACACTCCGGCACAGGTTGGTATGAGTTATGGTGCGGTGCCGTTCGACCTCGCAGCCGGTACGGAGCAATGGTGGAGCATCGACAGCAGCGACAGCGCATACTGGGCCGTGCAGGAGAACATCAACGCCATCCGTGCGGCGGCGGGACTTTCCCCGCTGGCAATGGACGGCGGGCTGAGCGCGGCGGCAGATGCCCGCTGCGAATGTTTTGTCGCGGGCGGTGCGTTCGACCACAGCGGCATGACTACCCGCAGCGAAATCTGCGCGGCAGGGCCTATCGGCTCGGCCAGCAGCGTATGCAGCTATTGGCAGAACAGTCCTGCCCACTATGCCAACATCACCAACGCCAGCTTTACGAGCATGGGTGTGGCCTGTTGGTTTTGCTCCACCGCCGAGGGGCAGTATACCTACTGGACTGTCACATTCAACTAAAACTCCCACTTGTTTTCATACACAAATTATGATATAATTTCTGTATGAAAGAGAGGTGCTATCTATGCCGAACATTCGTTCCAGCGCAGATTTGAGAAACAACTACAATGACATTTCCTCTTACTGCCATGCCTACAACGAGCCTGTCTTTATTACCAAAAACGGTAAGGGCGACCTTGCCGTTATGAGCATGGAAACCTATGAGGAAATGGCGGGCCGCATTGAACTGTACAGCAAGCTGCAAGAGGGCCTTGCCGATGTAGAAGCCGGGAACACGCGCCCCTTTGCCGATGTTATGGCTGATTTGCGCCACCGCAGGGAGCGCAGATGAAATACAACATTCACATTACCCACGCTGCCGAGCGCGATATGGCGAACGCCTACGACTATATCGACCTTGTACTGAAAAATCCAACTGCCGCCGACAAGCTGTTGGATGTGGCCGACGAAAAAATCGGAGCACTGGCAGAATTCCCGCACAAATTTGAAGTCGTTTCCGACAAACTGCTTTCCTTATGGGGAATCCGCTTCACCATCGTTATGAATTACCTTGCGTTTTACACGGTGGACGATGCCACGCAAACGGTGCATATCGTGCGGTTTCTCTACGGCAAAAGCAACTGGATCACCATTCTGAAAACAGATGCAGCAAACGGAAGTTTACCGGTGTTCTCATAACCGAATATTTTATCTGGGCGCTCACTTTTGTGGGCGCTTTTTCTATTGGAGGAAAACATGATTTATGACGAACTTATTGAAGAATTAGCGTTGACCCTGCTTACAAAGGCAAGGTATGAGGGCTGTATTAGCGTTATAGACGGTTTCTCACAGTGCGAGGAGGATAAAACTCGCATAGAGTATCCTATTGACGGTGTTATGCGCATCATGCCGGTGGGCAGCGAAGTCTGGCCGGAAGAGTGCGAACCGTTACTGAAAAAAATCGGTGCTGAAACGATTGGAGACGTTGCCGATTATCTAAACAAAAGCAAATCCGAAAATTCAAGTGCCGATGATGTTCTTTTTACTGCGTTGCTCAAAATCTGCTATGAGAATATGGACATGGACGGCAAGATGGTATTTTGGGAAGATATGCTTGAAAACAACTCCTTGGAATGGAGAGATGTTGAATGATTTGCATACACGAAGTGATTTATTCAGTATGCAGTCGTAATTTTGTGGGATCTTATCTGCTTCGGAGGATTTTATGACGCACGATGAAATGATGAGTCTGTTAGCCAACACATTGGCAGATGCAGCCGGACACGCTGGCTGTTTACCTATTTTGGACTGTTTCAGCCCGCATCCGGGAGAGGAAGTAACCGTAAGCATTCCTATGTGTGACGACACGGTGGATATTGTGCTGGAAGATCTCGGTTTTCCGCACGAGTGGGAAGAATTGTTGGAGAACAGCGGTGCAGATACTATGGGCGACCTTGTTGATTACCTGTGCTATTGTTCGCAAAACAATATTTCTCTTGCCATTTCCCCTGAAGATGAGGAAAAGCTGTATGCAACGCTGATTGATGTCTGCTATGAAAATATGTCTTATGACAGGCAGGTCGATTTTTGGCGTCATGTGCTGGAAACCAATTCTTTGGTGTGCGAGGTAAAAGAATGACCCTGCAGGAGCAGCTCTGCGAAAAAATGCGGGTGGAGCAGAGCGCCTATTGCCTATGGCTGACCGCACAGCCGCCAGAAGAAATTCTACATCACGCCTACGAGTACAGCGTCCGTGAGGACATTATTCTTGCAACGGAAGAAATGAACCTCACCCCTGCACAGGTGCGGGCGCTGCTGAAATCTCCCGCGCCGCTGGCGGATGTGTATAAGGATTTTTCCAAGCTGGAAACCGATTATATGAGCATTGTGGCTCAGTGCGTGGAAGACCGTGCAGATGACTTGCTGAAAAAGGAGCAGCAGCAGAACCCACCAAAAGTATATCGACAGTCCGTCACTTATGCCCGCGAACACGGCGAATTGCAGCAGTACCATGCGTCTTGCCACTTGAATGAAAGGTGTCGGGACGAGATTGACGCAGCGCTTGCACAGCGCTTTGATGGTATGCGGCTGGGCGCTGGCGCTGTTGAACAGGTAGTGGCGGAATATGGTTTGGAGCGCACAAAATATGTGTTGGCAGCGGCCATTCAAACCCGTGATGGAGATGGTCGCATTTCGCTCATAAATAGAAAATGGGCAGATTCCATTCGCACGATCAAAGATATGGATCGCCGTGGATTTGACCGTTCCTGTTACTACGCTGACCTACAAGCGCATACCTGCCTATTGGACGGTTTTGTAAGCCAAGTGCGAAAATTTGAAAAAGCAAAAGGCCAGCCCGCCCAAGATACCCCCGAAAGATAACCGCAGCGTCTGCATTTTGCAGGCGCTTTTTTCGTGAAAAAATCTCTGTTTTGAAAGGATTTCACAATGAAAGAAACACATTATAAATTGAAGCAACGCGTTACCGCGCTGTTTGCGGCGGCGGTAATGCTCTGCTCCATGCTGCCCGGTGCGGCGTTTGCGGAGGAACCCACACCGCAGCCCACCGAGGAAACCGTGCAGATGGAGCAGCAGACCGAGCCGTCTGAAACAGACAACGGCCAGACCGACGAGAGCAGCCCCGACCCCGGTGAGGATGTAACCGAAGCTACCCCGGAAACGGCAGAAGAGCAGCCCGCTGAAGAAGAAATCTCTGCTGCCGTTGTCGGCGCGGAACTGTACACTGACTTGCCCGATACACCCATTGGTTCCTACATCGGCAGCGAGGGTTTGCCGGTTGCCACTGGTGAAACTAAAATCGGTATTTCCGAGTGGCCCGAAAGCCAACTGGAAGAAACCAGCGACAGCTATCTGACCGCCGCTGCACTGGACAATGACGGTCTTACCATGGCAGCGCCCCTGTTGGACGGCGCAGACTATGCCATTGTTCCCATTATGGCGCAGGTCGAATATCCCGCAGACGGCAGCAGCACCGACATGATCCTGCCGGATGGCGTGACCTTGCTGGACTTTTACGGCGAACCCGCCACTGATGCCGATGCCTTGCTGCACAATAGCTACCATGAAACCTCTGCCGCCGTCATGGGCGTATATGTACAGGCCGCTGCCGATTTTAACGCACAGCTTGTCTACACCGGCTCGGACGGCAGCACGCAGACTAAAACGCTGTATGTCACCATTGACCGTGAACACACGGTGGCATCTCCGTTTGCTGATGCCGGTATTGCTGCCTACGGCGAACGCCCTATCCCCGACGTAACAAGTGGCAAGATCACCAAGGTTGCCAAGGTCAACGGCACTTGGCTGATCTGGTTCAACGGCGAACCCGCCTACTGCTGCACCCCCGGCGCAGACGGCCAGCCCAAGAACTGTCCAACGTACACTTATGTCAATACTTCTATGGTTGGCGCAGACCAGTATGTACCCGGCGACCACTATGGCAACCAGTACAGAATCTGGGGCGGTTTGACCCAGCTTTCGCTCGGTATGCAGGAGCTCCCTCCGGTTGCACTCTCCGCAGAAGCGCCGAGTTTGCTGGATTCCTGCCGCACGATCTATACAGATGCGCAGATGCAGATTATCGAGAATTACCCCGACAGCACCGCCGCTAAAATTCTTATGGGATCCGCACAGGCGCTGTTGGAGGCACAGACGCTACGCATCCGCCCGTGGCTACTACACCTATATCTATCAGCCAGGCCGCGCGGCTGGCAGACTGTGGCTGTGATTGGCCCCGAAATCTCCGATGACGAACCGAATCCCAAACCCATCGTGCAGGAAATTTACGCCAACTGGGAAGCCCCTGCGCAGACCGCAAGCGGCAGCTTTGATTTTGACTACGGCATCATCACCGACAAGGTGCAGCTTAAAACCAATGAAAAGGTGGACGGCGCGACCATCGAGATTGAACCCATCACCAAAAGCGGTACTATTGACGGCGGCACATGGAATATTTCTCCCGCAGATAAACAGACCGTTACCACTGCTGGCCATACCAACGATGACAATTTCCAAAACAATGGCGGTGCTGCATCCGCAAGTTGGACGCTGCACTACTCCGTAAGCAAAACCACCGACAGCCGCAGCGGGCGAGTAGGCCCCTACACCACGCAGGATGAAGCCGATGCAGCCGCCGACAGCGCCCGCGATGCTGCGATTGCCGAGTTGCAGGGCGAGGCTCAGCGCATGGTGGACAATGCGGTTGCATCTGCAAAGGCAGAACTGGCGAACGTCAAATTCCGCTATGAGGAAGTGGGTGTTCCTTACGGTTTTGCAATGTATTGGGGCAGCAACGGCAGCAACCAGACTATTTCTGTACCGGCCAATTCCAACAATGCCTATCTGATGAAAAACGATGAATGGTCCTTGCAGGTCAACATCAAGAAAACCGACAGTGAAACCGGCAATCAGATTGCTGCCGACGCGCAATATGAGATTTTCCAGTGGGATACTGTAACAGGCAAATACCAGCCCACCGGCGGTTACAACACTTACAGTGTGCAGCGCCAAGGCGATGGCACTTATGCGGTCATCAACAGTGCAGCCTATGTGACCACGGATTCCATGCGGCATACCCTTTACTACACCCAGCGTAATACGGGCAAGTTTATCATCGTGGAAAGCAAAGCGCCCACAGGCTATTTTGGCGATTGGACAGACATCAATCATCCCGGCATGGCCAACACTCCGCTGGGCAAGCGCGGTTACTATATCGAAATCACCGAGGACAACGACAATTCTGTAATCTGGCTGGACAACGCTGACTATAATGCCGATATTGCCGCTACCGACAAAGGCGGCACCAAACTTGTCACCAGTACAGGCGTAGAAACCACCGTTACCATCTACGACACTGCCAAGGATTCCCGTCGTACTTATAACACCGACAATAGCGGCAAGGCGGCCAATGAGGACAGCTACACAATCACGCCCTCAGACGGCGTTATGAAAAATGACCGCACCTTGGGCGAAATCAGCATCTCCAAGGTTGACCTTGATGCCGTGCGGTATGTGGGCGGCAGCACCGCCCACGGCACAGCCCTTGCCAGCGGGCAAGCTCACGGCGATGCCGCGCTGGACGGCGCGGTGTACGACCTCTACGCCGCCGAAGATATTACGCACCCCGATGGCGTGACCGGCGTGGTGGACTACTCCAAAATCGTGGATGCAGACGGCAATCCCATCTGGCACACCACAATCCGCGACAACAGCGGGCAGTGGGTGTCTGATTATTTACCCGTTCTGAAAAAAGACCACCTTGTAGCCAGCGCTAAAATCGAGAATGGCTGGCTGTGCTTCAGCAATTTGTACCTCGGCAAATATTATGTCGTAGAGCGCTCCACCGGCGTGGTTATCCCGCTGCGTGACGGCGCTCTTGCTGTTTCCGGCACCTATCCCACCGTGGACAGCCGCACCAAGGCAGTCACCGGGCAGACCGCCGCGCTTGCCAAGAACGGCAGCGGCCAGTACACGGATTGGGTTTACAAGAACCAGTTTTCTACAGTCTCTAAAGGTAAAGCGTTGGATGGCTCTTGGACTTACGATGCCTATTACCTGTCCTTTGCAGACGGCTACCTCTGCGATGAACATAACTACTACATCACGCCAGCCTATTCTGATGAGGGTTGGTATGTAGAAAAGACCACCTTTGCCGACAATCGACAGGCAGCCGGTGAACAGATCGACAAGACCAGCTACAGCGCCAATTACCACATCCATGCGGATAACGCTTTGGTCGAAAGCCAAGACCAAGTAGCAAAAGGCAATGTGGAAATCAGTAAAATCGTATCCTCCAGCGGTCAAAGCAATGGACTGGAACTGGAGGGCGCAGGCTTTACATTCTTCCTTGTGTCCGACCTGTCCAAACTGAAGCAGTTTGAGCAGACCCGCAGCGGCAGCTACACCCTGCAAAGCATTTTGGATGCCTACATTGATAAGACCTACGATAACGAGCATCCGAAGTGGGATTTTTCTGCGGAAACGCAGGCCATCGCAAAGACCTATGAGGTCAACGCTGACGAAATTGTCGCGTACAACAAAACGCTGACTGCCGCAGGAGAAAACAAGAACGGCAAGGGCGATGGCTGGCAGCCCACCGGCAGCGCCAACGAATACCAGCTTGCCGAAATCTTCAGCAATGACACCGGGAATATTCGTGTGCAGGGCTTGCCCTATGGCACTTATCTGGTCGTGGAAACCACCGTACCGCACGACCTGTTCCAAGCCGAGCCTTTTATTGTCACCGTTGACCCCGAACAGGATAACAACCCGTGGGGCGCTATGGCTACCCCCAAGGACAGCGTAATGACAGGCTCTGACAGTTATCAGAAATTCACCGTACTGGACGAGGAAATCGAAGTTTATCTCCGCATCACCAAAGTTGACGAGGAAACCGGCAAACCGGTACTGCTGCCCGACACCGCTTTCCAAATCTATTGGCTGGACGAGCAGGGGCATTACCGTTATGACAGCAACGGCAACCCGAAACTCGTCACGATGACCGATACCGTCAACGGCCATCTGACAAAAGATGTAGACACTTTCTACACCAACAGCGAGGGCATCTTGACGCTGCCTGAAAAATTGCCGCTGGGTAAATATCGCATTGTGGAAGTCACCGGCCCGAACGGATTCTACAACGAATGGCTGGATTCTGCCGGATATGAAAACGGCATTTTGACCGACGATGCAGATGGCATCTACTATGTGGATTTTGAAATCACCACAGACCGCATTTATGCAGCCACCGGCGATAAAAACGAGAACGGCATGGATACCCTTGTGATTGGTGAAAACTACTCTAACCATGAGACGCTGGGCAAATTGACGATCCGCAAAACAGGCGAGGTCTTAGCTGGCTGGAAAACAGAAGCTGGCGCACTTGACCCGTGGATGACCGGCGAGGCCGAGGACGGCAATTTTGTGTATGAAACCCGCCCGCTGGCCGGTGCGGAATACACCATCACCGCCGCCGAGGATATTTATACGCAGGATCGGCAGACCGACAATTATGGCAACCGCACGCTCTGGTATGCCAAGGGCGATGTAGTCGCCGTAGTCACTACCGGCAACGGCAGCGCGGATATTGCCACCTTTGCCCCGGCCCGCACTAAGGCCACCTACGATTTCCTGTCTGTAATCCATGACGGCACGATTGGCGAAGTCAGCGTGACCCTGCCGCTGGGCAGCTACCATATCGAGGAAACCAAACCGCCTTACGGCTATGTCGGCACTTCTGACAGCTATGATGTCACTTTCGTTTGGGATGCCCAGTTGAACGATGTGGTTATGGCCACGAGCATTGCCAAATATGATGGCGCTGCATCTTCCCAGAGTTTTGAGGTCGTGCGCAGCAAGGATGCCAACGCCGATTTCATCGAGCAGCAGACCTTGAAATTCTACAATGACCGCGAAAAAGCCAAAGGCGGCGTTTACAAGGTTGACCGCGAAACCGGCAAATACCTTGCCGGTGCAGTATTCAACCTGTACACGGCTGATGATATTTACAGCGTTGACGGCAAACTGCTGTTTGCAGCGGGCGAACTGGTCGCCACCAGCCCCGAAACCGGCGCAGACGGCTACACCTATTTTGACTGCGATATTCCCATTCGCGGCGAGTATTACGGCAGCAGCATCCGCAAGGACGCCACCACCAACAGCGGTAATTACATCGTCAAGGAACTCCGCGCCCCTCTCGGCTATTATGTCAACGAGGAGCCGATGGAGGTTACTTTCACCTATGACGGACAAGCTATTATGGTGCTGGATAACACTTGTTCCAATAAGCCTACGGAAATGTGGGTAAGCAAGCGCGACCTTACCAACGATGAAGAACTGCCCGGCGCTACACTTGCTATCAAGGACATGGATGGCAACATCGTAACCACATGGGTGTCCACCAATGAACCGCATCGCGTGACCGGGCTGCATTTCGGTGAATCTTACACACTGACGGAGATCCGCGCCGCCGATGGGTACGCACTGGCCGATAATATTACGTTCCGCCTGATTCAGAAAACTGACGAGGGCGGCAATCCTTTGGAGGAGTGCGAAGTTTACTATCTGACCACCAAGAACATTTTGTTCTGGAAGTGGGATGACTGGAGACTGCTGGACGATGCCACCGTTATTATGCGGGATGATATTACCAAGGTGCAGATTTCCAAGAAAGACCTTACCACCAAGGAAGAACTTCCCGGCGCAGAACTTACGCTTACCGATGAAAAAGGCAACGAAATTGACCGCTGGGTTTCTACCGATGCACCGCACTACATGGAAAGGCTGCCTGCTGGCAAGTATACTTTGACCGAGGTGACTGCCCCGGACGGTTATGCCATTGCGGAGCGTGTGGAGTTTGAGGTACTGCCCACAGGTGAGGTGCAGACCTTTGAAATGTTTGATGATACCATCAAGGTGAAAATTTCCAAGGTAGACATCACCACCAACGAAGAACTTCCCGGCGCAGAACTGGTTATCAAGGACAAGGACGGCACCGAGATTGACCGTTGGATTTCCACAAACGAACCACATTATGTGGAAAAGATGCCAGCAGGAGATTATACACTGACGGAAATCACCGCACCCAACGGCTACAAGGTTGCAGAAAGTATCGACTTTACCGTTCTGCCCACCGGCGAGATGCAGACCGTGGTAATGAAAGATGCCCGCGAGGACACACCGACACCTACCCCCGACAACACGCCGACCCCGGACCATACTCCGCAGCCCACGCCGAACACGACCCCAGCGCCCGCTGCACCCACTGCAACCCCCACGCCGCTGCTGACAATTCCTAAGACCGGCGATAATTCTCCGTTGGGGCTGCTGCTGGCGATTGCGGGAATCTCTCTTGCAGGCTGGCCGTTCTGGTCCACAAGAACGCCCGCCGCAAAGATATTGCGCCCCGTGACGATGATGACGAGGACACCGAGGACTAAGGAATAATCGGAAAATGAAATATACTTTTTTACGGGGAGGACCGCGCGGCCCTCCCTATTTTTATAGGAGAGAAGATGGCAAAACACATTTTAAGTTGCAGTTTCGGAAAAGACAGTATCGCCACCGCGCTGCTGGCCTTGCAGCATGGTGAACCGCTGGACGAACTTGTGTATTGCGAGGTCATGTTCAGCGAGGAAATATCCGGCGAGCTGCCCGAACACAACCGATTTATCCACGAAACAGCAATCCCGTATTTTGAACAGCGCGGCATCCCGACACGGGTTTTGCGCTCCGAAAAGACCTATCTATCCTGCTTTTACCATGTTGTCACACGAGGAAAAACCAAGGGGATGCTTTCGGGATTCCCTCTGAGTGGGCGCTGTACAATTCAGCGGGATTGCAAGCTGCCGCCGATCAAGGCATATCAGAAGGCATTGCCCCCGGACACGGTGCAGTACATCGGCATCGCCGCAGATGAACCAAGCGACTGGCACGATTAAAGCCCGGTCAGATTTCTTTGCTGGACAAGTACATGTGGCCGAACCCGAAGCGAGGTCTATGTGCGCAGCTGAGGAGCTGCTGTCCCCGCTGTATGACTTCACTAAACGCGGGGGTTGTTGGTTTTGCCCGAACGCATCAATCAGCGAACTGCGGCATCTCTACAGATACCACCCCGAACTCTGGCAGCTTTTGCTTGAATTACAGGACGTGCCGAATAAACCCACCGAACGTTTTAGTTGGCGGCGCACTTTTCGTGAGATAGACGAACGCTTTCTGCAGGAGGGCGAACAACTAAGTTTTTATGAGGAACGGTGAACAATGGACGAACAGAAAAGACCCCGCGCGTGGGTGTACGCGCGAATTCCCGGCGACTACGATGGCACAATGAACAGCTATAAAGTTTGCTCAATGCAGGCTCTACATGACGGCTGTGATATTGTCGGTGGAAGCATTGACGAGCGCGGCGGCTGGCTGCTGCGCCCCGGCTACCGCGATATGATGCAGCAGATTAAGGGTGGAAAAGTTGACCGCGTTTATATCTGCCGTATGCGGCAGATCAGCGGCAAGGAGCGCCACTTGTACTCCTTTTTCAAGCGGCTCATGCAGCGCGGTGTACAGGTCACGGCTACCGAGTACAGCTGCGTGACCGGGTTAATATGTTTCGGCTGGCTCATCGTGTCGAACGCTATGCTACCCGAAAGGGGTTGCAGCTGCGTGGTGATTTTCAGCAGGCGGCGTACTGTGCCTATGGCACAGTACGAGCAAGCACGGCAATGTGATATCACATCGCCACTTGTTAGGGGAATACCCCTAAAACCCCTGCATCGGATGGTGAATTATGAAAGCAAGAACCTATAAAAAACTCCTACGGCTCAATCAAGACGAGCAGGAACGACTGCGGTATTTAAGTAAAAGCACAGGGCTAAATCAAGAGCAAGTGCTGCGCAAAGTATTGATGGACGCTCCACTTCTGGAGCGTCCGACAGCCGACTACATAAAAATGTCACGCCAAATTGCAGCCCTTGGCAACAATCTAAACCAGCTTGCCCACATTGCCAACGCCAGCGGAAAAGTAAGTAATACCGACTTGCTGACTGCAAAACAAATCATGGAGCAAATATGGAGGTACATTAAGGGAGGTGGCGTCCAATAGCTTATACAAAAAATCAAAGCAGTAAAGCATCATCTGCAACGATGTCTGGATTATACCAGCAATCCAAACAAAACTGAAAAAATTTGCTGATGAATGATTTAAGGACGGCTCTTATCCTA
>ENA-OQAZ01001146-OQAZ01001146.1-human-gut-metagenome-genome-assembly--contig:-NODE-1146-length-13290-cov-1.736534_pt1 | contig 13290 bp, 15 predicted proteins | sample MGYA00242737_ERZ504531 | MGnify/ENA primary metagenome ERZ504531 (study PRJEB26092, sample SAMD00036244) | human gut metagenome | host: Homo sapiens | study: EMG produced TPA metagenomics assembly of...
TATAACTCTCTTTTTTTCTTCGCAAGGTTCTATTGGCAATTTTTCACATTTTTTACCCTCTTTTTTTTCATATTATGATAATTTTTATCATCTGAGCCAGACAACTTCTATACGTGGCGCAACAAAAAAGAGACCTGTAAATCCGGGAGGGCCGGGCGTCTTACAGATCTCTTCTTCTGGATATCCTATGGCTACTGCATAATAGGAAGTACTTTTTTCAGACTCTTTGTCAGTCCCAGTGCTACCACGATCTTGATCAGATCCGGAATAATGAATGGGAATACACACCAGCCAAGTACAGTCACGAGACCAACCGGTCCTGCACTTCTGGTGTACATAATCATAAACCAGGCAGTTCCAAATGCATAACACACAATCAGGCCAACTACCATCTGGACTGCCAGTGCCCATGTTTTTCTTCCCATTACTTTTTCCATGCCCCACATAATCAGAGCACCCACCAGGAAACCTATTATGTAGCCACCGGCGTTGCCAAACAGACTGCCGATTCCACCACTAAATCCGGCAAATACCGGAACGCCGACTGCTCCAAGAAGAATGTACACCAGAATTGAAAGGGTACCTCTCTTACCTCCGAGCACTCCAACTGCCAGGAATACACCGAAGGTCTGCAATGTAAACGGAACGGTTGCCGGTATGGAAATCCAGGAACAAATCGCCATTACCACAGCAAATACGCAATGTATACCATGTCATAAGTCTTGCCTCTGCTCATTGTTGTCGTTGTCATTTTTCATATCCTCCATTATTTTGCTGCGTCTGCACTGAAAAAATATTCATTGCTACGCTGGTTATTACTATAGCACCTTTGTTTTTTGATTGTCAACCTTATTTTCATTATGGTTTACATTCTATCTTCCTTCTTCTCCCAGGTTGCAGGCAACCTGCTTTTGATAGCGTCTTTGCAGTGCAGCTTTTAACAACAGGAAGGATCCGAATCATAAATCATATTTAATATATGCGGACACTGAATTTCTTTTCAAAAACTTCTCCCGGAAGCAGACTGTTGCTGTACTCTCTTTCTTCTAGTGTACCATTGAAAGATTTTTTATCACATCTTCCATACCATGGCTCAATGCATACAAACGGAGCATGTTTTTTGTCCGGAGACCACACGCCGAACAGTGGCGCATCAAAAGTTACCGTCAGATACGGCTGTTTGTTCGGATCACAGAGGCTTACCTGATGTGCCTGATTCTTTTCTATGATCAGCGCATCGTTATCAAACATATTTTCTGCAATTGGCACGTAACCGTTTTCGTTTTTCAGAATGTTATCTTCACTGATCACCAGTCCTTCCGGATCGATCAGTGAAAATTGCAGATCTTTTTCCGTATTGAATCGCAGGTAATAATCTGACTGTTTTCCCTTATTTGCCAGCGGGCACAAAAAAGCCGGATGACCGCCGATGGAAAAATGCATCTGTTTTTTATCCTGATTGCTGACTTTCCAGATGGTTTCCACCTGATCATCGCAGAGACGGTAACCTATCTCAAGTCGAAATGCAAACGGAAATTTCTTTTTTGTCTCCTCAGTAGCATCCAGCCGCAACCATACTTCGATATCGTTCAGCATTTACCACGGTAAATTCCATGTCACGGGCAAATCCATGTTTTTCGATTTTGTATTCTTTTCCTTCATATCGATACGAATCTCCCTTTACTGCTCCTACGATCGGAAACAGTACCGGTGCATGTCTTTTCCAGTATGTCGGATCCGCATTCCAAAGATATTCCGTCTGGGTCTCCTTTTTTACGATACTGGTCAGCTCCGCACCTTTCTCCTGAATCGTCACCTTTAATTTATCATTTTCCAAATATACCATATCCATCCCTCATCTTTCTCCTGCTTCTTGTTCAGCAGATTCTTTTACTAAGAGTTTCCCCTTTCTCCCTTCTTTTGTCAATAGCAACCTTTTTTTCAAACTGGACTGGTTATTTTTTTCAAAACTGGTTTATTTTCTATCTAACCAGTTATCCTTTATGATTCAATATGATGTTAAAATTATATTAATAAGAAGAAAGAAGGAATCAAAATGGCATCTTCCAATCAGGCAGCCGGCACCAGAACGCAGGCAAGAAACAATACTCAGGCGATCGTGGTAACCGCCATGTGTATCGCACTGACTTATATTTTTACAGCAGTTGTTAATATCCGTTTACCGTTTGCACCAAACGGTGGACTGATCCATCTTGGCAATGTTCCGTTATTCCTTGCCGCTATCATCTTCGGCAGGAAAACCGGCGCACTCAGCGGTGCTTTCGGTATGGGGCTCTTTGACCTGTTCTCCGGCTGGACTGCATGGGCTCCGTTCACTTTCGTAATTGTTGGTCTGATGGGATTCTCCGTTGGCGCGATCACCGAAAAGAAAAAAGGCTTCGGCTGGAAAGTTGTTGCAATCCTGGTTGCATGTGTGATCAAAATCGTTGGTTATTACATCGCAGAGGGTATCATTTACGGTAACTGGATCACTCCGGCATCTTCGATTCCGGGTAACCTGCTGCAGGTAGGTGTTGCCGCTGTCATTGTTCTTATTATCGCTGGCAGTTCAGAAACTGGCAGAAAGGATGGACTTATGTACAAAATGATGACTCCCGGTCCTTCCCAGGTCCGTGAAAATGTTCTGCTGGCAAGAAGCAAACAGTTTCAGAACCCGGATCTGGACAGTGACTTCGTGGAATATTACCATGACACCTGTAAACTCTACAGCAGTCTGTTACACACCGAAAACGAATCCCTGATTCTCGGTGGAGAAGGCATCCTCGGTCTGGAGGCCGCCTGTGCTTCCCTGACCGAACCTGGCGACCGGATTCTGGTTCTGGATAACGGCGTATTCGGAGAAGGATTTAAGGATTTTGTCTCCATCTACGGCGGCACACCGGTTCTTTACACCAGAGACTACTCCAGACCATTTGACATGGATGATCTGAAAAATTATCTGGAAAAAGATCATGATTTCAAATATGCTACCGTCGTACACTGTGACACACCAAGTGGTATGTTAAATGATATTGCTTCTATCTGCACGCTGTTAAAATCCTACAGTATTCTTACCGTTGTAGATTCTGTAGCTGGTATGTTCGGTGAAGATGTCCGTGTAGATGACTGGAAGATCGACCTGTTATGCGGTGGCTCCCAGAAAGCGGTGTCCGCTCCTCCGGGACTTACTATGGTAACGATCAGTGCTGATGCAAAAGCTGCCATGGAAGGCAGAAAGACACCTGTTGCTTCTTTCTATGCCAATCTGCTGACTTTTAAAGGATATTATGAAGCCAAATGGTTCCCATACACCATGCCGGTCAGCGATATCTATGGGCTTCGCACCGCTCTGGAAATATCAAGCTGACCCGCAGATGCTGGAGCGCCACGCAAAGGTTTGCCGCCTATACCCGCAAAGCTGTCACTGCCAATGGGATTGAAGCTCTATCCGGAATCCGGATACTCCAACACCGTGACCACCTTCCAGGTTCCGGAGGGACATACTGCCGAAGAGATTCTTCACGCTATGCGTTATGAGCATAATATTCTGCTGGCAGGCTCCTTCGGATGTTTTGCCGGAAAACTGATCCGCATCGGACATATGGGTGAAAATGCTTATATGGAAAAGGTTCAGGAAGTGCTGGATGCACTGCAGGAAGTGTTAAAAAAATAATTTTTGCTTCTATAAATAACTCCGGAAGTCGTCTTCAATCATGACTTCCGGAGTTATTTATATATAATGTTTTACCAAAATATGGCTGATATTTATTCAAACAAAAAATGAAGCAAGGGGGCTCGGAACCCCTGACCTCTCGCGTGTGAGGCGAACGCTCATCCCAGCTGAGCTATGCTTCCATACCTGTTATTATAGACTTCTTATTTTGAAAATCAACCCTTTTCGGAATAATTTTATGATAATCGGTCTACTAGACCAATTATTGATATGCAAAGCAAGAAAAACAGCTGCCATATGCATGGCCGCTGTTTTTGTATTTTCTTTAGATGATATAATTGCCCACATCTGTAGTGTCTACCATCAGATCTGCGATCGTAATCCCGTCAAAGTACTCGGTAATAACCTTATATGCACCTTCCCACATCTTCAATGTCTTGCAGGTAGCAACACGTTCACACTGGTTTGGTTCATGTTCCAGACAGGCAACCGGTGCCAGGGAGCCTTCGGTCAGTCTGAGGATGCTTCCGACGGTATATTCTTCCGGAGCTCTTAACAGCTGATATCCGCCGCCTTTTCCCCTCAGGAACGTACAAAACCGTTCTTACTCAGTGATGCCACAATCGCTTCCAGATATTTCTCTGAGATCTCCTGTCTTTTTGCTATATCCATCAACGGAATATATTCTCCGGTATTATGCTCTGCCAGATCTAACATTACACGAATCGCATAACGTCCTCTTGTCGATATTTTCATGTTTTAACCTCCATATTTCCTATATACCTAGTTTACCACAAGGTTATTATGGTTTTCAAGAGGGAATTTGTATTTCTATTGTTTTTTCAAACATACTCCAGATGTCTTATTCTTTTTTTGTACGGATCGGTAAGAATCAAACATGTATTTTACAAATCATCTCATTATCTAAACAACTACCCAGTTTTTTCCCAAACATTATTTAGCTCGGTGTCTACATAAATGACAGTATAGGTATACTGTTTCATACCGCTATGCAAGCTGCAACCACAAACTTGGGCTCGGTGTTCGCGTAACTACAAGAAACACGCTTTGCGAGTTTTTCGTAGTTATCGCGGCAGTCGCCAAGGTCTCGTGCAAGCGCGGACTCTGGCTCGTTGCTCGCGTAAAATCAAAATTGATCCACTGGACCAATTATTGATATGCAACGCAAAAAAATGTCACATGAAAACGGTCTTCTTGTTTTCATGTGACAGCCATATCTTTTTTATTATTCTCTGTGATCTTAGGCGTTTTATTTATTATTTCAGCTCTTTTACATGTGCTTTCAGTTTCTGTGCTGCTTCCTTCGGATGCTCTGCTTCATGATCGCAGATACCACAGCGATTCCATCCATGTTTCCGCCTTTCAGCACATCCATATTTCCATCGTTCAGTCCACCGATAGCTACCGCAGGAATCGGTACTGCCTGACATATCTCGTTCAGTGTTTCCACGGAGGTCCGGATTGTTACCACCTTTGTTGTCGTCGGAAAGATTGCTCCCACGCCAAGGTAATCCGCACCCTCTTCATATGCTTTCTTCGCAGCTTCCACCGTCTTTGCCGTAGCCCCTACGATTTTATCCGGTCCGAGCAGTTTTCTTGCCACAGAAACCGGCAGATCCGAAGATCCCACATGAACACCGGCAGCATCACAGGCAATAGCCACATCCACACGGTCATCAATGATCAACGGAATCTGATAGCGGTCTGTAATGACTTTTACCTTTCTGGCTTTCTCCAGATATTCTCTTCCTCCACAGTTCTTTTCCCGTAACTGTACCAGGGTAACGCCACCCTGACAGGCTTCTTCTATGGTTTTATAAAAAGATTCCTCTGTATGATACGTGCTATCTGTAACCAGATATAATGTCATATCTAAATTTGCTTTCATATCCCTTATATCTCCTATGTTTCTTTTTGGCATTCTCCCCGCGATTTTACTCGTTATCATGCAGTCGTCCGGGGGCTCATGCAAGCAAGGACTTTTTTGCACCCATACGCTTAAACTCACTGTTCACGTATGTTACGCTTCTGTCTCGCGGATCCGAAGTTTCGCTTCCAGTACTTCCTGGCGCATCCCTGCCACTGCGTCCAGCAGTTCTATCTGGAAGCTTCCGGGGCCTTTCGAAGACCGTTGTGCCAGTTCTCCTGCGATTCCCATGACAGAAATGCCAAGCACGGCTGCGATAAACGGATCTTTTTGTGCCAGATAGGCGGCAGTAAGTGCTCCAACCATGCATCCGGTACCGGTGATCCCGGACAGCTTTGTGGTACCATTTTCCAGTATCAGACACCGTTCCTGATCTACCAGCAGATCTCTGGCTCCGGTAGCCAGAAGCACACTGCCTGTCTGTTGCGAAAATCCGTCCGGAAGATTCCTTCTTCTTTCTTCTTCGTTTTCATCTGTCATCGCATCTTCTTTTCCTGCATCGATTCCGGTTCCATGAAAGGACTGTCCGGCGATTGCCAGAAGTTCAGATATATTTCCCTTCAGGATCTGTATCTGCCCAAACCCGATCAGTTCCCGGGCAAGCTCCATCCGGATCCTGCTGCAGGTTACTCCCACCAGATCTAATAATATCGGAATCCCACACTCCATGGCCACCCGAGCTGAGCGGCGCATAGATTCCATCCTGGCATCGGTAATATTGCCAAGGTTCAGCATCAGTGCACCTGCTGTCCTCGTGATATCCTCCACCTCCAGCGGATGTTCTGCCATCATGGGTCTTGCTCCCACCGCAAGAATCATATTGGCACATCCGTGAATGGAGATGGGATTGGTGATGCAGTGAATCAGCGGACTGTTTTCTTTCGTGGCATTACGCACGTTCCTCAGCTGATTTTCTAACTGTTTTATCATAAACTTTCGCTCCAAGACTTCTCTGAAATTTTGCCAGCAGACCTGCACGACTCAGCGCTTTTAAAAATACATAGGCTGCTGCCCCGCCCATGATCGTTGCAGATACAAACATCGGGGTATAGAAAAATGCATTCAGGCCATCTCTTCCCATGATAAATGCCATCACCGGATACGATACGATAGATCCGATGATACCGGTTCCGAAAATTTCTCCAAGCACCGCGCAGATGATCTTACCGCCGGATGCCCGGTAAAAGACACCGGAAAGAAATGCACCAAATACAGCTCCTGTCAGGGCAAGTGGCGGAATTCCCATAAACAGCATACGGATCACTCCGATCATCGTAGCACAAAGCAGAGAATACCATGGTCCCATCAGTACCGAGCAGACAATATTGATCAGATGCGCGGTCGGGCACATCCCCTCGATACGCAGAATCGGAGATATTACCACACCGATCGCAACCATCATAGCTAGCATTACCATTCGAAATGTGTTCAGTCTTTGTTTTTCCATCTTTGTTTTCCTCTCTTATATCCGGGAAAACTTTACTTTTTGTCTGTGGGCATAAAAAAGCGCAGTTTCCCTGTTTTTTCGGTCGAAGTTCCCTTACTTCCTCTCACTCCGAAACACGGATTCCCATCGCTTTTTTCTGCTTGCCGGATCTCAGGCGCTCCCCCTCAGATTCACCTGCACTTCTTATAAAATTTTATCTTACAGATTCTTTCTTTGCAAAATCCGTAAAATCATACATTCATAAGCTGCCTGCATCACAGATATCTTCTTTTAAAGAAACAAAGTATTGTTATCACAGCAGTCGCCAAGATTTCGTACAAGCACAGACTTTGGCTCGTTGCTCGCGTAATCAAAATTGGTCCACCGGACCAATTATTGATATGCCATGCAAAAAATCTGCCCGCATACCTGCGGACAGATTCTAACTTTCTCTTTCTCATCCTCCGTTGGCATTACCCAAATCAGGTGCGGTCGAAGATTTATCTTCCTCTCAGCCTGTCACACAAGCTCCCGTTTCTTTATTCTTGTACATGATAGCACTTATGTATAGAGTTGTCAAACAGAAGTAATTTTCTTTCTGCTTCGTTCCCGTCTCTTCAGCCATCCGAAGAAAATCACGCAGATGATCACGGAAAACAAAGATCCCGTCGCTGTTGCCAGTCCCATAGGAAACAGCGTATCCGGGAAAAACTTCGAAGTAAGATATACCCCCGGAATACGGACACACAGAATGGCAATCAGATTATGAATAAATGAAATTTCCGACCTTCCATAAGCGCAAAAATATCCACTGAAGCTAAAATGCACACCGGCAAAGATGCAATCCCAGATATAGCCACGAATATACTGTGCACCTAGAATAACAACCATCGTATCTGTCGTGAACAGTCCCACTACAGGTTCCGCAATAAACTGAATCAAAACTGCCACACATACTCCAAATCCCACTGCGATTCCCATGCACAGCGAAGGATCTGATCTGCCCGATCGTATTTCCCCGCGCCCATATTCTGTGCTCCGAGCGCTGAGACCGTGGATAACATAGAAGATGGTAGCAGGAAAAGGAAACTGATTATTTTTTCCACGATTCCTACAGCCGCCGCTGCACTTAGTCCTCTCCGGTTGGCAATGATCGTGATTATGATAAATGCAATCTGGATAAAACCATCCTGTGCCGCAATAGGAATACCAATCTTCAGCACCTGACCCATCGTCTGTTTCTCCGGTTGAAAATCTGCTTTTTTCATCGTAATGCATGTCTGCTTCTTCAAGATTACCCACAAAGAGATGATAACACTGATGGTCTGGGAAAGAGTCGTTCCCAAAGCCGCACCGGCCGGTCCCATATGCATGGCTCCCATAAACAGATAATCCAGTCCGATGTTGATCACACAGGCAAGCGCTATAAAATACATGGGGCTTTTCGAATCTCCCATTCCGCGAAAGATCGATGCGATCACATTATATGCAGTGATAAAAGGAATTCCGATAAAACAGATCGTCAGATAGCGGATCGTTCCATCTACCGCTTCTGTGGGTGTTGACATCACACTTACGATCGGCCGAACCAGAAACAGCAGCAGACCTGCCAGGAGAATGGAAACTCCCAGGAACAAAACCGTTGTATTTCCAACAGTCTTTGATACTTTTTGGGAATCGCCGGCTCCCACCGCACGACCGATTGTTACTGTTGTACCCATAGCCAGCCCCACGATCATAACCGTCAGCATATGCATCACCTGACTGCCGATCGATACTGCTGTTGTGCTTGCCACTCCGTCAAACTGTCCTACGATAAACAGATCCGCCATTCCATATAACGTCTGTAAAAAATACGATAACAGGTAGGGCAGAGAAAAATACAGGATATTCTTCCAGACATTTCCAGATGTAAGATTCTTTTCCATAGTTCTTTACTCCTTTGCTTCTTTCTATTTGGTAAGCGTTTTCTATGATATAACCACTTTTTATTACCTGCGTTGCATTATAAACCCTACAATAATTGTAGAGTCAACGAAAACAACAGGTATCTGTTCTGTTTTCAACAAAATAGATACCTGCCTCTGAGATTATATTTCGATCATCCACGCTTCATATGGTTTCAATGCCCATATTTCTTTCCCAATCGTTTCTCCTTCATAGTTATGAATGAGAACTTTTCCATCTGTCAGATCCTGCGTCGCATTCATCTGTGCCGGTGTTTCTCCAAAATTACATACCACTACGACCTTTCTTCCATCCAGACTCCGTTCATAAGCAAAAACCTGTGGATGTTCTTCATCCAGAAGGCGGAAGTTTCCATAGATCAGCACATCATGCTCTTTTCGCAGAGCAATCAGTTTCTTGTAGTAATAAAACAGGGAAGCCGGATCCTTTCTGCTGTCTTCCACATTGATCTCTTTATAATTTTCATTGGCTTCCATCCATGGAGTTCCTGTAGTAAATCCTGCGTGAGCCTGTGTATTCCACTGCATCGGTGTTCTGGCATTGTCCCGGCTGTTTCGCAGAAGATAGCTCAGGATTTTCTCCTCGCTCCAGCCCAGTTCCTGTTTTTCTTTTCTGAAGTTCACAGACTCGATATCCTGATACCGGGAGCTTTCTGTATAGATCACATTGGTCATGCCAATCTCATCTCCCTGGTAAATATATGGTGTTCCTTTCATGCCGAAGATCATAGTTGCCAGCATTTTTCCTGATACGGTCCGATACTCCGGTGTATCATTTCCAAAACGGGAAAGCGCCCGCGGATAATCATGGTTGCCCAGAAACAGACTGTTCCATCCTTTTTGTTCCAATCCAACCTGCCATTTTTCCATCAGTTTTTTCAGATCATGCAGCGTATAGGACTTTGGATCCCAGTTACCACTCCGGACTCCGTCAATTCCCATCAGTTCAAACTGGAATACCATGTCCAGCTCCTTTCTCTCAGGGTCTGAATACACTTTCGCCATCTCCAGCGTTGTTCCTCCGGTCTCCCCAACTGTCAGCAGATTGTCCTGCAGTCCGAACGAATATTTGTTCATTTCCTGCAGGTATGTATGGATTTTCTCCGACTGCTGATCATTTCCGCCATGACCGTTCTTTACGATGTTATCAATCGCATCCATACGAAATCCCCGGATACCTTTTTCCATCCAGTATCGGATCATGGCATACAGATCTTTTCTCATATCTTCATTTTTCCAGTTCAGATCCGGCTGCTGTATGCTGAAGGTATGGTAATAATATTCCTGAATCTGCGGTGTCCATTCCCATACATTTCCACCAAAGAATGCCCCTTCCCCCTGTGGCGGCTGATCCTCGGTACCTTCTTCCCAGATATAATAGTCATGGTACTTTCCGTCCCGGTCTTTCGCCGCTTCCAGAAACCACGGATGTTCATTGGAGCTGTGATTTAAACCAGATCCATCATAACGATGATATCTCTCTTCTCACATTCCTTTACCAGCTCTTCCAGATCCTCCGTTGTGCCAAAATCCTTCAGAATAGCATAATAATCACTGATATCATAGCCGTTATCATAATTCGGCGAATCATTAAACGGGGAGATCCAGATTGCTCCCACACCCAGTTCCTGCAGATAGTCCAGTTTGCTGATAATTCCCTGAAAATCGCCGATACCATCTCCATTACTGTTCACAAAAGCTTCTTGTATAGATCTGATATGCAGTCAGATGATGCCACCATTTTTTATCCATTTTACTTTTTCTCCTATTATTCGTATTATCATAGTCATTCGTTCTATGACGCCTGGTTTACTGATTCCATCGTTATCGTTCCAGGAATCCTGTCTTTACAATATTTTGGCTGAAAATACTTTTCTTTTACCGTCTATACCATTATAATGATATCAAACTATACTTTTCTACCTTTATTTTAGGAATTTATACAATTATTTTGACTTTTTTTAATGGAGATCATATATGAAAGAACCAATTGGAATCAGAGATTATACCATCCATGGAACAGAACTGGAACCTTTCCATATTTATCATCAGAATTACATTCATGGAGGCCTGCAGGTTCCTTTTCACTGGCACAAAGAAATTGAGATCATCTGGGTGGAACAGGGACAGTTGGAACTGACACTGGGAACTCAGATAAGGTACTCAAAGAACGGGATTTGTAATGATCAACAGTTACGAACTGCATCAGCTACAAAGTATCGGGAATACCGCATCTATTCATCACGCACTGGTATTTCTTCCCGACATGCTCTCTTTTTCCTATCCAGATCAGAGTCAGCTGTCTTTTCTGAAGCCGCTGCTGTCCCATCAACTTCGGCTTCCTTCCTATGTATCCGGAAATCACCCCTGCGCATCATCTATTCGCAAAGCATTTCTGGAGATTCTTCATGATTATGATACCCGGCCCATGGGATGGACTTTGTTTTTTAAAAGCAATCTGTACCGGATTCTGGGAATTCTTGTTTCGGAAAATCTTCTGGTGCAGACTACTGTACAAGATTCTCAGGGCAAAAACCGGGAAGCACAATACAAGCAGATTCTTCGGTATATCCATAATCATTATGACCAGAAAATCTATCTGGAAGACCTGGCGGCTTCTCTTAACATGAATCCACAATATTTTTGCCGGTTTTTCAAAAAGCAGTTTCAGATGACTCCTGTGGCCTACATCAATTATTATCGCACACTTCAGGCTGCTGATCTGCTGAAACATACTTCTTTATCGATTCTGGAAATCGGATTACGGGCAGGATTTGAAAATCCAAGCTATTTTGCGAAGATTTTCCGGAAATATTTTGACTGTTCGCCGGAAGAATACCGCATGCATCCTCAAGATTCAGATAACGTAAATGGAATCACATCCTAACCTTAGAAAAAGCCACAAGGCAAATCGCCTGTGGCTTTTTTACGTTTGGACATATATTAACTTTCGTTAAGTAGTTTTAAGTATTTCTTAGAATTTACCAGCTTTGTGAGCTTCCTCGATGCTAACTGCAACTGCTACAGTCATACCAACCATCGGGTTGTTACCTGCACCGATCAGACCCATCATTTCTACGTGAGCCGGTACGGAAGAAGAACCTGCGAACTGTGCATCGGAGTGCATACGTCCCAGAGTATCTGTCATACCATAAGAAGCTGGACCTGCAGCCATGTTATCCGGATGCAGTGTACGTCCTGTACCACCACCGGAAGCTACTGAGAAGTATTTCTTACCAGCTTCGATACGTTCTTTTTTGTAGGTACCTGCTACCGGATGCTGGAAACGAGTCGGGTTAGTAGAGTTACCTGTGATAGAAACGTCAACGTCTTCTTTCCACATGATAGCTACACCTTCACGAACATCGTTAGCGCCGTAGCAGTTAACTTTTGCACGAGGACCATCAGAGTATGCTTTACGGAATACTTCTTTCAGTTCTCCTGTATAGTAATCATACTGAGTCTCAACAAATGTAAATCCGTTGATACGAGCGATGATCTGAGCAGCGTCTTTTCCAAGACCGTTCAGGATAACACGCAGAGGTTTCTGACGAACTTTGTTTGCTTTCTCAGCGATACCGATAGCACCTTCAGCTGCTGCGAAAGATTCGTGACCTGCCAGGAATGCGAAACACTCTGTGTCTTCTTCCAGAAGCATTTTACCCAGGTTACCATGTCCCAGACCTACTTTACGCTGATCTGCTACAGAACCAGGAATACAGAAAGCCTGAAGACCTTCACCGATTGCTGCAGCTGCTTCAGAAGCTTTTGTGCATCCTTTTTTGATTGCGATTGCTGCACCTGTGATGTAAGCCCAGCATGCGTTTTCAAAACAGATTGGCTGGATGCCTTTGATCTGGTTATATACGTCCAGACCAGCATCTTTTGTGATTTTCTCTGCTTCTTCCAGAGAAGCGATTCCATAGCTGTTCAGGACAGCATTGATTTTATCAATTCTTCTTTCATATGATTCAAATAAAGCCATTTATTTCATCCTCCTATTATATTGACGGTATGCATAAAATCCGATTACTCTTTACGCGGATCAATGATTTTAGCTGCATCTGCAACACGGCCGTACTGTCCTTTTGCTTTTTCCCAAGCAGTTGTCGGATCATCACCCTGTTTGATGAAGTCAGTCATCTTGCCAAGCTTACGAACTGGTAACCAATGATGCATCCTTCTTCATCCAGTGCAATACCGGTAACATAACCTTCTGCCATTTCCAGATAACGAGGACCTTTTTTCAGTGTTCCGTACATAGTACCAACCTGAG
>ENA-OQAZ01001148-OQAZ01001148.1-human-gut-metagenome-genome-assembly--contig:-NODE-1148-length-13271-cov-5.137401_pt1 | contig 13271 bp, 23 predicted proteins | sample MGYA00242737_ERZ504531 | MGnify/ENA primary metagenome ERZ504531 (study PRJEB26092, sample SAMD00036244) | human gut metagenome | host: Homo sapiens | study: EMG produced TPA metagenomics assembly of...
TTGCTTTGCTGTTTTCTCCGTCGCCCTCGCTGCTCTGATTCCAGCATTTGAATGCTGTTTGTCAGGGGCAGCGGTCGGTTGGCGGATTTTTTCATTTTGGGGCTTGACTTTTAATAGTTAGTCTCCCTAGTCAGAGATTTATAGGCTTCTGCCACCTTGCCTTTGGGGTCATGCTGGTAGATGCTCTTGCCTACGGCACTGATCTCTGCAGCCCGGACAGATCTAGGAATGGTCTGGTCGAACACTTTGATCTTGCTGCCGTAAGCACCCCGAATCAGATTGTCAATCTGCTGCCCATAGTTGGTGCGGCTGTCGGTCATGGTGAGCAGGATGCCCTCGATTTTCAGTTTGGGGTTGATCTGCCGTCGGACCTTCTGCACGGTCTGCAAAAGCTGTTCCAGGCCCTTTGCAGACAGGTACTGCGCCTGTACGGGAATCAGGGTGGTGTCTGCCGCTGCCAGTGCATTCACGGTCAGCATCCCAAGGGAAGGGGTGCAGTCCAGCAGAATAAAGTCGTATTCATGCTTTGCACCTTCCAACACCTGTTTGAGCATCTTTTCCCGGTTCAGGCAATTGACAAGGGAAACTTCCAGCCCTGCCAGTTCGATGTTTGCCGGAATCAGATCAACGCCCTCTGCATGGTGCAGGATGCCTTCACCGGGCGGAATACTCTGATCGTTCATGCTTTTGCCATCAAGGTGGAAAGGGTCGTGGGCAGTTCATCGGGCTGCTGCCAGCCCATGCTGATGGTCAAGCTGCCCTGTGGGTCAGCGTCCACCAACAGGACTTTTTTGCCTTCCATCGCCAGCCCGATGCCCAGATTTTCACAGGTGGTGGTTTTGCCGGTACCGCCTTTCTGGTTGACGATAGCGATTGTGGTACATTTCTTTGCGATAAAATCACCCCCTCGGCGAATCATGCGCAAAGTCATGGTTCATTTGATTTTGATAGGTTAGCTGCATCGTGGTGGGTGCGTTATACAGAGAAGCGAGCAGATATTGTTTCATGTTTCGGATTGGGCTGCTGTTCTCTGCAAGGCACTTCAGCACAAAACGGACGTGGTCGGCGTTCAGCTTCATAAAGCGGCTGCGTACCACCTCAGCGGGTTTATCGTCCCCGGCAATGCGCAGCGTCTTGCGCTTGGTGGCACAGGTGTCCACCAGCAAATCCATGATCTGATAGATGGTATCCTCATCGTCCGGGCAAAGCCGGAGCAGAAGGTCTACCTCCAAAGATTGAGAAAAATATTCCTCCAGTTGTTCACGTTCGCTCATCCAGTCGTTTTCATCGGAAGAGATAGGATCAGTATCGCTTATCTCTGTATTATTTCTCTCAGTCTTATTACATCGTAGTTTGGCCGGGTCTTGAAGCGTATTCTGGACGACTCCAGAATCGTCATTATCACGATTCAGAAAGCGTAGTTTTGACGATTCTGACGAAAAATTCTTCACATAGATGAGATCAGGCTTGCCCAGCCCCCTTCGTTTGCGTTCGATCAGGCCGTACTCTTCCAGTTCTCGCAGCAGCTTGGTCGCCTTTTTATCGGCACAGCCCAGTGAATCCTGTACTTCCTGCACGGTATAGATGATGAACACCCGCCCAGCCTTGTCCAACCAACCGTTCCGGGCTGAAAGGCTCATGCGGTCGAGCAGGATACCGTACAGCGTTTTGGCATCTGTGGAAAGCGGTTGGAAGCGGCTATCCTGAAACAACAGCTTGGGAATCCGGTAGAAGGAGAACAGCTCGCTGGACTGCCCATAGAAGTAATCAAGGTCTGCGGTTCTTGTCGGCTTTTTCACGGGCATAGAGAATATCCCATTTTTCGGGTGAATCGCGGAACACGTTCACCGCCTTTCCATACGGACAGCGGGCGTACAGGCAGGTGCGGAATTTGAAGTTGTTTCTGTAATACGGGCATTTTCCGCAGCTGTCAGGAGCATGATCCGAGCCTTCTCCGGCAGAAATCATATTGTGCATCATGGAGCGGATATACTTCAGATCTTCGTTTCGCTTGTGGCTCACTTGGCATCACCTCGTTTCTCCAGCGGTGCCATCAGGTCTTTGTAGCAGGGAACCAGCACACAGGGCTTTGCCCGCTTGTAGGGGCACCCTTCGCACTTGCTGGGGCCTTTGGGCGGCTCGATCAGATAGTAGCAGTTCTCTTTGCCGAGAACGCAGCCCTTCTTTCGGTTCTTCCAGAAGAAGCAGTGCCGGCAATCTGCCGGGCGGGAAGCATGGTAGCGGATACCGTCCATCGTGACGGTCAGAACTTTTTTCATTGGTAAACCCTCCTTTGATGGATTCGGGAAGTTCAGCCCGAAAACAAAAAAGCGCGTTCCTCTTTCTGTTCCGAGAGAACAGCGAGTGAACGCGCTATGTATGGAGAAAAGTGTTTTGCACGGTTTTGGGCAGGAATGTGGAAAATAGATTTACACAAATTATCTTGTATTTACATGGATTTACAGGAAAGCGGCTACCAATTTTAGCAGAGAGCCGGGAAACAGAGTTCAAAAGGTGCTTTATGGGGCTTCATTAGCTGGAAGCCTGATTTTATTAGCTGGAACCGAAAATTCTGCTAATGGCATTAGCTGGCTAATTTTGGTGATAGGTTCAAAATGAAAAATGCGAAGATCGTCTTTCACATGGAAAAATGACCTTCGCATTTTCTTAAAGGGATACCCCAGACAGGATTCGAACCTGCGGTCTCCTCCTTAGGAGGGAGGCGCTTTATCCAGCTAAGCTACTGAGGCATATTATGTATTATCGTTAATTTTTGGAATTCAACGTGCTGGGAAAACGATGTGCAAAATGATTTTCGCACCGAAGTGACCGACTGCATTGCAACCGGGACGATGTTAAAATTGTTGCATCAAAACTTGTCGAGAAAACTCTGATCCCCGGTCTTGCTTTTGATTAGAGCAATCACTTCTTCCCCCAAGGTATCAGGTTGACCGAATTCTTAGGAGGCGAACGCTCTATCCAGCTGAGCTATGAAGACGGATACCATATTATAATACCGCAACTTCCCCACAAAATCAAGTTGAATCGGAAAGAAAAAAGGTGTATCCTATAGGGGAGGTGCTCATGCGCGGCATGGGTGCAGAATGAAGTGCAGGTGCAGCACAGGCGGCCCGGCACAAAAAGGAGCCAACTTATGGGGATGAAACGGAAAAAGAGAGCATCGCGTCGGCGCGGCTGGCTGCTGGGCAGCAGTGCAACGCAGGTCATCTGCATCAGCTTTGTGCTGCTGATCGCGCTGGGAACGCTGCTGCTGACACTGCCCATTTCCAGCCGCAGCGGTCGGCTGGGCGTGGTGGATGCCATGTTCACTGCCACCAGTGCCACCTGTGTGACAGGTCTGGTCGTGCGGGATACCTGGACGCAGTTCACGCCCTTTGGGCAGGCGGTGGTTTTGCTGCTGATCCAGGTGGGCGGTCTGGGCCTGGTGACCCTGACCAGCTTTTTTGCGCTGGCTGCCAAACGCCGGATGGGCTTTAAGGACCTGCGGCTGCTGGGAGAAAGCGTTTCGGCCAGCGGTTACTCGCAGGCCACCGATGTGCTGAAGATCGTGGTCAAGCTGGCGATGACCTTTGAGATCATTGGTATGGTGCTTCTGATGATCGCCTTTGTGCCGCAGTTTGGTGCGGAGGGCATCTGGATCAGTGCATTCACAGCGATTTCGGCGTTCTGCAATGCGGGCTTCGATCTGTTTGGCCGGTTCGGGCAGTATTCCTCGCTGGCTCCCTATGTCAGTAATTATTATGTACAGGCTGTGATCATGTTCCTGATCATGGCGGGCGGTCTGGGCTTTATGGTCTGGGTGGAGATCGGCGAGTGGCGCAAGAAGCGTCATCTGTCTCTCCATGCCCGGATGGTGTTGCTTTTCTCCTGCATCCTGTGGGTGGGCGGTGCTGTCCTCATCGGTCTGATGGAGTGGAACAACCCCAAGAGCATGGGCGGGCTGTCCGTGCCGGGCAAGGTGATGGCGGCCCTGTTCCAGTCGGTGTCAACCCGTACTGCCGGTATGAACACCATCGACTTGGCCGCCTGTGGCCCATCACCAAGCTGCTGATGAGCGTTCTGCAGTTCATCGGCGCGGCTCCCGGTTCCACCGGCGGCGGTGTGAAGGTGACCACCTTTGCCGTTCTGATCCTGACCATGCGCAGCGTGGCGCAGGGCCGGGACGATTGTGTCATCGGCGGCCACCACATTGAATCCAAGACCGTTTACCGCGCTCTGACCATCATCATGCTGGGCATGGTGCGGCGCTGGGCTCTGCCGTGGTGGTCTATTACAACACATCGGATGCCGTAACGGTCATTGACGCGATCTTTGAATCCTGCTCCGCCTTTGGTACCGTGGGCCTCTCGGTGGGCGTGACCAGCCAGCTGAACACCGGGGCCAAGCTGCTGTACATGCTGGTGATGTTCATGGGCCGTGTTGGCCCGGTGTCCTTTGCCATCAGCCTGACCAGCAAACCCGATGACAACAAACGCAAGATCCTGCCTGTTGGGCAGATCAACGTGGGATAAGAAAAAATGGACGGCTTTCGTTTTCGGGAGCCGTCCATTTCTTATGTGCAGTTAGCGTGGAAACGTTCCGGGAGCGAAATCATTTGCTGTAGATCTCCACGATATTCAGCAGGATTTCGGTTGCCTTGTCCATGCGCTCTACGGTGGTGCATTCGCACACGCCGTGGAAGTTGAAGCCGCCGGTGCCAGGTTGGGGCAGGGCAGGCCCTTCCAGCTCAGGGTGGCACCATCGGTGCCGCCGCGCACAGGTACTTCCTCGGGGGTCAGACCGGCCTTTTCGATGGCCTTGCGGGCGTTCTCCACCAGATGGAAGTGGGGCTTGATCTTTTCCAGCATGTTGCGGTAGCTGTCCTTGATCTCCACCTCCACGGTGCCGGGGCCGTACTTGCCGTTGAGGTAATCGGCAATGTGGAGGAGGTTATCCTTCTTGTACTGCAGCTTATCGGCATCGTGGTCGCGCAGGATGTAGCCCAGCTTTGCGTTGGTCACGTCGCCGTACATCTGGCAGAGGTGGTAGAAGCCCTGACGGCCTCGGTGGTCTCGGGACGGGCCATGATGGGCAGGGCCGTGTGGAACTCCATGGCCACATTGGAGGCGTTGATCATGGCATCCTTGGCGGAGCCGGGATGCACCGAGAAGCCGTGGATGGTCACGGTGGCGGCAGCTGCGTTGAAGTTCTCATATTCGATGCCGCCTACGTCACCGCCATCAACGGTGTAGGCGAAATCTGCGCCAAAGCCCGGGATATCGAAGAGGGACGCGCCCTCGCCGATCTCCTCGTCGGGGGTGAAGGCGATGCAGAGCTTGCCGTGGGGGCGGCCCTCGGCAAGGAGGATCTCGGCGGCGGTCAGGATCTCTGCCACACCGGCCTTGTCGTCTGCGCCCAGCAGGGTGGTGCCGTCGGTGGTGATCAGAGTCTCACCCTTGAGATCGGCCAGGAAGGGGAAGGTGGAGACCTTCATCACCATGCCGGTGGCGGGCAGGGTGACATCGCGGCCGTCATAATTCTCGTGCAGGATGGGGGTGACACCTCGCCGGAAGCATCGGGGGCGGTGTCCATGTGGCGATCAGCCCAGGGCAGGCTTGTCCTCACAGCCGGGGGTGGCGGGGATGCTGCCGTAGACATAGCAGTGTTCGTCTACCCGGGCATCCTCGATGCCCAGAGCCTTCATCTCTTCCACCAGCTGACGGGCCAGGTCAAACTCCCGCTCTGCCGAGGGGTGGGTGCCGCTCTCGGGGTCAGAGGTAGTGTAAACGCGGACATAATTCAACAGTCGCTCGTATGCACGCATAAGAATGCTCCTTTGCTTGTATTTGATTCTATGATACGCTTTTCCGCGGCAATTTACAAGAGGGTGCAGCAGGGGAGCACAGATCGAAGCACAGCAGCAACAAAAACACCGTCAGCCCGTTGTGTCAGGCTGACGGTGTTTTGTTTGAGGGAGTGTTTAACGCTTGTATTTGGCGGCCGTCTGCAGGCGCTGCATGGCGCGGTCCAGTGCGATCTTGCTCTGGTAGTACTCGTGCATGCTCTGCTTGTGCTGCAGGCGCTCCTCGGCCGGATGCGGGCAGCCTCGGCGCGGTTGCGGTCGATATCCTCGGGCCGCTCGGCGCTGTCCACCAGCAGCAGGACAAAGGTGGGGGTCACTTCTGCAATGCCGTCGCCCACCAGCACCTCGCGGGTCTCACCGTCCACGGTGAACTTTGCAATGCCCATGTGCAGGGCCACCAGCACGGGGTTGTGCCCGGCCTGCACGCCGTATACGCCGTCGCCGGTGGGCAGGGTCAGGCTCTCGCAGTAGCCCTGATAGAATTCACCGCTGGAAGCCGTGATGTTCAGGATGAACTTTTCCATCAGTTGGCACCGCCCTTTTCCTCCGCCTGTTTATCTGCGTACTTCTTGCGGGCATCCGCAAGGGTGCCCACGTTGAAGAATGCCCACTCGGGCAGGTCATCGCACTGGCCGTCCACAATGGCGGCAAAGCCCTTGACGGTCTCTGCCAGCGGGACGTACACACCCTTCAGGCCGGTGAAGTTCTCGGCCACTGCAAAGGGCTGGCTGAGGAACTTCTGCAGCTTGCGGGCACGGGTGACGGTGAGCTTGTCCTCTTCGCTCAGTTCGTCCATGCCCAGGATGGCGATGATGTCCTGCAGCTCCTGATAGCGCTGCAGGGTGGCCTGCACCTTGCGGGCCACACGGTAGTGTTCCTCACCCACGATATCGGCTTCCAGAATGCGAGAGGTGGAAGCCAGCGGATCGACAGCGGGGTAGATGCCCTGCTCCACGATCTTACGGCTCAGAACGGTGGTTGCGTCCAGATGGGCGAAGGTGGTTGCAGGAGCCGGGTCGGTCAGGTCGTCGGCGGGGACGTAAACGGCCTGCACCGAGGTGATGGAGCCGTCGCGGGTGGAGGTGATGCGTTCCTGCAGGGCACCCAGCTCATTGGCCAGGGTAGCTGATAGCCCACGGCGGAGGGCATCCGGCCCATCAGGGCGGAGACCTCGCTGCCCGCCTGCACGAAACGGAAGATGTTATCGATGAACAGCAGCACGTCCTTGTGGGTCTCCTCACGGAAGTACTCTGCCATGGTCAGGCCGGTCTCGGCGACCCGCATACGGGCTCCGGGAGCTCGTTCATCTGACCAAAGACCAGCGCGGTCTTGTTCAGAACGCCGGAAGCGTTCATCTCGCCCCAGAGGTCACAGCCCTCACGGGAGCGTTCGCCGACACCGGTGAAGATGGAGTAGCCGCCATGCTCGGTGGCCACGTTGTGGATCAGCTCCTGGATCAGCACGGTCTTGCCGACACCGGCACCGCCGAACAGGCCGATCTTGCCGCCCTTGGCATAGGGAGCCAGCAGGTCGATGACCTTGATGCCGGTCTCCAGAATTTCAGTTGCAGGTTTCTGCTCCGCAAAGCTGGGGGCCTTGCGGTGGATGGGCCAGTGGGGCAGATCGTCCACCGGGCCCTTGCCGTCGATGGGGCGGCCCAGCGGGTCGAACATGCGGCCCAGAGTGCCCTCGCCCACAGGGGCATTCAGGCCATGGCCGGTGGCGGTAACTTCCATCCCCTTGCCCAGACCCTCGCTGGCAGAAAGCATGATGCAGCGCACCGTCGTTTCATCGACGTGCTGCGCTACCTCCATGGTGCGCTCAGTGCCCTCTGCGGTCACAGTCAGCGCTTCCTGCAGGGCAGGCAGCTTGCCCCCGGTGAACTTGACATCCACCACGGGGCCCGCTACTCGAATAATAGTTCCCTGTATCATACAATTGCCTCTTGCATTATGTTGTGTGGGATGTGTTTCTCCCCCAACGGGGGAGAAACACATCCAGCATTACTCGTTATTCTGTACCGCCGCCGCGCCGCCGATGATCTCGGTGATCTCCTGGGTGATGGAACCCTGACGGGAGCGGTTGTACTCCAGCTCCAGATCGTGGATCATATCCTTGGCGCTCTTGGTGGCGGAATCCATGGCGGTCATGCGGGCGCTCTGCTCGGCGCAGAAGCTCTCGGTCATGGCACCAAAGATCATGCCGTGCATATAGATGGGGGCCGTCTGCTCGAACACCGTCCAGGCATCCGGAACATCTCCACCTCGCCGCGGGGGTCGCCCAGACCCTTGGGAGCAGGCGTGAGGTGGGCACGGTCCAGCGGCAGCAGGCGTTCCATGACCGGCTCGCTGGTCAGCGCGTTCTGGATCTTGGTGTAGACGATGTAGATCTCGTCCAGTTTGCCGGACTTGAAATCATCGATGGCATCCACCGTGATATCACGGGCGCGCTGCAGGGTGGGAGCCGTGGCACCGTAATGGAAATCCTCCACCAGACGGGGATCCTTGCGGAACAGGGCACGGTAGCCTACCTGACCGATGACATAGAACCGGTCGTTCTGGTCGGCGTGCTCCCGCAGGAACTTGAGCAGGTTCTGGTTGTAAGCACCGGCCATGCCCTTGTCGGCGGTCAGCACGATGTAGGCCCGCTTGGGGTTCTCCAGATCCCGCTCGTGGAAGAAGGGGTGCTCCGGCTCATCGGGCAGGTGGGGCACCACGCGGGAGATGGTATCCCGCATCCGGGTGAAGTAGGGCAGAACATTCTGGTAGTTCTGCCGGGCCTTGCGGAGCTTGGAGGAGGAGATCAGGTACATGGCATTCGTGATCTTCATGGTATCCTGAATGCTCTCGATCCGCTCCTTGAGCAGCTTACTGGATGCCATTGCTCTCCCCTCCCGCGAATGCCTTCCATGCGGTCAGGATGGTGTCCACCTGTTCCGGGGTGATCTTGCCCGTGGACGTGATCGCGTCCATGGTGCCGGAAACATCGGCGTGGAACTGGCGCACAAAGGCATTGGTCTTTGCGCGCTGGTCAGCCAGCGGCAGGTCGTCCAGCATCCCGTGGGAAGCCAGGGTCAGCACGACCACCTGCTCGGCATCGGACTTGGGCTGGTACAGCGGCTGCTTGAGCATCTCGGTCAGGGCTTTGCCGTGTTCCAGCTGGCGGCGGGTCTCAGCGTCCAGATCAGAGCTGAACTGGGCAAAGGACTCCATATCCTTGTACTGGGCCAGTTCGATACGCAGGTTGGAATTGGCCTTCTTCATGGCCTTGGTCTGGGCAGCGCCGCCCACACGGGAGACCGACAGGCCGACATTGACGGCGGGGCGGTTGCCTGCGTTGAACAGGGCGCTTTCCAGGAAGATCTGACCATCGGTGATGGAGATGACGTTGGTGGGGATGTAAGCAGAGACATCGCCCGCCTGGGTCTCGACGATGGGCAGGGCAGTGATGGAACCGCCGCCAGATCGTCGCGCATCCGGCAGGAGCGCTCCAGCAGACGGGAATGCAGATAGAACACATCGCCGGGGTAAGCCTCACGGCCGGGGGAGCGGCGGAGCAGCAGGGAGATGGCACGGTAGGCCACCGCATGCTTGGAAAGGTCGTCGTAGACGATCAGGACGCTCTTGCCCTTGGACATGAAATACTCGGCCAGTGCAGTGCCCGCATAGGGTGCGATATACTGCATGGGAGCGGAATCGGAGGCCGTGGCAGCCACGATGGTGGTGTAGCTCATGGCACCGTGCTTCTTGAGGTCCTCGGCCACGCGGGCGATGAGGAAGCCTTCTGGCCGATGGCAACATAGATGCAGAGCACGCCGGTGTCCTTCTGATTCAGGATGGCATCGGTGGCAATGGAGGTCTTGCCGGTCTGGCGGTCGCCGATGATCAGCTCACGCTGGCCGCGGCCGATGGGGAACATGGAGTCGATGGCCAGGATGCCGGTGTGAAGCGGGGTATCCACGCTCTGGCGCTCCAGAATGCCGGGGGCCTGCTTCTCGATGGGGTTGTAGCCTTCGGCGTTCACCGGGCCCTTGCCGTCAATGGGCTCGCCCAGCGGTCGATGACACGGCCCAGGAAACCATCGCCCACAGGGATGCCGGCGCGCTTGCCGCTGCGGGTCACCAGAGTGCCCACGCCCACGGTCTCGGCACCGTCGAACAGCATGATGCCCAGCTTGCCCGGGTCCACGCTTTCGACCATGCCCTTGGCACCGTTCTCAAAAGTGACGATCTCGCCGTAAACGGCCTTGTCCATGCCCTCCACCTGCACGATGCCATCGGCAGAGGAGATGACCACGCCGCCCTCGGCAGAGGTCTGGGCAGGCTTGTAATCCTCGATGCGGGTCTGAGGGTGGCCAGAGAGGGCTTGCCAGCCATCATCTGGTCCAGCTGGTGGCGGCCGGAGTTGTCGAATACCCGGTCGCCCACCTGCAGCACATAGCCGGAGAGCAGGCTCTCGTCCACCGAGACATTCAGAATGACCTCAGTGGCATCATAGAGCTTCTTGACCTCGGCCTTGATGCGGGCGATATCCTCTTCACGGAGCTGATGTGCGGCGCGCAGATCGGCCTTGACGATGCGGTTCTCAGAGAAGAATTCGCGGCTGAACTCAGTTGCCATGCTCAGCACCTGCTTTCTCCAGCAGATCGTCCAGCAAACGGGAATCGTCCTGCTCGGTCAGGTTCCGGCTCAGCAGCTTCTCGCACATGGCGCGGGCCAGTGCGGTGGTCTGTGCGTCGCTTCGCGCAGCTTGTGCTGGCGCTCTGCCTCAGCAGCGGCCTTGCCCTCGGCCACAATGGCATCGGCTTGTTTCTGGGCCTCGGCCAGCAGCTGCTGCTTTGCAGTTTCGGCCTGCTGCTCGTAAGTCTCGCGGCGGGCAGCAGCCTCGGTGTCCACATTGCGCAGCTTGTCCTGCGCAGCGTTCATGGCCGCAGCGGCCTCCTTTTTGGAGGTCTCGGCGGCGTTCAGTGCGTCATCCACCTGTTTCTGACGCTGTGCGATGATTCCCATAACAGGCTTGTACAGGAATTTCCGCAGCAGCAAAAACAGAATCAGAACGTTGACGACTGTATACAGAAGATTCAGATTCAGTGTCAGCATTCGTCATGCCTCCGTTATCAACCCAGGAACAGGATGATCAGCAGTGCAACGACGAAACCGAAAATTGCAGTACCTTCGGCCAGAGCAGCACCCAGCAGCAGGTTGGTCTGGATCTTGCCGGAAGCCTCGGGCTGGCGGGAAATAGCCTCGGTTGCCTTGCCGGTTGCAATGCCAATGCCAATGCCGCCGCCAATACCAGTCAGCGCTGCAATGCCAGCGCCCAGAGCGATAAGTCCGTTCATAATTTTAATCTCCTTTTGATTTGATGATGGAAAGGGTTTACTCTTCGTCTCCCATGGTCTCCTTCATAAACAAAGAGGTAAGGAACACAAAGACGTAGGTCTGGATCAGACCATCGAACAGGTCAAAATACAGGCTGAAGATGGCAGGCACGAACACAGGCACCACCAGCTTGATCAGCTCCATAATGACAAAAGCGCCCAGCACGTTGCCGAACAGTCGCATGCACAGGCTGGTGGGCCGGATGGCCACCTCCAGCACGTTCATGGGAGCCATGATGGGGGTGGGGGCAGCCAGGCTCTTGAGGAAGCCAACGCCGCCGCGTGCATGGATGCCGGCATACTCGATCAGGCAGATGCTCATCAGAGCAAGGGCCGCTGTGACGTTCAGGTCCTTTGTGGGGGGCTTGATGCCGAACACACCGATCAGGTTGGAGCAGCCGATGTACAGCGCCACGCTCATCAGATAGGGGACATAGCGCTTTCCACTTTCGCCCAGCAGGCCCACAAAGAAATCATTGATCGTAGTAACGACCGTTTCCAGGATGGCCTGCCGCTTGGTGATATGATCCACCCGCAGATTCCGCGTCAGCAGGATGGAGCCGATGACAAGAAACGCCATGATGCCCCAGCTCACGACCACGGACTCCGGAATGGAAAGCCCGAACACCGTGACCATGTCAACATTCAGCTCTTCTTTCAAAGCAGCAGTCAACGCATTCATTGATTAGCACTCTCTCCTTTCTTAATTTGTGATGGTATCATAGCACGATTTCTGCCGGTTTTACAGCCCTCCACCTAACATTCTACTTTTTGTTATATTCCGTTTCTGCTTTGGATGAAAACAGTTGTGCAGATTGCAAAAAAGTACGGGTGAGAAACTATGCGATTTGCACAATCTCTTTGCTGATTCTTAGCCATCTGTACCATTTTCTGGCCTTTGGATGAGGTGAAATCGACATTATTATTCACGGATTGTATAGCGGGCATATCAGATTTATATAGCTGCATGCTCTGTGATGATACCTATTTAACATGCCGGAGCAGTGTCTGCGATGGCCCTGCACGATCTGCGGGGCAGAGCCTTTGCCCGGGGAGGTGGAGGAGTGCACCGGAAAGACGAAATTCATGTATCCCAGAATTTTGGACTTTTGATGCAAAAGTATGTCTGATTTGTTGTGCACTCTGCGAATAGACAAACTGTGCATCTTCCTGTATAATAAAGCCAGAAACCAGAGAAGTACAGCAGAAGCTCAAATGAGAGCTAACCCCGCTGACTTTAAGCAGAAAGGAGCGAGACCGATGGTCGATATGGAACCCGCACAGTTCGGACAGACTGTCGGGATTCGCTGAGAAGCAAAACAGAGGCTCTCCACAAACGGGATGTTTCCCCCGTATAACAAAACAAATCAAAGAGCCGGTCTTGAGCATCAAAAATGCGAAAACAGTACAGTCTGTCAGAATAAATCCCCTGGCAATTCAAATAGATCCGCCCGAGGTGATCTCCCATGATGAGGACAGTTACACGGATGCACCTGTTTGAATGACCAAAAAGGAGTAACTCCAATGTACTAAGCAATGGAATCCCTGGCAAATCTAACTCGAAAGAATGTGGTAATATGAAATTCATCTTCAGAATCTCGGTACCGCAGTCCAACAGTTAAGAGAAGGGTCAGTCCAATGTACTAGAGTAGTTCATCCCCTTGCATAGAACTCTTCAGTTTCAGGTAGTTTCTAAGGAGAGTCACCCTATGAAACGCATACTCCGAAAATGAGAGAACCCAAGGAGAAGAGGCTTATGACTCCGAAGAAGTAAGTATCCAGCCGGACGAGGGCTTGCAAACGCCTCGATCCGGCTGGTTTTTGTTTATGGATTTTTACGGAGGTACCCCCGCATGAAATTTGACACATCCCTTTTGCTGAACCTGTTTGCTGCCGCTGCCATGCTGGTAATGGGCTTTCGCAGTTTTTTCCAAAAAGCACCAGATGAAGTTCAGCGATGACGAAGAGCGGGCTATGTGGGAGAAAAAGTTCGGTGTGTTCTATTTCTTTAATGCCGTTGTGTTTGCCG
>ENA-OQAZ01001150-OQAZ01001150.1-human-gut-metagenome-genome-assembly--contig:-NODE-1150-length-13270-cov-2.135662_pt1 | contig 13270 bp, 15 predicted proteins | sample MGYA00242737_ERZ504531 | MGnify/ENA primary metagenome ERZ504531 (study PRJEB26092, sample SAMD00036244) | human gut metagenome | host: Homo sapiens | study: EMG produced TPA metagenomics assembly of...
ATCCGGCATATCCACATCCACCACAGTTGTTACCCGGAAGTTCTGCGAGAATCGCTTCTTCTTTTTCATCTACTTCAACTGCAAATTTCTTGCCTGCAATTCCAAGGAAGACACCGATGAATACGCCGGTACCGCCTACGATAAGTGCAGCAATCAATACTCCTGTTATACTCATAACACGGTCCTCCTTCTGTTAAATGATTCCTGAGAATCCAAAGAACGCGATGGACATCAGTGCTGCTGTAAGCAGTACGATCGGAGTTCCCTGGAAAGACTCACTGATATCGTTGTATTCGATCTTCTCACGGATACCAGCCATGATCACGATCGCGATCGTGAATCCGACTGCTGTGGAGAATCCGTATACAACACCTTCAAGAATGTTATATCCTTTTGTTACACAGTTCAGTGATACACCAAGTACTGCACAGTTTGTTGTGATCAACGGGAGATATACACCAAGTGCATTATAAAGCGGAGGCATAACCTTCTTGAGGAACATTTCTACAAACTGAACGAGTGCTGCGATAACCAGGATAAATACGATGGTCTGCAGATACTCAAATCCTGCCGGATGTAAGATGACTGGTAGATCGCACCGGTAATGAAAGATGCGATTGTAATAACGAAAACAACTGCGCCGCCCATGCCGGCTGCTGTCTCAATTTTCTTAGAAACACCAAGGAAAGGACAGATACCGAGGAACTGGCTGAGTACGACGTTGTTAACAAGCGCCGAACCAACTGCTATAATAAGTAATTCTTTCATCTCTTATCTCCCTCCTATTCCTTTTCCTGACCTGTCGGGAACACGTGTCCGTCGCATCCGCCGCATGAAGCGCATCCGCCTTCACAGCATCCCTGCGCTTTGACAACTTTCTTTCCTTTTGCTTCCAGTTTCTTCATGATCTTGTTACGTGCCGCAACAAGGAATGCAAGAACAAGGAATGCACCAGGAGCAAGAATAAAAATAGTAACAGGTTCGTAGATATCAGGCATAACCTGAAATCCGAATAATTTTCCGGAACCAATCAGCTCTCTTGAACGATAACCGATGCAGGTAAGACCAAGTGTGAATCCAAGTCCCAATACCAATATCCATCAAATACAGATGGAAGGACCGGGTTCTTTGATGCATATGCTTCTGCACGTCCAAGGATGATACAGTTAACTACGATCAGAGGAATATATACACCAAGTGATGCATAAAGACTAGGTACAAAACCTTCCAGAAGGAACTGTACCACGGTAACAAGTGTTGCTACGACTACGATAAATGCCGGCATACGAACCGAATCCGGAATGATCTTACGCAGCATGGAAATCAAAAGGTTTGAGAAAATCAATACCACTGTGGTAGAAAGTCCCATACCAATACCGTTGATTGCGGATGTTGTAACCGCCAGTGTCGGACACATACCAAGCATCATAACAAAGGTCGGGTTTTCTTTTACAAGACCGTTATAAAGTCTTTCTGTACATTTATTCATTTCCACTACCTCCTAACGCTGTCTGGTAATATCCAAGTGCTGTGTTGACAGCTCCTGTGACTGCACGGGAAGTGATGGTTGCACCACTCAAAGCATCGATCGGCTGTCCGTCTCCGCCATCTTTGGATACATAGAATTTTTCAGCCTGCTGTCCTGCAAACTGGTTGTAAAAGCTTGGTTCTTTCGCACGCATACCAAGACCTGCTGTCTCGCTGATGGAAAGGAAAGAAATGCCATTTACCGTACCGTCACTCATGATACCGACTGTGATCTGGATATCTCCGCCGTAACCATCTTTGTCGGTTACTGTTATAACATAACCAGCTTCGCTTCCATCCATAACAGCAGAATAGACTTCATCTACTGTTGCATTCGTTCCCATCTTTTTGATTGCTTCTTTGGCAGCTTTCTGATCTACGTCCATTGCCTCAAAGGAATCTGCTTCCGGATAAACGGCCTGACAGGCTTCCTGTTTCTGCTTTGCCTGTGTCTGTGCGATTGGACCTTTTGTCACTTCGTAAGCAGCTCCAAGTACCAGACCAGATACAACGGTGATTGCTGCAAGGATCAGTGTATTTTTGATAATCTTATTCATTATTTTTCTCCTCCTTTACCGAAAGGCTTTGGAAGAGTAACTCTCTCGATCAGCGGTACAAGAAGGTTACTGAAGATGATCGCATAAGATACACCTTCTGCTGAACCACCGAACAGACGGAACAGACCAGTCAGACATCCAAGAAGGATACCATATACGATCTGCCCTTTTTTAGTGATCGGGGAAGTTACATAATCGGTTGCCATAAACCATGCTCCAAGCATCAGACCACCACCACAGAGTTCTGCTGTCATGTACTGAACGTTGAAGAATCCAATTCCATCTACAAATCCACCGAAGATTCCGATGAAAAGTGCAAATGTCACAATATATGTACCCGGGATACGAAGATCAATGATTCCTTTGAGAATCAGGATGATCGCTCCGATCACGATTGCGATAACGGATGTCTCACCGATGGTTCCGGCAATATTTCCGATCAGCATGTCCATGCTGTTCACACCGTCAAGTGCTGCATTTCCTGCTTCGATATTAGCACGGATCGTTGCCAGTGGTGTTGCACCGGATACGCCGTCATATACGAAGCTTGTCATTCTTCCTGTGAAGGAAATAAGAAGGAAACATCTTGCTCCAAGTGCAGGGTTCATGAAGTTCTGTCCCAATCCACCAAAAAGCTGCTTTACAACCAGGATCGCGAATACACTTCCGATGATTCCCATCCAGATCGGGCTGTCGGCGGAAGGTTGAGTGCAAGCAGAAGTCCTGTAACTGCGGCACTGAAATCCTTGATCGTAATCTTTTTATGCATCAGTTTTTCGTAAATGTACTCCGTAAGAACTGCTGCTGCTGTTGTCACAATAACAAGCAGCCATGCATGTGTGTCACGGAAGTTGTAAATTCCAAAGAAAGTTGCCGGTAACAGAGCGATGATAACCCACAGCATGATATTGCCGGTTGTCTCTTTAGAACGGATATGTGGTGAAGATGATACTTTTAACTGTTCACTCACTTTTGTTCACCTCTTCCTCTCTATTCTATTTTTTCTTTTTGTTGGCAAGTGCGGTTTTTCTCATCGATCCGATTGCCTGCTTCAGTTGTCTCTTAGCCGGACATACATAACTGCAGGATCCACATTCTACACATTCAAGACCATTGAATTTGAGGAACGCTTCTTCGTCATGGCGTTCTGCAAAATCAGCCAGTCTTGACGGAATAATGCGGCTTGGACAGGCGTCAACGCACCGTCCGCAGTTAATACATGCTGTCGGTTCACAGGCTGATACTTCATCTTTTGACATGCAAAGAATAGATGAAGATGTCTTGGTGATCGGTGTATCTGTCGTATACATCGCAAATCCCATCATCGGTCCACCTGAAATAACTTTTTCACAGCCTTCTTTGAGTCCGCCGGCGGCTTCGATCAGTTCGTTCTGGTTGGTTCCGAAGAGTACTTTGTAGTTACCAGGATTTACAACTCCATCCCCTGTTACAGTAACGACACGTTCCATAGAAGGAATGCCTTTTACTACTGCATTGTAAATGCTGATGATGGTCTCTACGTTGTCTACTACACATCCAGCATCTGCCGGAAGCATGGTAGAATTGATCGCACGTCCTGTATTTGCAAAAATCAGCTGACGTTCTGCGCCCTGTGGTACTTGGTCATCATCTCTCTGACTTCCATACGAGGCTCGTCCTTGGTCAGCTCTTTTAATTTTGCGATACAGTCCGGTTTGTTATCTTCGATTGCAAATAAACCTTTCGCATTGTCAAAAAGCTTCAGGATCACACGCATACCTTCTACCAGAAGTTCCGGATTCTCCAGCATTCTTCTGTAATCGGCAGTAATATACGGCTCACATTCCGCACAGTTTGCAATGATATAATCAATCTTGTCTGGCTCTTTTGGTGAAAGCTTCACTCTGGTAGGGAAACCTGCTCCACCCATACCTACTACGCCAGCCTCTCCAATGATATTCAGAATCTCTTCTTTTGTCAGTTCAGAAAGAGGTTTTGGCTGTGGATATTCTACTTCTTCGTACTGACCGTCATTTGCAATGATGATACTGTTCACTTTAGAACCTGTCGGATTCACACGTGGTTCAATCGCTTTTACAGTACCTGATACGGATGCATAGATCGGTGCAGACACGAAGCCCCCCGCTTCGGCAATTTTCTGCCCTTTAAGCACATGGTCACCTTTTGCTACTACTGGCTTAGCCGGTGCTCCGATATGCTGGGATAACGGGTATACAAGATCACCCTGTGGCAGAAGTTCTACGATTGCCTTGTCTTTCGCAAGACTTTTTCCGTCGTTCGGATGAACTCCGCCTTTAAATGTCAAAAGTCCCATTTTGATATCCTTCCTTCCTGTTTTCTCTCTTATAAATATACTAAAATAAATCCTACAATTCCAGTAACTTTCGTCATTTTATTGTATATTTTCCAGTACATCTTGTCGTTTTTTTAACACAATAGTCTCCTTACGAAAAAAGAGAGGCTACTACGACCTCTCTTTGTGAATTTTCTGACTATTCGGTAAAATTTTTCATCTTACTTATCGAGATCACTTATGGATCCGAAAACTTTTTTCAGCTGTAGTTAGTTATGTCTACCACTTTTTCAAACAAAAGATAGAGACTTCAATCAGTCTCTATCCTTGTATATCTTATTTAATTATTCTTCAGTTTCTTCCTGAGCTTCTGCATTTTCAAGTGCTTTCATGCTAAGGCTGATCTTCTTGTCAGCTTCGTTAAGATCTACGATCTTAGCTGTAATCTCCTGACCTACAGAAAGTACGTCTGAAGGTTTCTCAACATGTGCTCTTGAGATCTGTGATACATGAAGGAGTGCATCTACTCCAGGAGCAAGTTCTACGAATGCACCAAAGTCTGTCATTCTTGCAACTTTTCCTGTTACAACTGTACCTACAGCGTACTTCTCAGCTGCGTTAGCCCATGGATTTGTCTCCGGGAATTTTAAGCTGAGTGCAACTTTTGTATCATGGATATCTTTAACAAGAACTTTAAGAGTTTCACCAACTGTGAATACTTTCTTCGGATTGTCAACTCTTCCCCATGACATCTCAGAGATATGAAGAAGTCCGTCTACTCCGCCGAGATCGATAAATGCACCGAAATCTGTTACGTTCTTAACTGTTCCTTCGATCACATCACCGACTTTAAGTTTAGCAAAGAGTTCTTTCTGCTTTTCTGCTCTTTCAGCAACAAGAAGCTGTCTTCTGTCACCGATGATACGGTTTCTTCTTGGATTGAATTCGCTGATAACAAATTCGATTTCCTGATCTTTGTACTTAGAAAGGTCTTTTTCGTAAGTATCTGATACAAGACTTGCCGGGATGAATACTCTTGCTTCATCTACAACAACGCTTAATCCACCGCCAAGAATCTGAGTAACCGGTGCTTTCAGGACTTCTTTGTTCTCGAATGCTTCTTTTAATCTTTCGTTACCTTTTTCTGCAACAAGTCTCTTGTATGTAAGAAGAACCTGTCCTTCTCCATCATTGACTTTCAGTACTTTTACAGTCATCGGATCACCAACAGAAACAACAGTTGTAAGATCTACACTGTTATCATTGGTATATTCACTTCTGGTGATGATACCGTCTGCTTTGTATCCTATATTTAAGATGATTTCATCTGGCTTAACATCAATTACAGTACCATCTACGACCTCTCCATTATGAATTGTTTTAAATGACTCGTCTAACATTTGTTCAAAAGTTAATTCTGACATTATTTTGAACCTCCTCAATTATATTGTTGGGCGTGGATGCCCCTGCTGTAATACCTACTGTTTCCACGGACCTTAATTGATTCATATCAAAATCGTCAAGTGTCTGTATATAGTACGTATTGTGACATTCCCTGCTGCATATTTCATACAGTTTCTGGGTATTGGAACTATGTTTGTCTCCGATTACAATCATAGCATCCACCTCTTTTGCAATGCTCCTTGCTTCTGTCTGACGCTCCCTGGTTGCATTACAAATCGTATTTAAAACACTTATATCATAACCCTTTTCTGAAATAATTTCAACTAAATCTTTGAATTTATTGTAATTAAATGTCGTCTGAGACACAATACAAATTCTTTCGGATGTAGTATTTTCAAATTTTTCTGCTTCTTCTGCATTTTTTATAACGGTTACATTTTCTCCTGCCCAGCCCCGGATTCCTTCAACCTCAGGGTGATCCGGATTACCAATGATAATGATCCGGCTGCCTTTTTTACTTTCTTCGGCAACAATCTTATGGATTCTTTTCACAAACGGACAGGTTGCATCTACATATTCGATGCCTTTTTCATCCATTAGGTCACAGATTCTCTTTGGAACACCATGAGAGCGGATAATCACCAGTCCTTCTTCCAGACCTTTCAGTTCTTCCTCACCGCGCAGGACTTTTACGCCATGTGCTTCCATGTCCTTTACAACCTCTTCATTATGGATGATAGGACCATAAGTATAGATCTGTTTTCCTGTCTGTTTTTCGACCTGCTCATATACTGTATCGACAGCGCGTTTTACACCAAAGCAGAATCCGGCACTTTTTGCGCGTATTACTTCCATTTTTAGGTTCCTCCTGTTGTTTTTATTTTTCTGATAAGTGATTCTTTTTACATACTTAGAAATTTGAAACATGCATAGCGCAGATTCATCCGCATCTTCAGATTACATTTTTCGCCCGGAACAGTAAGTTTTTTCATGAACCGGTTCAGTGTACGTTTCTCATATTCTTCCATCAATTTACACATATGTCGAAAATCTCCTTTCGTCATACACAAATTATAATTTCTCACAGTATCCGAATAATCTGCTCATATATCAGTATTTCTTTCGGTCCAATATTCTTATTATCATGATAATGACCAAAGAACCACTTCTTAAAATTTACCCGCTGCTTCACTAACTCCAGATAATCCGTCATGGAATCTGCTAAAAAAGTCTTATCTACAAATTGTGCCTGAGTACTTGTAGCACAACAATGACTGATAATAAAATCTACCTCATTGTTATACTGAGATAAATTTCTTAATCCTTCTTCCATTTCCTCATTTGAAGCCATTTCTTCTTTCCACCAGGAAATGTGATTCACACGATACGGCAGCCATTCCTTATCCAGTTCTTTCTTTTTCTTCTTGAAATCCGGTGCTTCTGGATCAAGTATTCCACCTTCTATATCATGACTTTTTGCTCCGCCAAATACAAAAAATTTCCGATCACAGAATTGAAAAATTTGTCCACGCATCAGATGGATCACCGAAGGTCTAATTTTGTGTACATTTCCACCATTCCATTTTTCTATAGGATAGCTGTAAAGCCTGTCAAAATTCTCATGGTTCCCCTCACAAAAAAGAGTTGTAAAAGGACGATCTTCCAGCCAGTCCATCCAATGCTTCTCATGTTTATTTTCTTCAAAGCGATTCCATACTCCGCCAAAATCACCGCAGATAATGACATAATCATCTTTTGTCATTTCATATTGTTCCGGGAAAATTTTAGTATTGAACCTGGTAAAATCAGCGTGACAGTCGCCGGTTACATAAATCATCCTTACTGCTCCTCTTTGATTAAATATTTTACGGGGACTTCTTTTTGTTAACCATACTCCATTTTTTGATAAGAAAAATGAATATCCATCGTCATACATTTCTTTTGTTTTTACGATATAAAGCACTGGTTTTCCGTGACGTGAGCCGACTTTCGTAGCTGTAGCTGCGTCTGATGATAAATGCACATATAACCTACCCTTTGGAATCAATCCTTGTTGATCAATGGATGCAACATATTTTTCTCCAGTTCCATGCCAGAGCGTTTCAGGCGGTATTGCTGCTGGTAATTCTACATCAACAAGAATCGAATGTCCCTGATTTGCCCGAATCTTTGTTTTATCTTCATTAAAGGTAAATCTTTGCTTATTATCTGTCCAAACAATTTCTTCCAGCATTTCTCTATTAAATTCACGTGTTTTCGAAATTCCGGCAATCAGCCGTCTACATTTGCCCAACCATGTTCATCCAATTGGATTCCAATTGTTTCTGGTTTATGGCGCAGGATTAAACTTACAAATTTACTTGTACTTGTTAAATTCATTTTCATTCTCTTTTTTTTTGGAAAATTCATATCTTTATATTACCATAATCAAATATACTGCACAATAAATGACCCAACTTATTTATACCGATTTTTGTATAAATAAATCAGGTCATTTTCTTATCACTCTTAATCAACGCAAGCCGTGTAATTCGTTAACTTAAACTTGATAATGAACGCATAACTAAATCAATATCTTTATTTTCCAATTCCTGAATAATATGTAAATATGTTTCTGTGTTGTTGTCATACTCGAATGTTCCAATCTTCTTGCTACACTAGCAATAGATACGCCTGTAAACAGCAGCAAAGATGCATGCGTATGCCGCAAGAAAGAAATACATTGACGATGAAACCCTGATTACTCTAATCGATACATATTACCTTGAAAGCGGCCGTTCTGAGCGTGCATTACAACCGACACAAATTACAGATTACATAAATGCTAATGGTTATCCAAAATATCAGGTCACGTCTTTACGTAGAAATGAAAAGGCGAAAGAACATATTCAGGCTTTACTTGCGGCTTCAAAAGAAAAAGGGGCTTCTCTTCTCATATCATATAAAACACTGGATGTTCAGGCTTTCCTTGACCGCAACAGTACAAGGCAAAAAATGATCACTGCACTTACCGAACTGGACACCTACTACAAAAGTATTTGTGAGAATGCGCTTTCCATACAAAAAGAAGCTGTATCCTATAAGACAAAACTGGATTCCGCTTCTAAAAAAGTAGAAAATCTAACTGATAAATTGCAATCATTATCAAATACAAACAAAGAATTAAAGCTGCAAAATCATGAACTATCGCAACAGTTAGATGCTCATAAAAAAGTACTTTTACAATATATTTATCCAGATGTAGCAACAGAACTCTTAAAAGAACAGGGACTTATCAAAGGAGATGTAGAATCCTGTATCAAAAATCAGGCTTTATCCGAACAAATAATTTCTCCGACAAGTTCCATTCTTCCTATAGAAACTGAAGATAAAATTCCAGAAAAGCAAGCTAATCATTCATCAGAAAGTAACATTATACAAGGACTTTTTAACAACTTGGAGGGAATATAAAATGTCAGATTTTAAATCAATTGCTGATGTTCCAGAAATGCTGGAACTATGGGATTTTGATAAAAATCCTGAAGATCCAAAAACGGTTTCTTCTATTTCTCGTCTCCCATATTACTGGAAATGCAAACTCTGTGGATACGAATGGCCTACAACGCCTCGTACCCGTACCCGCACCAAAGGGAAATGTCCTGCCTGCAAAGGAACCGGGAAAAGACCCGATACCATTAAAGATGTACCATTTTTAATGGAGCAATGGGATTTTAATAAGAATACCGTTGATCCTGCAACGATTCTTATATCTTCTAAAAGAAATTCTTTGGAAATGTAAAAATGTGGGAAGAATGGCCAACCAGCCCACAGTCAAGATATGATGCCAAAGGAAATGCCCAAGCTGCGATAGCAATAAATCCGTTCAGCCTGGAGTAAATGATGTATTCACTCTGGTTCCTGAGCTAAAAAAGATTTATGATTTTGAAAAAAATAAGAATATCGATATCGAACATCAGGGATGGTCATCACGGGAAAGGATAGCTTGTAAATGCCCTGATTGCGGACGTGAATGGACAACTATTATAAATTCTCAAATTCGAAAAAATGGTGATTCTTACGAGCTTGTTGGCTGTGATCATAAAAATCGAAATAGGCGTAAATATATTCCGACTGTTTCTGAACGACCAAATCTAATGCACTTTTGGGACACAGAGAAAAACAATTTAGATCCTGCTACTACCTCTTCTGCCACGGAAGATCCTGCTTACTGGAATTGTCCGGACTGTGGATACAGTTGGTCCGGCTCAATACGGGCAAGAGATCGATCGAATAGCGGAGAATGCCCCTGCTGTAAAACTCAGAAAGTACTAATTCCCGGTGTGAATGATGCACTCACTTTGCTCCCTGATTTAAAACGGCTATACAATTTTAGAAAAAATGAAGAACTTGGACTTGATCCTTTTTCTTTTCGATTGGGCGAACAAAATATATATTGCTGGTGGAAATGTCCGGATTGTGATTATGAATGGAATTCAACAATATCTTCCCGACTCGATAGAAAAGATGGGAAAATTATAGTTCGCCAATGTCAAAACTGCTATTATAATGATCCAAGCAGAATTACACCAGTTGCATCTATGCCAAAACTGATGCGTTTTTGGGATTTTAAAGAAAATAAAAAACATGGTCTTGATCCAAATCTGGTTTCTGCATATTCTCCTTTACCGGCAAATTGGCACTGTAAAAAATGTGATTATTGTTGGCCTGCCACTATCCGGAGCAGGGCAAGAACACCAGATGCCTGTCCATTTTGTGATTCCCATAACGTAATTATACCTGGAAAAAATGATGTTTTAACTCTTTTACCAGATTTTGCAAACTTTTATGATTTTGACACAAACGAAGCAAATGGAATTGATATTCGTAAACGTGGTATTTCTTCTTCCCAATCGGTACATTATCGATGCAAAAATTGCAATTACGAATGGGATGGTCCAATCGCTGGAAGAATCGGCACAGATATACTCGGCAATAAATTTGTATTTGAATGTCCTTCTTGCAGAGACCGTTCTGCAACTACCAGACGAGTTCCTTATAGTTTGGCATATCCAAAATTAGTAGACTTATATAATACCGAACGTAATATATGCCAATTAGATGATATTACCACGCTCAGGCACGGAATAGATTATTTTATTGGACATGCCCGGATTGTCACACAGATTTTACTGCATATATTTGCAACCATAATCCACGCACTCGAAAATATAACTTCTATTTGTCCAAAATGTTCTGGAACAAATTCATCACCAGACGAAAGTTTTGCCAGCGAATACCCTGAATACCTGGATGCCTATGCCGATACAGATATAGATCCATATACCGTAGCTCCTTACAGCTCTATTATGGTTACATGGCAATGTAAAAATGGACATATCCGTGATGATTCTTTTTGGCGAATTGCTCACTCTGGTATCGATTGTCCTATTTGCAAAGGTACGAAGCTTGTTAAAGGCGTCAATACTTTTGCTGATTACTTTCCTCAATATATTCCAATGTACTCTCCAAATAACATATGGAAACCAGATGAAATTTTTTATGATTCCAGGCGGTGGCTAAAATGGATTTGTAATATATGCCATGGAGAATATGGTGCTTATGTTAAAGAAATAGTAAACGGAAAAGAATGCCCATTTTGTTCTGATAAGTATCCTCTTCCTGGATTTAACACTCTTGCCGTAAAACATCCGGATATCGCTGCCATATGGTCTGATAAAAATGAAATTTCAGCAGACGAAACGCTTGTAAATGGCAATTACGCTATCTGGACTTGTCCTGTTTGCCATGGCAACTATAATGCTCCTATTAAAGATGTTGTAGACGGGAAAGCAAATTGTCCTTATTGCAACGACAGAAAAGTTCTTCCCGGTTTTAATAGTCTGGCGGCTAAATATCCTGATATTGCTTCTATGTGGTCCAACAAAAATGAGCTTTCCGCTGATCAAGTTCGTCCGAATTACAAATCTGGAATTTGGAACTGTCCTGTCTGTCATGGGAATTTCAATGCAGAAATAATTGAAATGGTAAATGGGGAAGCTGATTGTCCTTATTGTAATGACAGAATGCCTCTATCTGGCTTTAATACTTTAGCTGCCAAATACCCTGATATTGCCGACATGTGGTCAGATCAGAATGAACTTTCTTCTGATCAGGTACTTCCTAATACTAATATAGCAAATTGGACTTGCCCTATTTGCCATGGAGACTATCCTGCCCGAATTATTGAAATAGTAAATGGAGAAGCGAATTGTCCTTATTGTAATAACAGAAAAGTTCTTCCTGGCTTTAATAGCTTAGCGGATAAGTATCCCGATATTTCCAAGATGTGGTCGGATCAGAATGAACTTTCTCCTAATCAGGTACTTCCTAATACTAATACAGCCACTTGGACTTGTCCTACTTGTCATGGCGATTATCCTGCTCGGATCATTGATGTTATAAATGGAGTTACCGATTGTCCTTATTGTTCTGGTCGTAAAGCACTTCCTGGAAAAACATCCTTTGCCGCACTTCATCCTGATTTAATGGAAGATTGGGATTATATTGCAAACTATTGTCTCGTAAATCCTGACGAAATATTAGATACGTATTCACAGAAGGTTTGGTGGAATTGTAAAAGAAGGTCTGAGCATAAATATCCATTGAGTCCTGCTGATAAAGTTTTCTATCAGAAGAGACACCGAGAATCCTGCCCTTATTGCAAAGGACGTCGCAGAAAAAAGAAGTTTTTTTAGGTTAATAAAATAGTTTCAAAAAAAAAGATTTTCAAATGGCTTTTGCCAAATGAAAATCTCTTTTATTTTGTACGTTTTTCAAGTTTTTGGTAAAAATCAGTATTTAACTTCTCACGGAATTATGTACGTTTTTGATGATTTCTTAAATTTTCTCAATTTAACTTTCATCGGAATAATGTACGTTTTTGCCGATTTCCGCGAAAAATTTTTTTTACTTACTTTACCTTACAACTGCACTCTTATATCTTACCAGTATCTTCTATACCAGTGGTATGCATAATCAACACTTGTATAACATACGACCTCGCCCGGCTGCGGTGCATGAATCATCTGTCCGCCTCCTGCGTAGATTCCCACATGTCCTCCGTAACATACAACATCACCCGGCTGTGGGTCTGACACTGCCTGTCCGCCACTTCCCTGACTGTATGAGTTACGTGTAATTGGAATACCACATGCCTGATGTGCCAGGTATACAAGACCTGAACAATCAACACCACTTCCCGAAGTACCGCCCCATACATAAGGAACTCCAAGGTATGCTGCTGCTGCACTTAAAATAGCGCTTCCGTTGCCATATGTACTTCCACCGTTATCACTACTGCTGTTATTATTACTTGTATCCGGAGTCACTGTCGGGGTACTTGGTGCACTCGGTGTAACGGTTGTGTTGTTATTACCATTATTATTTGTTGTATTACCTACAGTCTGTGAACCACTGTTGCTTGTCGATGCAACGGTCGAATTTGACTTTG
>ENA-OQAZ01001151-OQAZ01001151.1-human-gut-metagenome-genome-assembly--contig:-NODE-1151-length-13262-cov-5.423601_pt1 | contig 13262 bp, 17 predicted proteins | sample MGYA00242737_ERZ504531 | MGnify/ENA primary metagenome ERZ504531 (study PRJEB26092, sample SAMD00036244) | human gut metagenome | host: Homo sapiens | study: EMG produced TPA metagenomics assembly of...
GCGAGGATGAGAGTGATGACGCAGACTGAATGCCTTGAAGGCGTTGGCGATGACAGTGAGTTGGGTGAACTGCTCGAAAAACAGCGAGATGGCGTAGATGATGAGGAAGGACGGCAGGCAGACAGCTACCGTGGCCGTGGCCGCGCCGGGGACTTTGGCCAGCTTGTAGCGAGGTAGGTGGCGCTGTTGATGGCCACCGGTCCGGGGGTGGATTCCGCAATGGCGGTCATGTCGAGGAATTCGTCTTTGTCCAGCCATTTGCGGCGCTGGATGAACTCTTCTTCCAGCAGGGCGATCATGGCGTAGCGCCGCCGAAGGTGAACAGACCGATCTTGAAAAAGGTGAAAACAGCGTCTCGAGGCTTTTGACCTCCTGCGCCGGAGTGTTATGTTTCATGGGCAGAGCTCCTTTCCTTTATGTTACACGCGGGAAAGCCCGGTGTCAATAGCGGAGAAAAAGCGGGATTTTGCTTCCAGCGGCTTTACAATCCGGCCAAAAGGCGGTATTCTTTACCCATACCACTCTAAGATTCAGGAGGAAACGATGGACATCCGCCAGCTGCATTATTTTCTGGTCCTCTGCGAGGAGATGAACTACACCCGCGCGGCCCAGCGCCTGTTTTTATCCCGACAGGCCCTGCGTCAGAGCATCTCGCCCTCGGAGGCCGAATTGTGCGGGCCGCTCTTTCTCAGCGCCCACCACAGGCTCAGCCTCACCGGACCGGGGCGTGAGCCTGCAGCGCCATGCCGCGCCGGTGGTGGAGCAGTTCCAGCAGATGCAGGCGGCCTCCATGCGGAGATCCAGTCGGCCCAGCCGGTGCGCATCGGCATCAGTGTCTCGCTGGTGCCGGACTACCTGCCCGGGCTGGAGACCCAGCTGGACAAGTTCCGCCAGCAGTACCCCCACATTGAGATGCGGTTCCGCCTGCTGGAAAACGATGCCGTGGCCGATGGTGTGGAGCAGGGCGAGCTGGACGCGGGCCTTGTGATGGATCTGGGTACGGCGGCTCCAGTGCTGGCCCGCACCACCCTGCGGGCCGACCCGGCCTGCCTGCTGGTGCCGCGCGGCCATCCCTTCTGGGAGAAGGAGCGGGTGCCGCTTTCGGCCCTGCGGGGCCAGCGGGTGCTGCTGCCCACCTGCGGCAGGATCTCGTTCAGCTCTGTGGGATGCCTGCGCCCGGGAGGCTTTGCGCCCAACCGCGGAGATCGGCCCCAGCTTCTATCAGGCATACTATCTGGTCCAGGAGCAGCTCTGCACCTGCCTGACCCGCTACGAGCCGGGAGCACGGCGGGAGCTGGACCGGGTGCGGGACGTGCTGCTGGAAGATCTGCCGCCCCTCTGCGTTTCGATGGTGCAGCGGCGCGACCACAACTCGGCTTATCTTGACCTGCTGCGGGGCTACCTGATGGAGGTCATCGGGGGAGCGGCATCCCTGCCGCCCCGGCGGGGCCGCCCGGCAAAGCCTTCTACAACTTCCCGGTGCTGTCCAGCGCCGCCCCCAAGGCGGCACCGCAGCACCCGGCTCCGGGTACCCAGCTGCCTTTGCGGGCGGGAACAACTTCCGGGAGCTGGGCGGCTACGAGCCGACGAGGGCAAGCATGTCAAGTGGGGGCAGATCTACCGCGGCATTCCCACCGGACTGCTGACCGGGGCAGCTGACCGTAAGCTGCTGGACAGCCTGGGCCTGCGGCTCATCCTCGATCTGCGCAGCGAGTCCGAGGCAGCGGAGCAGCCCGACTATGTGCCCGATGGCGCGCGGCTGGTGCGCATCTGCGGGCTTTGCCACCCGGACGGAAGCGAGATCTCCTTTTCTCCCGGGGACATTGAAAAGCTGCTCAAGGGCAAGAAGGATGAGGAGCATAACCTCGCCGATGCCATGTATGAGCAGATGCTCTTCCGCAATAAGGCCTACAAGGAGCTGTTCCGGGCGCTGGAGGCGGGCGAAACGCCGATCCTGTTCCACTGCTCCGGCGGGAAAGACCGCACTGGCGTGGCGGCCATGCTCATTCTGCTGGCGCTGGGGGCTTCCGATGAAACGATCTGTCAGGATTTTGTACGGACCAATGTCTGCCGCCGCCCGGAGCTGGAAAAGATCTGGGCCGCCCATGCCGAGGAGATCGAGGCACATCCCGAACAGAAGCAGTTCTATCAGGGCATTGCCGGTGTCCACCCGGAGTCTGCCCCCTTTGTGTTGGACACCATCCGCAAAGAGTATGGCACCACCGATGCCTATCTTGAAGCCGAATACGGCCTGACCCCCGCCCGTCTGATGCGGCTGCGGCGGATGTATCTGGAATAATGGCCGTTTTTTTAGAAAATTCCTTTCACTTTACTTGACATTGTACCAAATGTTTCGTAATATAAGAAGTAGTATGGAATCCATGACGCTGCGTGCAGGGATCTTCCACAACCAAAGTTCAATGGGGCTTCATCTGCCCGTTTTTATATGAAAACCTTGTAGATAAAAAAGCTGCATCAGGCCGCAGGGGCAAACATGCCCTTTTTGTGCGGTGCTGTTGTCTGTTTTGTTGTTGAGAGCTTGATTTTGTATTGTTGACCCACGCCTTGCGCGGCAGCGTCTCCAGATTTTAGTTAATTTTGAACTTTAATTGTAAGGAGAGTGAACACGATGTCCCCGATCATTCTGTTGATCGTGGTCGTGGTTGCTGCTGTTGCTGCCGGCGCGGGTTATTTTATTGGTTACAACAACCGTAAAAAGACCGCCGAGGCACAGATCGGCAGCGCAGAAGCCGAGGCTACCCGCCTGGTGAACGAAGCGATCAAGACCGCTGACCAAAAACGAAAAGAAGCTGTTCTGGAAGCCAAGGACGAGGCTTTCCGCCTGAAAGCCGAGGTCGATGCCCAGAAGCAGAGGCCGACAAGGAGATCAAGCAGCGCCGTGCTGAGATCAGCCGCCAGGAGAACCGCATTGACCAGAAGGAAAATGCGCTGGACCGCAAGACCGAAGCCCTGGAAAAGAAGGAAGAAGAGCTCAAGAAAAAGCACGAGGAGGCTGACAGCCGCCTGGCTGAGGTGGATGCCATCCGTGCCAAGGAGATGGAGCGCCTGGAGACCCTGGCGGGCCTGAGCCAGGAGGATGCCCGCGAAGTGCTGCTGCACAAGGTGGACGAGGAGCTCACCCACGAGAAGGCTGTCCGTGTGGCTGCCTACGAGACCGATCTGAAGGAAAACTGCGATAACATCGCCCGCAATATGATCGGTCAGGCCATCAGCCGCTGCGCCGCTGACCACTGCAGCGAGACCACCGTCAGCGTGGTGCCCCTGCCCAGCGACGAGATGAAGGGCCGTATCATCGGCCGTGAGGGCCGCAACATCCGCGCGCTGGAAACTGCCACCGGCGTGGATCTTATCATCGATGATACCCCGGAGGCCATCACCCTGTCCTCCTTTGACCAGACCCGCCGCGAGGTTGCCCGCATGACGCTGGAGCGCCTGATCGGTGATGGCCGCATCCACCCGCCCGCATTGAGGAGACGGTGGAGAAGTGCCGCCACGACCTTGAGCTGCAGATGAAGCGGGAGGCGAGCGCGCCGTGATGGAGCTTGGCATCCACGGCCTGCACCCCGACCTCATCAAGCTCATCGGCCGCCTGAAGTACCGCACCAGCTTTGGCCAGAACGCTCTGACCCACAGCATGGAGGTGGCCTGGCTGGCCGGTCTGCTGGCAGGCGAGATGGGCGTGAACGTCACGCTGGCCCGCCGTGCCGGTCTGCTGCATGATATCGGCAAGGCCCTTGACCACGAGATCGAGGGCAGCCATGTTCAGATCGGTGTGGATATCTGCCGCAAGTACAAGGAAAACACCCAGATCATCCATGCCATCGAGGCCCATCACGGCGATGTGGAGCCCAAGACCCCGCTGGCCTTTATCATTCAGGCCTGCGATGCCATCAGCGCCGCACGTCCCGGTGCCCGCCGCGAGAACGTGGAGAGCTATGTCAAGCGTCTGGAAAATCTGGAGGAGATCTCTTCCAGCTTTGAGGGCGTGGAGCAGGCATTTGCCGTTCAGGCCGGCCGCGAAGTCCGCATCATGGTCAAGCCCGATGTCATCAGCGATGATCAGGTTATCCTGCTGGCCCGCCAGATCGCCAAGAAGATCGAGGATACCCTCGATTATCCCGGCCAGATCAAGGTCAACGTCATCCGCGAGAGCCGCGCCATCGAGTACGCGAAGTAAGATCAGAACCAAGAGGAGCCCGTTGTGTTCGTACAGCGGGCTCCTTTTTTGTCTGTGAACCTCTCGGACGCGTCGTGTCAGATCTCCGGGCAGGGGAGCCAGGTTTATGAGGCTGCCTGTCTTGCCTCTCCTGCCGGGAGAGGGATCATCGCGAAGTAATGACAAAGAGAACTGATATAAGCTGAACAGATTTCAACTCTTAATAAAATGAAGTGAATTAAGTATAATGTTCTCCGTAGAAATACAAGTGATAGCTTTAATGTGAAAGTTGTCCTTGATGAAAATACAATGCAGGAGAAAAACTATACAAAAATTAGTTTCCGTTTTCGGCAGGATGTTGGACAAAGGGGAGAAATGAGCCTTTTGGGAGAACAAATTCGGCAAAAAGTCTTTTCTTTGCCGACAGATGGATGTATAATGCGGCCATGGCACAAGGGTGTGCAGAAGCTCCAGAGGGGGAGCAGAGCCCCTTGTGCATTTTCAGAAATTGATGCTTTATCAGTGTAGAGCATTAAAGAGAGGGGAAAACATATATGAAATTCGATCGTCGTATTTCGCGCCGCAGCTTCCTGGCAGCTGCCGGTGTCACCTCTGCCGCGCTGGCTCTGACAGCCTGCGGCGGCTCTTCCAGCTCCACGGCTGCATCTTCTGCAGCCAGCGGCGCTTCCTCTGCTGCGGCTGGCACCGCACAGGGCGGCACCCTGAACATCATGCTGGAGACCGAGGTCCAGTCTCTGGACCCCCAGGTGGCCACCGACGGCACCTCCTTTGAGGTCATCGCGGATTACACCGATGGCCTGATGCAGATGGATGCTGACGGTGCAGCAGTTCCCGCCATGGCGGAGACTTATGACATCAGCGAGGACGGCAAGACCTACACCTTCCACCTGCGCGATGCAAAGTGGTCCAACGGTGAGGCCGTGACCGCCGCCGACTTTGTGTTTGGCTGGCAGCGTGCCGTAGACCCCGCCACCGCTTCCGAGTATTCCTACATGCTGTCCGACATTGGTCAGGTGGTCAACGCCGCCGAGATCATTGCCGGTGAAAAGCCCGTTACCGACCTGGGCGTGACCGCAGTGGATGACAAGACCCTGGAGGTGCAGCTGAACGTTCCTGTCAGCTACTTCCTGAGCCTGATGTACTTTCCCACCTTCTACCCGGTGAACGAGGCCTTCTACAACACCTGCGCTGACACCTTTGGCACCAGCCCCGAAACGGTGCTGTCCAACGGCGCGTTCGTGCTGACCGATTATCAGCCCGCCGCCACCGCCTTTGCGCTGGAAAGAACCCCGATTACTATGATGCGGATAAGATCGCTCTGGACGGTCTGGCCTATCAGGTCATCAAGGACAGCCAGCAGGCTCTGATGAGCTATCAGACCGGCACGCTGGATATCACCCTGCTGAACGGTGAGCAGGTCGATCAGGTCAAGGATGATCCCGAGTTTACCAGCGTGGGTGCCGGTTACCTGTGGTACATCAGCCCCAACATCGACGCTGTGCCTGATTTGGCAAACCTGAATCTGCGCAAGGCCATGACCTTTGCGCTGGATCGTGATGCCATTACCGGCGATGTGCTGAAGGATGGCTCCACCCCCGCATACACCGCTGTTCCCGCACAGTTTGCAACCGGCCCCGACGGCAGCGATTTCAGCGCCGACCAGACCAAGTTTGCAGATGACTGCGCTTATGACCCGAGAAGGCCAAGGAGCTCTTTGAGACCGCCAAGGCTGAGCTGGGCAAGGATACCTTCACCTTTGATATGGTGGTGGATGCTGACGATGCACCCCAGAAGGTGGCTCAGGTCGTCAAGGAGCAGCTGGAGACCGCGCTGGAGGGCCTGACCATCAACCTGACCGTGGAGCCCAAGAAGCAGCGCGTGCAGGATATGCAGGACGGCACCTTTGAGCTGGGCCTGACCCGCTGGGGCCGACTACGCTGACCCCATGACCTATCTGGGTATGTGGGTGACCGGCAACTCCAACAACTACGGTCTGTGGAGCGACGCCGATTACGATGCCATCATTGACGAGTGCACCACCGGTGATTTGTGCACCGACCCCGAAGGCCGCTGGGCTGCCCTGTACGAGGCAGAGCAGATCGTTCTGGAGCAGGCGGTCATCTTCCCCCTGTACGGCCAGTGCAACGCCGAGATGATCTCCTCTGCCGTCAAGGGTGTCGAGCATCACCCCTGCGCTCTGAACCGTGTGTACAAGAACACCACCAAGAGCGAGTAAACAACTGAATCGCTGAACAAGGCCGCACAGTGGCCCGCAAAGAGCCACTGTGCGCCTTTTTGGCATTGTGCCTGTCCGCGGCAGACGAACGACTGACCGCGAGATCCCGGAAGGAAAAGGGGGTCCACCCGACGTGAAAAAATATACGCTCAAGCGAATCCTGACCTCGCTGTTCACACTGCTGGCAATTTTGCTGGTGCTGTTTATTCTGATGCAGCTGATGCCCGGTTCGCCCTTCAATGATGAAAAGCTGACACCCGATATGCGGGCTGCCCTGTACGCAAAGTACGGCCTGGATCAGCCCATCTACATCCAGTTCTTCCGCTATGTGGGCAATATGCTCCGCGGAGATCTTGGCGTGAGCTATAACATCTCCAAGAATACACCCATCTCCCAACTCATCCAGAGCCGCCTGCCCATCTCCATTCAGGTGGGCGGCATGGCGGTGACGCTGGGTGCCGCTGTGGGCCTGGTGCTGGGCATCATTGCCGCACTCAAGCGGGATACCATTTTTGATACCATCGCCACCATCATCTCGGTCATCGGCGTGTCGGTGCCTTCCTATGTGTTCGCACTGGCCTGAGCTATGCCTTTGGCTTCAAGCTCCGCTGGTTCCCAATGCTGTTCTCCGCCAAGGATGTCTTTGGCTCCAGCGTCCTGCCCAGCATTTCGCTTTCCATGTTCACCATGGCCTCCATTGCCCGCTTTACCCGCAGTGAGATGATCGAAGTCCTTGATTCCGATTACATGCTGCTGGCCGAGAGCAAGGGCATCTCCGGCCCGGCGCTGATCTTCCGCCATGCCCTGCGCAATGCCCTCATCCCCATCATCACGGTGCTGGCACCCCTGATCGTGGATCTGATGACCGGCTCGCTGGTGGTGGAAAAGATCTTCGCCATTCCCGGCGTGGGCAGCCTGCTGGTCACGGCCATCCAGTCCAACGATTACAACGTGGTCATTGGCCTGAGCTTTATCTACAGCGCCATGTACATTGGCATCATGCTGGTCGTTGACCTGCTCTACGGCATCATCGATCCGCGCATTCGTCTGGCAAAGGGGGATGACTGATATGGCAGAAAAAGCGATCCGCCTGGGCGGCGAATCCACAGCGGATGCCATCGTCAGCGCGGTGGATTCCCTGTATCCCGAGCACACCTTTGAGGACAAGGAGTTTGCCCTCAAGCACAACGACGATGAGATCGCCGTGGATACCAACTTTGCGGCCCAGAGCTTCTGGAAGGATGCCATCCTCCGCTTTTTCGGCAAGAGGAGCGCCGTGCTGGGCCTGATCCTGATCGTCGTCATCGTGCTGCTGGCCGTTTTTGGCCCGGGTATGAACAGCTATACCTACTCCGGCCAGGATCTGAGCCAGAAGAACTTTGCTCCCCGTGTGCCGGGCATCGAGCGTCTCGGCATCCTGGACGGCAGTGAGAAGATGAGCACCACCACCGGCAGCAAGAGCGTCAACGCCTATGTGGAAAAGGGCAAGGACGATGTCTACTACTGGTTCGGCAGTGACCTGTATGGCCGCGATATCTGGACCCGCACCTGGGAGGGTGCCCGTGTCTCCCTGATCATCGCGGTGGCCGCTGCTGTCATCGATATGGTCATCGGCATGAGCTATGGCCTGATCTCCGGCTACTTTGGCGGCAGGGTGGATATGGTGATGCAGCGCTTCCTTGAGGTGGCCAACGGCATTCCCCGCCTGGTCATTGTTACGCTGCTGCTGCTGGTGCTGCAGCCCGGCATGGTCACCATCATCTTTGCCCTGATGCTGACCGAGTGGGTGGGCATGAGCCGCATCGCCCGCGCCGAGATGCTCAAGCTGAAGGACCAGGAATTCGTGCTGGCCTCTCGCACGCTGGGTGCAGGCAGCTTCTTCATCATCTTCAAGGAAGTGCTGCCCAACATTATCGGACCCATCATCACGCAGGTCATGTTCAGCATCCCCACCGCCATCTTTACCGAAGCGTTCCTGTCCTTTGTGGGTCTGGGCATCCCGGTGCCCCAGTGCTCGCTGGGTTCTTTGATCAGTGAGCTGTACAACAGCTTCACCACCCACCCCTATCAGATCATTCCGCCCATTGTGGTGATGAGCCTGCTGATGCTCAGCTTCAATCTGGTGGCCGATGGTCTGCGCGAGGCCCTGGACCCCAAGATGAAGAGTATGTAAGGAGGAACACCCCATGCCTGAGAATAAAAAAGAACAGGTCTTGTCGGTGCGAGATCTTGATATCACTTTTAAGACCACCGCAGGCCCGGTGCACGCCATCCGGGGCGTGAACATCGACCTGTACAAGGGCGAGACCGTTGCGCTGGTGGGCGAGTCCGGCTCCGGCAAGTCTGTGACCATGAAGGCCGCCATGGGCATTCTGGCCAAGAACGCCACCGTGAACAGCGGCTCCATCCAGTTCAGCTACCACCATGCAGACGGCTCTCCCGAGACGGTGGACCTGCTGCAGAAGGACAAAAAGTGGATCCGCCGCCACATCAATGGAAAGCGCATCGCCATGGTGTTCCAGGACCCCATGACCAGCCTTGACCCCACCATGACCATCGGCAAGCAGATCATGGAGGGAATGCTCTGGCACTTCAAGATGCCCAAGGCCGAGGCCTACAAAAAGGCACTGGAGCTGCTGGAGGAGGTGGGCATCACCGATGCGGAAAAGCGGATGAAGAATTACCCCCACCAGCTGTCCGGCGGTATGCGCCAGCGCGTGGTCATTGCCATTGCCCTGTCCTGCGATCCGGACCTGCTCATCTGCGATGAGCCCACCACGGCACTGGACGTGACGATCCAGGCCAAGATCCTGGAGCTGATCCGCAGCATCCAGAAGGAGCGCGGCATCTCGGTCATTTACATCACCCACGACCTGGGCGTTGTGGCAAAGGTGGCCGACTATGTGGATGTCATGTACGCGGGCAAGATCGTGGAGACCGGCACCATTGATGAGATCTTCTACGACCCCAAGCATCCCTACACCTGGGGCCTGCTGTCGGCCATGCCTGATCTGGACACCGCCGATGACCGTCTGTACACCATCCGGGCTCTCCGCCGAACCTGCTGCATGAGAAGCCGGGCGATGCCTTTGCACCCCGCAACCGCTTTGCCCTGCACATCGATGATGAAGTCGATCCTCCCATGTTCAAGATCAGCGAGACCCACTATGCGGCCACCTGGCTGCTGGACCCCCGGGCCCCCAAGGTGGAAATGCCGCCGGAGCTGGCCCAGCGCATCAGCCGCATGAAAGCGGATGCAGAAAAGATCAAGGAGGCGGAATAAATGGCTGCACAGAGCGCGACCCCGCTTCTGAAAGTAGAGGGCCTGAAACAGTATTTCAAGGTGAACAAGAACTTCACCGTTAAGGCTGTGGACGACGTGAGCTTTGAGATCTACCCGGCGAGACCTATGGTCTGGTGGGCGAATCCGGCTCCGGCAAGTCCACCATCGGCCGGAGCATCATCCGGCTGTACGACCCCACCGCAGGCAGGATCACCTTTGACGGGCAGGACATCAGCGGCACCTGAGCCACGCACAGAACAACACCCTGCGCACCCAGATGCAGATGATCTTCCAGGACCCCATGGCCAGCCTGAACCCCCGCAAAAAGGTGGAGGACATCATCGGCGAGGGATTGGACATCCACCACATGTACAAGACCCCGGCGGAGCGCCGGGAGAAGGTGGAAAAAATTCTGGCCAAGGTGGGCCTTGCCCCGGAGCACGCCGAGCGCTATCCCCATCAGTTCTCTGGCGGCCAGCGCCAGCGCGTGGGCATCGCCCGCGCCCTGATCATGAACCCCAAGCTCATCATCGCCGATGAGTGCATCTCGGCACTGGATGTGTCCATTCAGGCGCAGGTGGTCAACCTGATGAAGGATATCCAGCAGGAGACCGGCACGGCCTACCTCTTCATTGCCCATGACCTTTCCATGGTCAAGTATATCTCTGACCGCATCGGGGTGCTCCATCTGGGCCACCTGCTGGAGACCGGCACCACCGAGGAGATCTTTGAGCATCCCATCCACCCCTACACCCGGAGCCTGCTGTCGGCCATCCCGCTGCCCAACCCTGTTGTGGAAAAGCGCCGCGTGGCCGAGACCTACGATTACGCCGCCTCCGGCATCGATTACAGCCTGGGTACCAGCCACCATGTTGCGGGCAGCCACTACGTCAAGTGCACAGACGCAGAGTTTGCCCAGTGGTGCAGGTAGACCATATCCTCCCAGCAAATGCAAAGCGCCCCCGCTCACCGGTGTTTCCGGCAGGCGGGGGCGCTGCTTTTTGTAGGAAGTTCAGAAGGTCAGCCGCATCTGGTACCACACCACGCCGCCGTGGGTGGAGCCGGAAACGCCTTCGCTGACAAAGCCGAAGCCGGCGTAATAGTGCACGAGCCTGTCCTTGCAGGTGAGCACCAGCCCCCTGCGGCCCTGAGCCTTTGCGTCGGCGATGGCCCGGCGGAGCAGCTGCCCGGCCAGGCCCTGCTTCCGGTATTCGGGCAGGGTGTTCACCCCAAAGATCATCTGCACGCCCCATGCGCATCGTGCAGGGAAGCGTCAGCGTACATCTCGTCTGTCAGGTCGGGGGTATCGGTCACAAAGCCGTCCACAAAGGAGACGAGCTTCTCGTCCTCAAACAGCAGCCAGAAGTGGTCGGCGTAATGGGTCAGCCGCCCGGCAAATTCTTCTTTTGTGGCCGCCTCCGCAGCCGGGAAGCAGGCCGCCTCCACGGCGGCAATGGCATCCAGATCTTCAAAGGTGGCAGTACGGATCTTTTGCATAGTCATTCTCCAGAGTTTGATTTGTTGAGCTGAGTATACCACACTATCCCGCAAAGCGCCAGCAAAACAAAAAACCACCGACCGAAGCCGATGGTTCTTGTCCCCGGGCGGCGCAGGGGCCATCCGGGACTTCGCTTCTCAAACTCTTGCGAGTTTCCGAAGTGCTCTTGTTGGGACGTGCCTGTCGGGGCAACGCCCTCCATCTGCTGTCGCAGACCGCGCTGCCGCTTAAAAGCTCCACTGGGGCTTTCAGTGCTCCGCTGCGCTTCGCAAACGCGGTCCCACCCCAAACCCTGCCGGGAACGTGTATGGCAAACTGGAAGTTGTAAATACATGTTTTCCCAAGTTCTTTTGCCATATCATGTATTCTTGAATTTAACATCAAATCTACAATTCTATCAGGCTCTTACTTTTCCATTTTCCACTCTTCCATCTAAGCACCATTCCAATTGCTCTAGCGCACTCATCACCCGCCATGGCAATATATGCTCCTACCGCCAGAAGTCCCATGTGTATTCCAAGAAAATATGTTCCACCAACTGCAAACAGATACATAAATATTGCACCAATTATAACTGGAAAAATAGCATCTCCACTTGTTTTTAATGCCTGTCCATATACAAGATTTGTCACTCTTCCAAATTCAAGGAATATATCTACTATCAACAATTTTACTACAAGCTCAATCATCTGTGTATCATCCGTAAATATATGAACGATAAAACGTCCGGTCATTGCAAATGTCACAGAAAAGCACGTTGCTGTTACAAGACCATATATCACAGCTTTCCGTGTACCCCTGTCGCATTCCTCATACTTCTTTGCCCCGATTCTCCAGCCAGTCATAATAGCATTTGCCTGTGCAAGTGCTGCCCCCACACAATATGAGAAATTGGCTATCTGCATAGCATACGAACGAGCTGTAACATTCATTCCATCCGTATCCATCTGGTTCATAAAACGCACTATAAATGTCATTGCTACATTATAAAGTGCTGTCTCAAATGCAGAAGGAAACCCAATCTTAACAATCTGTGCAAGTATCCTTCGTGGTTGTTCACGTTCAGGCTCTGCTTTGCTTTTATAAGTACAGCCCCCATTGCCGCTACAATAATAAGATTCACAGCTTTTGAAATAACTGTTGCAGTAGCAACTCCCATGACTCCCCAGTGAAACACAAACAGGAATACTGAATTCAGTATAATATTAATTATATTACCGACAACTGTCCCTATCAAGGAATGTTTTGTATATCCAAATACTCTTAAATAGCTGGAAAAAATAGGAATAAGCGCATTTAAAAAGCTTGCGCCTCCAACAATTTTAAGATATGTTTCAGCTGATTCAAGCAAAGCGGGAGCAATACTCACTGCCCTCAGTATCCCTCCTGAAAAGACAGCAAGAACAACAGATATCAAGATACCTGTCAGTGCATTAAATACAAGTCCAAGCTGTCTCGCCTGATATGCAATTCCAGGTCTTCCAGCCCCGATATTCTGTGACATCACCGCTACCATACCAGATGATATTACCCCGAACATAATGATAAAAACACCTATATATGTATTTGCTGTTCCGACAGCCCCAACAGCCTGGTCGCTTACTGATGATAACATCAGTGTATCAACCATACCTGAAAGCATATAAAATAAAGTTTCCAGACATATTGGCACAGATAGTTGTGTCAACGTTTTTCTTTCACCTTGCATGTTTTCCTCCACAAATTCCGAGTTGTTGAACTGAGCCGAGTATACCACACCATCCCGCAGAGCGCCAGCAAAACAAAAAGAACCACCGATTGAAGTCGATGGTTCTTGTCCCCGGGTGGAGGATGGTCCATCCGGAACTTCACTTCTCAAGCTCCTGCGAGTTTCCGAAGTGCTTTTGTTGGGGTGCGCTTGTCGGGGCAACGCCCCTCCATCTGCTGTCGCAGACCGCGCTGCCGCTTAAAAGCCCCACTGGGGCTTTCATGCTTCGCTGCGCTTCGCAAACGCGGTCCTACCCAACCCTGCCAGGAACGTGTACGACAAACTGGAACTTGTCGGGCA
>ENA-OQAZ01001152-OQAZ01001152.1-human-gut-metagenome-genome-assembly--contig:-NODE-1152-length-13239-cov-2.429683_pt1 | contig 13239 bp, 20 predicted proteins | sample MGYA00242737_ERZ504531 | MGnify/ENA primary metagenome ERZ504531 (study PRJEB26092, sample SAMD00036244) | human gut metagenome | host: Homo sapiens | study: EMG produced TPA metagenomics assembly of...
TATTCCATTTATTATAAAAACTCAGCGACATGAAAAATACTATATTGTGAATTAGGATATTGTGACTTTTTTTATCTTTCTATTAGTTGAAAAACGATTAATAAATGAACGTTCATAACTGAAAAGAATGATTTTTTGTCGTATCTTTAATTCTTTAATTAGTTGTATAGTGTTATCTTGAGATCGATCATCGCAAATAATTATTTCATCTATAGGTAATGTTTGATTTAGAATAAATTCTAATTGTTTTTTTATATATTTTTCATCATTAATAGGTGCAAAGTGCGACAGATAATTTCATGCTGATTTAATATGTTTTAATTTCTTTCAACCAATTTTCTCTGATAAGAGAAGACTTAATGGGAATATCTTCTGCAAATACATTACCGAAGCAATCTTCCCCTTGAAGTACATTGAATGTCAATTGCGACTTTTTTTGTTGTGTAGCACTTTACATTTCTTTCCGCCACATCAAAAACAATTTTATATTCTCCATTGGATAGGGTGTAAGGAGGAATCTCGAAAGTAAAGTGGTAACTTCCCGGTTCTAGCGATGTCTTTTTGTTCTCATCATTGTAGTCGGCTCGTGCCAGTGGGTATTGGAAGATGCTATATAGATTAAATCCAATAACCAAAGAAGGAATATGTTTCTTTACGCATATTTCAAATTCTATTTTAATAGTAGAAGAATTGTAGAATATGTTTCCATCGCTGGATGAAACAGAGGCTTTTTTCAAATAGAGTATTTGTTTGTTTCCGTCAGTTCCTTCAAATGAGTTTTGAATGATTTCATCACTTTGATAAGTACGGATGGTATCGGATATGCTTCCCATATATTTAACCTTCCCATTTTCCAATAATACTCCACGTGAACATAGCCGTTGCATACTACCCATATTATGACTCACAAACAACACCGTCCTCCCTTCGCCTTTCGACACGTCCTGCATCTTGCCGATAGCTTTCTTCTGGAATTCGGCATCACCTACGGCAAGTACCTCATCTACTACCAGTATTTCCGGTTCCAGAAAAGCGGCTACGGCAAAGCCCAGACGGACGGTCATGCCGCTGGAATAGCGTTTTACGGGGTATCTACATAGCGTTTCACACCGGCAAAGTCGACTATCTCGTCCAACTTGTGGGAGATTTCGTGGCGAGTCATGCCCATGATGGAGCCGTTCATGTAGATGTTCTCACGGCCGGTCAGTTCCGGATGGAACCGGTAACCGCTTCCAAGAGAGAGGGCAATGCGGCCACGGGCACGGATGGCTCCGGTGGTAGGGGAGGTGACACGCGACAGAAGTTTCAACAAGGTTGGACTTCCCGGCACCGTTTTTTCCGATAATGCCTACTACATCGCCTTGATGCACATCGAAGGTGATGTCTTTCAACGCCCAGACATATTCCGACGCGCCTTTCTTGCTGCGGTCGTTGGTTTCGCCTATCTTCAGATAGGGGTCTTCCTGGCGGAGAATGGTCGTTTTCCACCAGCGGCTGCAAGGTGAACCGGGGGATCATGCAGTCCCGGCAAAGGTCTCACTTTCAATGCGGGAGACCTCAATTTCCAAGTCGCCGCCGTAGCGGTACTGCTGGATGGTAAAGTAATCGTTGAGCAGTGCCAGCTCCTCCTGCAAAGGTACCAGCTTCTGGGTGCCCTTGGAGATGCTCTTGGTCAGCCGCGCAAAGGCGGTGACCATCTCGGCAATGCCGGGTGCGTGCTGGATGGTAGCCATCCAGCGGATGCTGTTGAGGGTGTTGTAGATAAAGTGCGGGTTCACCTCGTTTTGCAGCATCCGATATTCCAGCTCCTGCTTGCGGCGCTCGTCCTCCACCCGGCGGGTCATCAGGCTGTCCACGTTTTCAGCCAGCTGTTGATGCCCCGGCCGATGTCGCCCAGCTCGTTGTTCCACTCCACCGTGCGGTCCGGGGCAAAGTTGCCGCTGCCCACGGTCTCGATGCGCTTTTGCAGCGCCTCCACCGGGCGGGTGATGACCCGCTCCAGCCAGTGCTGCATCAAAAAGCTCAGTCCCCAGATGATGGCAGTGCCAAGGGCGACCAGCCACAGGTACACGCCGTAGTGCAGCAAAAAGGTATTTGCGGGCAAAAGCTGCACCAGCGCCGCGCTGCGGCCGTTCAGTGTTACCTTGACTACATAATACTTCTGGTCGTCCAGCTGCACCTTGCCCTGCCATGCGGTCTGCTCTGTCACGCCGTTATTGCTGCCGGTGCGCAGGGTGTAGTCCACCTCCCGCAGGCGGTTCTCAGTCTCGGTCAGGCTGCCGTTTTCGATCTGCCACAGGCGGCTGCCCATCTCCCAGTACAACGCGCTGCCGTCGGTCAGGCTGTAGCCCGCGGCCGGGTCGGTGATAATGGCGGTGTCCAGCGCAAGGTAGGTGCTGCCCCGGTGCAAGGTGCCCTTGCCGCAGCGGACAGGCTGGCTGAGGGCGATGCAGCCGGACTGCCGGGCAGCAGCGGGTCGGTAGTGACTGCATCCCGTAACCCTTGGTGAGAAACTGCTTTATGCTGGTGCGGTTGAGCGCCGCCGAGGCGTTCAGCGGGCCGAACTGCAAATGCCGGTCGTTCTCATTGGTAACAAAAAAGCGGAGGATATGGCTGTACAGGGTGCTGGAATAGTATTTTTCCTGCATGGCTTCGTAGGCGGCAATGGTCTGGGTGCCGTTGATATTTTCCTGCGTGATGTACCGCCGCACGGTGCTGTCGATGGAAGCCCAGTTCAAAAGAGCATCGGCGCTGTCCAGACTGGTCTCGATGGAGGTAGCCACCAGCCGCAGGTTGAACTCTGCCGCCTGCAGGGAGTTGGCGCGCACATATTGGTTGGAGAGGGTGAACAGCGCCGCGCCCACAGCCAGCGAGGTAAGGATGGTAAAAAAGCGCATCCCCCACACAATCTGCCGCCGCAGCGGGAAACGATGGCTGCTCTTCATAGCGGAGCCTCCTTTCCGGTAATATTTTGCATTCTTTCCTTTATACAGTACTGATTCCGGCGCGGTTTGTCAACGACTTTTTTCATGGAAATTGTGTACTTTATACGCTTTTTTCTTGTGCCATGGATGTAAACTGTGCAAGAGAACAAGAAAGTGCAGACTCCAGTGTAAGAAAGTGCATCTTTTTTTAAAAGATACAGAAAAACTGCAACTCTTCCCGGAATTTTTCCATTCCGGTTTTTGCGTTTGTGCGGTATCCTAGTGTCAACAAAAGCGAGCGGCTCCCCGGCACGGGGGAGAACGCTGCACGAAATACACACACTGCCCTGAAGGAGGACACACTTATGAAAAAGATCTCTCGTCGTTCGTTCCTTACCGCTGCCGCAGCCTGCGGCGCTGCTGTTGCCCTGAGCGCCTGCGGCGGCTCTTCCGCAAGCTCCACCGCTGCTTCCTCCACTGCCGGCTCCACCGCTGCATCCGCAGCCGCAGGCCCTGTTACCCTGCAGTGGTCGGTGTGGGATAAGGAGTCCACCCCCTACTGGCAGGCCATGGCCGACGGCTACATGGCAAGCCACAAGGACGTGACCATCGAGATGGTGGATCTGGGCTCCAGCGATTACATGACCGTTCTGGCCACCCAGCTGGCTGGCAGCGCCGATCTGGATATCGTGACCATCAAGGATATCCCCGGCTACGCAAACCTGATCAATTTGGACTACCTCAAGCCCCTGAACGAGGTACTGACCCGCGACACTGGCGATTTCAACGGCACCATCGAGCAGCTGACCACCGACGACGGCAACTTCTACGCCGTGCCCTTCCGCAGCGACTTCTGGGTGCTGTACTACAACAAGGATCTGTTCGATAAGGCCGGTGTGGAGTATCCCTCCAATGACCTGACGATGGAAGATTACGATGCTCTGGCACGCAAGATGACCAGCGGCTCCGGCGACACCAAGGTCTATGGCTGCCACTACCACACCTGGCGCTCCGCCGCTTCTCTGTTCTCCATTCTGGACGGCAAGAACACCATCATCGACGGCAAATACGACTTCATGAAGCCCACCTACGATATGGTCATTGCCCAGCAGAAGGACGGCATCTGCATGGACTACGGCTACCTCAAGACCTCTTCTCTGCACTACTCCGCAGCCTTTGAGAACCAGCAGTGCGCAATGGTCAACATGGGCAGCTGGTTCATTTCCACGCTGGAAGCTTACATGAAGGATGCTGAGACCAAGTTCAACTGGGGCATCGTCAAGTATCCGCACCCCGCTGGTGCAGAGGCTGGTTCTACGCTGGGCACTGTGACCAGCCTGGCCATCAACGCCGATTCTCCCAAGGCAGAGGCCGCTGCCGACTTCATCAACTGGTGTGTCTCTGAAGAGGCGCACAGGCCATTGCCAAGACCGGCACCTTCCCGGCCTGCGGCTCCGCTGCTACCGCCGAGATCATCAAGTCCACCGAAGGCTTCCCCGAGGACAGCAACTCTGTGGATGCACTGACCACCAGCAACGTTTATCTGGAGATGCCCTACACCCAGTACGCATCTGATATCGAGACCATTCTGAACGCCGAGCACGATGCCATTATGACCATGAGCGAGACCGTGGACGAGGGCATCCAGAACATGAACGATCAGGTTCCCGCAGTTCTCGGCTGATAAAGCGTTTTCCGCAATGGTTTGCGGTTCTCCTTCTTCATTGTTTTCAATCCCCATTCATTTTCCGATGACGAGCATCGGAAAAAAGCCCTGTCCGAGCGGGGCGGGTATGCACAGCGCCCGCCCCGCTCATTTTTTGGAAAAACTGTTATACTTCCGGGAAAGGAGGCTCTTTTATGGCGAGTGCTGCTGTCCAGAATAAAACTCCCCGTAAAGTGCTAAAAAAATCGACCCGCGATTCCCTGATCGCGTATTCCTTCATTGCGCCAAACTTCATTGGCTTCTGCGTGTTTACGCTGGTGCCCATGGTGTTTGCCATTGCGCTGGCTTTCTGCGCATGGGACGGCCGCCACGCCATCGAGTTTATCGGTCTGAAGAACTTTGTAAAACTCTTTACCACCGATAAAATTTCAGGCGGCGCTGAAAAATACCATCGTCTACGTCATTGGCACGGTGCCGCTGACGCTGGCCTGCTCGCTGGCCATGGCTGTGCTGCTGAACCAGAACGTGAAGCTGCGCAACTTCTTCCGCACCGTGGCGTTCTTCCCTTACGTTGCTTCGCTGGTGGCGGTGGCAGCGGTGTGAACATGATCTTCAACCCCTCCATGGCCCCATCAACATGATCCTGAACCAGTTCTTTGGCGTGGCGGTGGAAAACCTGCCCCGCTGGGCTGCCGGTAAGGACACCGCTATGATCACGGTCATCCTGTTCAGCGTGTGGAAGAACATGGGCTACTACATGGTCATCTATCTGGCAGGCCTGCAGGGCTGCAACCCGGACCTGAACGAAGCCGCCGAGCTGGACGGTGCAAACCGCTGGCAGCAGTTCTGGCACATCACCCTGCCGCAGCTGCGCCCCACCACCTTCTTTGTGGTCATTATGCTCACCATCTCCGGCTTCAAGGTCTACGACCAGATGTACATGATCACGCAGGGCGGCCCGGCACTGCTACCATGACGCTGGTGTACTACATCTATAATGTGCCTTCGTCAATACCCCGAAATACGGCTACGCAAGTGCATTGCCATGGTGCTGTTCGTACTGGTGCTGATCGTTACCATCATCCAGTTCCGCGGCTCCAAGGGCGATAACTGAGAAAGGAGGAAGAAACCATGGCAACCGCTGTTATTAAAGACCACGCTTCCCAGAAGCGCCGCAATTTCATCTCCAAGTTCCTGATCTATTTCTTCCTCATCGTCATCACAGCTTGTATGCTACTGCCTTTTTTGTGGATGCTGTCCTCCTCCTTTAAGCTGAATAAGGACGTGTTCGGCTTCCCCATCCAGTGGATCCCCAAAAATCCCCGCTGGCAGAACTATGTGGACATCTGGACCCAGATCCCGCTGCTGACCTTTGTGAAAAACACGGTCAAGATCACCGTGGTGGTCACCCTGTTGCAGCTGTTTACCTCCTCCTTTGCAGCCTACGCCTTTGCAAAGATGCAGTTCAAGGGCAAAAACGTGCTCTTCCTCGCTACATTGCCACCATCGCAGTGCCTTGGCAGGCCTACATGGTGCCCCAGTTCATGATGATGAGCTCGTGGCATTTGAACAACACCCATCTGGCCATTATGTGCCTGCAGGCCTTCAGCGCCTTCGGCGTGTTCCTGATGAAGCAGTTCTACGAGGGCGTGCCTACCGAGCTGTGTGAGGCTGCCCGCATTGATGGCCTGAGCGAGTACGGCATCTGGTGCACATCATGCTGCCGCTCAGCCTGCCCGCCCTGTCCACCCTGACCATCTTCACCTTTGTGAACACCTGGAACGACTTCCTTGGCCCCCTGATCTACCTGACCAAGACCGAACTCAAGACAATCCAGATCGGTCTGCGTATGTTCATCACCCAGTATTCTGCAGAGTACGGCCTGATCATGGCGGCCTCTGTGGTGGCACTGATCCCGGTGCTGATCGTGTTCCTCTCCCTGCAGAAGTATTTTGTGCAGGGCGTGGCATCCACCGGCATCAAGGCTAAATAAATCACCCGTAAGCGGGGCGTGGGCAGTACCCGCGCCCCGCATTTTTTGCAGAAATAGAGGGAAAACGTTATGTTATATCCTGAACAGAATGAAGCGCGCTTGAAGCTGAGCCTTGACGGCACATGGCGTTTGCGCTGGGCAGCTGCGTGGAAGACCAGTTCGATCCCGCAAAGCCCTGCCGGATGCCCAGCCCATCGCCGTGCCCGCCAGCTACAACGACCAGAACGACCAGACCACCGCCCTGCGCCGCCACTACGGCTGGGCATGGTATCAGCGCAAAGTTACCCTGCCCACTTTCTGCGCCGGGCAGCGGGTGGTGCTGCGGTTCGGCTCGGTGACCCACACCGCAAAGGTCTGGCTGAACGGCCAGCTCATTGCACAGCACAAGGGCGGCTTTACCCCCTTTGAAGCAGACGTCACCGCCCTGCTGCGCCCCGGCGAGACGGTGCTGCTGACCGTCGCCTGCGACAACCGGGTAAACCACAGCACCCTGCCTGTGGGCAACGAGGACGGACAACTGGCCTTCTTTGGCTCGGACAACGCGGGCATCCCCAGCGTGGAAGCCGCCAAGCGCGCCACCGCACCCCAGAACCGCCCGAACTTTGATTTCTTCAACTATGCGGGCATCCACCGCCCGGTGGTGCTCTACACCACCCCAAAAGAGTATATCGAGGATGTGACCGTAGTGCCCGCCGTGGACGGCACGGTGCAGTATGCGGTCAAAACCACCGGCAGCGCGCCTGTCCATGTCACGGTGCTGGATGCGGACGGCAACGCCGTTGCAAGCGCCGAGGTACAGAAGGCACGATCACCATCCCGGAAGTGCATCTCTGGGAGCCCAGACCCGGCACGCCCTACCTGTACACCCTGCACATCACCTGCGGGGCGGATGTCTACGACCAGACCTTTGGCGTGCGCAGCATTGAGGTGCGGGGCACACAGGTGCTTTTGAACGGAAAACCGCTCTATTTCAAGGGCTTTTGCAAGCACGAGGACTTTACCGCCCATGGGCGCGGCTTTGACCCGGTGCTGAACGTGAAGGATGTGAACCTGATCCACTGGCAAACGCCAACGCGGTGCGTACCAGCCACTACCCCTACGCTGAGGAGTTCTACGACCTGTGCGACCGGGAGGGCATTCTGGTCATGGACGAGACCCCGGCGGTGGGCATCGGCGGCGGGGCGGCGGTGAATCCTTACAAGGAATATCCTTGCGGAGCATCACCGGCAGGTGCTTGCCGAGATGATCCATCGGGACAAAAACCACCCCTGCGTGGTGCTGTGGAGCCTTGGCAACGAGCCGGATCTGGAGCACTTCCCGCAGGATGCCTACGATTACTGGCACCCGCTGTATGAGCTGGCGCATCAGCTGGACCCGCAGAACCGCCCGGTCACCCTCGTCTGCTGCCAGAACGACTATACGAAGGATATCACCACCCGCACCATGGATATCGTCTGCATCAACCGCTACTACGCTGGTACAACCTTTCCGGCGACATGGACGCTGCCTGCTACGGCTTGAATCAGGAGCTGGATTTCTGGGCAGAGCAGCACAAGCCGTAATGATGAGCGAGTACGGCGCAGACACTGTGGCAGGCCTGCACACCGCCGGAGCCGAGATGTTCAGTGAGGAGTTTCAGGTGGAGTTCTACCGCCGTCTGGATGCAGAGTTTGACAAGCGCCCGTGGTTTGTGGGAGAATTTGTCTGGAACTTTGCAGACTACGACACCGTGCAGGGCCCCATGCGGGTGGATGGCAACAAAAAGGGCCTGTTCACCCGGGACCGCCGCCCCAAGCTGGGTATGCACTTTCTGCGCCAGCGGTGGGCAGAGATCCCTACGTTTGGATTTAAGGAGTAATCATGATGAAAAACTACCAGAACCACGCGATGACCGACGCCGAGGCACGGCAGGCACTGGCCGATGCCTGCAAACAGGTGGAGACCAATCTGCCCCTGTACACCTACCAGTGCCAGAACCATTCCAGTGTGAACGATATCTACCCCGGCTGCGCCAATAACCAGTGGACCTGCGGCTTTTGGCCCGGTGAGATCTGGCTGGCCTACGAGGCCACCGGGGACGAAAAATTCAAGACCGCCGCCCTCATTCAGGTGGACAGCTTTGCGGACCGCATTGCCCGCAAGGTGGAGGTGGACCACCACGATATGGGCTTTTTGTACAGCCCCACCTGCGTGGCAGCGTGGAAGCTGGTGGGCAGCGAAAAGGGCAAAAATGCCGCCATTGCCGCCGCCGACCAGCTGCTGACCCGCTACCAATCCAGCGGCCGCTTCTTGCAGGCATGGGGCACTATGGACGACCCCGGCAACTACCGCTATATCATTGACTGCATGCTCAATGTGCCGCTGCTGTACTGGGCAGCGCAGGTGACCGGTAGCGACCACTACCGCGAGATCGCCGCTGCCCACACCGCCACCACGCTGGCAAACTCCTTCCGGCCGGACGGCAGCACCTACCACACCTTCTTTATGAAACCGGACGGCACCCCCAAGGGCGGACGCACCTGTCAGGCTATAAGGACGACAGCTTCTGGGCACGGGGACAGGCGTGGGGCGTGTACGGCAGCGCCATTGGCTACACCTACACCCACGACGAAAAGTTTTTGGATGTGTTCCGCAAGGCGCTGGAATTTTACCTTTCCCGCCTGCCGGAGGATATGATCCCCTGCTGGGATATGCTCTTTGCCCCGGAAAGCGGCGAACCCCGGGATTCCTCCTCCGCTGCCATCGTGGCCTGTGGATTGCTGGAAGCGGCAAAGTATGTGGACGAAACAGAAGCTGCCCAGTGGCGCACACTGGCACGGCAGATGCTGGCCAGCCTTGCTGCAAATTATGCGGTAAAGCCTGGTACCCTCGGCTCCGGCCAGCTGCTGCACGGCACTTACAGCAAAAAGAGCCCCTACAACACCTGCACCCCGGAGGCGTGGATGAATGTACGAGCTGGGGCGATTATTTCTACATGGAGGCGCTGACCCGCCTGACCAAAGACTGGGAGATGTACTGGTGATGAACTTGCAGACCAAAGCGGATTTTACCGCACTGATGCACAAATTTCTCGACCCCCTCAAGCCCTGTTATTCCGCAGGCTGCGCCCGGCTGCATCTGGGCGAGACGGGTGTGACCTACAACCAAAATGCCATTGAGCTGGAAGCCTTCAGCCGCCCGCTGTGGGCGCTGGTGCCCTTCTGGGTGGGCGGCGGCTCTGACCCGGAGTTTGAAAAAATCTACCGCAAGGGTCTTGCCGCCGGCACCGACCGGAAAACCCCGAATACTGGGGCACCACCGGGGAATACGACCAGTGTTATGTGGAGATGGCGGCTATTGCCTGCGGCATCCTCACCGCACCGGAAAAGCTGTGGACCCCGCTTTCTGATACCGAAAAACAGAACCTTGCCGCATGGCTGGGGCAGATCAACGCCCACACCATCCCGGACTGCAACTGGCAGTTTTTCCGCATCCTTGTAAACCTTGCCCTGAAAAGCGTGGGGATGCCTTACAGCCCGGAACTGCTGGAGGATGGCCTTTGCAAAATTGACAGCTATTACAGCGGCGACGGCTGGTCCACCGATGGCGCCTCCGTGCAAAAGGATTACTACATCCCGTGGGCCATCCAGTATTACGGACTGCTCTACTCTAAATTTGCCGCCGACACCGACCCCCGGCGTGCTGCACTCTACCGCCAGCGCGCCCAGCTGTTCGCGCAGCAGTTCGTCTATTGGTTCGATGCCAACGGCGCAGCCCTGCCCTTTGGCCGCAGCCTGACCTACCGCTTTGCCCAGAACAGCTTCTGGGCGGCCTGCATCTGGGCAGGGCTGGAGCCGCTGCCCCTGCCGGTAATGAAGGGCCTTATCGTCCGCAACTTCAACTGGTGGCTGGGGCAGAAAATGTTCGACCGGGACGGTATCCTGACCATCGGCTACTGCTACCCGCAGATGTACATGGCCGAGCGGTACAACGCCCCCGGCAGCCCCTACTGGGGCATGAAGAGCTTTTTGCTGCTTGCTTTGCCGGATGACCACCCTTCTGTCTGCCGAAGCCGCGCCCATGCCCGCATTGGAGCGGCTCAAGCCCATGCCATACGCCAATATGCTGGTGCAGCGCCGGGCGGGGCGGGTAACAGCCTATGCCGCCGGTGTCAACGAGGGGCACGGCCACGGACAGTTCCCGGAAAAGTACGCAAAATTTGCCTACGATACCCGCTTTGGCTTCTGTGCCTCCCGCAGCCGGGAGGTGCTCAATCAGGCGGCTCCCGACAGTATGCTGGCCTTTGTCATCGACGATAACGTGTTTGTGCGCAAGGTGAGCAAAACGTGGGAAATTGAAGCCGGGGCTGTGACTGCGCAGTGGTCGCCCTTCCCCGGCATTGAGGTGACCACTACCATCACCCCCACGGCCACCGGCCACTGCCGCCATCACGAGATTGACAGCAGTTTCGACTGCGAAGCCTACGACTGCGGTTTTGCCGTGCCCAATTTTGCACCGGGCTATGCCGAAAGCGTGGAAAATGACACCGCCGAAGCCCATTGCGACACCCTGCGCTGCACCGTGCGCGGCAGGGGAGAAGCAGTGGTCATCGGCTGCGACCCCAACACCAGCCTGTACTTCACTAACGTCCATCTGCCCGCCGTGAAGTACCACATCCCCAAGGGGCACACAGGACTGGACACCGAGGTCTTTGACGAAGCGGACTGATGCCGCTTCTTTCCAGAAAAACAGTCGTTTTGTGCGGCTGTTTTTCTTATATCCTGTGCTATTAAAAGCAGAAAATGCTGCGAGGTGACATTTATGCCGTTAAATCATCCCATTACCTCGGCGCTTCTGGCCGACCCGGAAATTTTCCAGCAGAACCGTCTGCCCTTCCATGCCCATTTTACCGACCAGACCAGCCTGGAACTGCCCCTGACCGTCAGCTTGGACGGCGAGTGGAACTTCTGCTATGCGGAAAACCTGACTGCACCCTTTACGGACTGGGACACCCTGACCGTGCCGGGCTTCATCCAGATGCAGAGCCTGCAAAAGCCCGGCCAGCCCTACGGCGCGCCCCATTATGTCAACACCCAGTACCCGTGGGATGGCCACGAAAAGCTGCACCCCGGTCAGATTCCGCAGGACTATAACCCCATCGGGGAATACCAGCGCAGTTTCACCCTGCCGGAAAGCTGGGCAAGCTGTTACTTGCGCCTGAACGGTGCCGACAGTGCCGCCGCCGTCTGGTGCAACGGCGTTTACATCGGCTACACCGAGGATACCTTCACTCCCGCTGAATTTGACATGACTGCTGCCGTCCACCCCGGCGAAAATACCCTGACGGTACAGGTGTACCGTTTCTCCTCCGGCAGCTGGCTGGAGGATCAGGATTTCTGGCGCATGAGCGGCTTATTCCGCTCCGTGGAGCTGTTCACAAAGCCGGAAATTCACCTCGAGGATGTCTTTGTGAAGCAGGATTTTGCCCCGGACTTTTCCAGTGCCACCGTCACCTTTGATTGCAAGGTCAGCGGCGCGGGAACGGTGTCGGTGGTGTTTGACGGCGAGGAGCAGTCCGCTGAGGTGGGGGAGCCTGCCGAATACGACAGCGGCGTGGTGTTTGGCAAAGGCGAGTCCGACCCGGATGTGGAGGAGGACGTACAGGACGTTTCCTTCACTTTTACGGTGGAGCATCCCGCCCTGTGGAGCGCCGAGCAGCCGAACCTGTACGAGGCCGAGATTGCTCTGCTGCGCGAGGGCGCTCTCGTGGAGCGCACCGGGTTGAAAGTCGGTCTGCGCAAATTTGAACTGAAAGACCGCCAGATGCTTTTGAACGGCCAGCGCATCGTGTTCAAGGGTGTCAACCGCCACGAGTGGAGCTGCCGGACCGGCCGCACCGTCAGCCGGGAAGAGATGCTGTGGGATGTAAAGAACCTGAAGGCCCACAACGTCAACGCCGTGCGCACTAGCCACTACCCGGACGACCCCTATTTTCTGCAGCTCTGCGATGAATACGGTCTGTATGTCATCGGGGAGACCAATCTGGAGACCCACGGCACATGGCAGAAGCTGGGTGCGGACGGCTCGGACGAGTGGACGCTGCCCGGTGCCCGCCGGAGTGGCGGGAGAATGTGCTTGCCCGCGCCGAAGCCATGCTGGAACGGGACAAAAACCACCCGGCCATCCTCATTTGGTCTTGCGGCAACGAGAGCCACGGCGGCAAGACCCTGTGGGAGATGAGCGAGTATTTCCGCCGCACCGACCCCAGCCGCCTTGTGCATTACGAGGGCATTTTCTGGAACCGGGAATACCCCGCCACCTCCGATATGGAAAGCCAGATGTACACCCCGGTGGCAGACATTAAAAAGTTTTTGGCAGAGCACCCGGAAAAGCCTTTCATCATGTGCGAATACAGCCACGCTATGGGCAACAGCTGCGGCGGCATCGCAGATTATACCGAGTATGCTACGAAGAGCCGCTGTATCAGGGCGGGTTTATCTGGGAGTACATGGACCACGGCATTGCAGTGATAAGCCCGGACGGAAAGCCCGGCTTTGCCTACGGCGGCGACTTTGGCGACCGCCCCACCGACCGGGAATTCTGCGTGGACGGCCTTGTGCTGCCCGACCGCCGCAATACTCCCAAGATGGATGCAGTCAAGGCGGCCTACGCACCGC
>ENA-OQAZ01001154-OQAZ01001154.1-human-gut-metagenome-genome-assembly--contig:-NODE-1154-length-13209-cov-1.850482_pt1 | contig 13209 bp, 16 predicted proteins | sample MGYA00242737_ERZ504531 | MGnify/ENA primary metagenome ERZ504531 (study PRJEB26092, sample SAMD00036244) | human gut metagenome | host: Homo sapiens | study: EMG produced TPA metagenomics assembly of...
AATTTTGTTGTAGATGTTGTCGCAGCTTCGTCGACGCTGTCGCGCGCAGTCAGCAGGCTGATGCCCATGGTGATGGTGCGCACGTCGAGCTTCTCCTGCTCATCATCTGGTTGGTCTCGTGGACTCCATGATATTCAGCATGGTTTTTCCTTACGATTAGTACGATTCGTGGCTTCGATTACTTGCGTGGCTCACGTATGCCGCGGATCAGACGCGGTGCATCTTGGTAAAGATCTCCTCGCGCTGGCAGCGGATGCGCACGCCGATCTCCTCGCCAAGCTTGTCGAGATCGTCCACGACCTCGCCGAATTCCTTGTCGGCGTTGGAATAATCCACAATCATCATCATGTTGAAGAAACCGTCGATGATGGTCTGGGAAATGTCAAGCACGTTGACCTGATGTTCGGAAAGGTATGTGCAGACGCGTGCGATGATGCCGACAGTATCCTGCCGACGACGGTGATGATTGCCTTGTTCATGGAACTCCCTAAACGTTAGGTGCGAATATCCCAGTTACCGTCTCGGACAAATGCCGGACGTGCCTTAAAGTATAGAAAAGGCAGATGATCAAAAAAGTCGTTTTTTCGGCAATCGCATTACATTGTGAGACGATTTCTTCCGTCAAACCGGTTTCAAAAGTTGCGGAAAGTCGTTTTCTGGAATATCTGTTTTCGACGTGAAATCGGATTTCATAAAAGAAAAAGCGCCTGCCGATCGTTTGGAAATACGATTTCGGCAAGCGCTTTTTACAATATGTCATGCGATTCACTTTTCGCTGATCTTGTCTTCTTTCAGGAAGAAGGAGAAGACCAGCACGATGACGATCAGCACCAAGCCGAACACATAGCCGTAGCGGGATCCCGCAACGAAGCCTTCCGCATCGGTGGCGCCGGAGCCCATCGACAGCAGGCAGGTGGCGATGGACGTGCCAATCGCGCCGAACACCTGCTGCATGGTGTTAAGAATGGTGGAGCCGCAGCTTCGGCATCTCATCAAGCTAGCCGTATCTGGTCTACGGCATCGTGCCTGCTGGCCATCGTCGTGAGATAGCTGTGCACCCATCTGGCCCACAAGTGAATCATGAAAAACGCGCGTTGCGCACGTCCTTTTCATGGACGTGCGCCAACGCGCGTTTTTGCATCAGCTTCTGCGATCAGCCTCGCGGCTCGCGGAAGCCGCAGCGAACGCCGGCAAGGCGCGAGGTGCGTTGAAACCTTCCTTTTCGAAGCGGTCAGCAATCTTCTGTGCGATCTCGTGCCCCTGGCCCTTATCCACCAGGCAATGATGGAGCCACCAAAGCCGCCGCCGGTCATACGCGCACCATACGCACCGTTGGCACGGGCCACGTCCACGGCAATATCCAACTCGGGCACAGTCACTTCATAATCCGCAGCGAGCGAATCATGAGACGCGTTGAACAGTCGGCCGGCCTCGTCGATCTTGCCGTTGGCGAAGGCACGCACGAAGGAGTTGACACGGGCGATTTCGGTGATGACGTGGCGCACGCGCTTCTTCATCGTGTCGTCTTCCAGCTTGTCGAGCGTTTCCTTGAGCGCCTGGAACGGATCGTCGGACTTGGCGATGCTGTCGGCGACCACACGCAGGTTGGCCACGCCGAGGATTTCGGCGGCCTTCTCGCAAGTGGCGCGACGCTGGGCATACTGGCCGTCGTTGAGCTGGTGCGGAGCCTGGGTGTCAAGCACCAGCAGTTCCAGACCGTACTTGTCGAGATCGAATTCCTGCTGGGAGACGTTCTCCAGCGGGCTCAGCTCTGGACGGCAATCAAGACGCAACGCATGGCCGAAAGTGCAGCGCATGGATGCGTTCTGATCGAGCCCACCGGTGGACGCGCCCGCCATGTCGTTTCCGACTTGATGGCGGCGTTGATCAGCGTCACACGACCGGCATCGGATGCGCCATAACCCAAACCGTACACGTCATCCAACGCCAAGGCGGTGGAGCAGGTCATGGCTGCGGAGGAGCTCAGACCGGATCCGAGCGGCACGCAGGAGGAGAATGCCGCATCGAAGCCCTGCACCGCATCGAAGCCGGCTTCGCGCAATGCCCAGGCACGCCTACCGTAGGTGGCCCAGCCTTCCACGCCACCGGCTGCAGGCCGTCGAGGTCGGCTTCGGTGACGTTTTCGGAGTCAACGTCGGAAACCACGCGCACCTTGGTGTCTTCACGCGGCTTGAGCGCGATGAACGTGCGGTGCGGCAGTGCGATCGGCAGGCACAGGCCCGCGTTGTAGTCGGTGTGTTCGCCGATCAGGTTCACACGGCCCGGTGCGGCCCATACGCCAGCCGGCTCCTCACCGTAGGTGGCACGGAACAGATCGGTCGCGTTCTTCACACCCTCGTCGTGCGAGAGCGGCTCAATGAATTCAACAGCAGTCATTGGTGTTTTGTCCTTTGGGTTTTATTGGCTTTCAGCCTTCGATATCGATTGGTCCGAGCTCGTGGAAGCGCTTGGCGATGAGTTCCGGCGTGGTGTCGGAAACCCATGCGGCCATGCCGGATTCGGATCCGGCCAGATACTTGATCTTATTGGCTGCGCGGCGGAACGAGAAGAACTGCAGGTTCAGGCGGTAGTTTTCACGGCGTGCATCGTGGATCGGAGCCTGATGCCATGCTGCGATGTACGGCAGATCCATGCCCTTGCCGTCACCCTTGTCGAAGAACGCGTTACCGCGCTTGAGCAGGGTGGAGTACATGACGGCCAGATCCCAACGTTCCTGGTCGTTGAGCTCGTCGAGGGTGAGCACGTCGCGCACCGGGGCCACATGCACCTCGAGGGGCCAACGGGCTGCTGCTGGCACGTAGCCACCCAGCTGTGGTTGCGCATGACGATGCGCTCCCCGGCCTCGATTTCGGAGTTCATGAGATCCTTGAGCAGGTTGCCGCCGGTCTTCTCATGGTAGGCTTCGGTCTGCTTGAGTTCGGCTTCCATCTTCGGCGCGATGAACGGGTAGCAGTAGACCTGTCCGTGAGGGTGTGCCAGGGAGACGCCGATTTCCTGTCCGTGGTTTTCGAACGGGAAGATCTGTTCGATGCCTTCCATCTTGGAGATTTCGGCGGTACGGAACGCCCATGCTTCCACGACGGTGCGCAGACGGGAGACCGGCAGGTCTGCCGGCAGACCGTCTTCATCCGGGTCGAAGCAGATCACTTCACAGCGGCCTGCAGCGAGCTTCTTCTCCCACAGCGGGTTGCCGTTGACGTATTCCACGGCTTCGGAACGGCCCGGCACGCGAACCATCGACGGGAAGCGGTTTTCGAACACGACCACGTTGTAGTCGGTGTCCGGCACTTCGCCGTCCTGGTACGGGTCGCCCGGCTTGCGTGCGGCCAGCGGGTTGCCCTTGGCGGTGGCACCCGGTCCTGCGGTGATCGGACGGTTCATGCGTGCGGTCGCCATAGGAATCCAGTCGCCGGTCAGTGGATCGCGACGCATTTCCGGAGCAGCGTACGGCACTTCCTCACCGGCCGCGTTGAGCTGGTTGGAGAAACGGTATGCCAGCTGACGAGGATCGTTCAGTTCGCGCGTCTTCGCGCGGAAACGTATTCCGGATCATCGTCGAGGTAGAAGAAAGCGCGGCCATCGGCGAGCGTGGTCGGCGTGATGCGAATGTGCTCCTTCGCGTACTCTCCGGGAGTGTAGTTTGCGAATTCACTCATTATGGTTATTCACCTTCCTGAATAGGCTCGCTCTGGTGTGCTAGCACGAGCTCTTTAACCAAATCCCTTGTTTTCCCAACCGAATCGGGGTCTAGTCCATCATCGGTAATGACCGTGTCCACCTGGTCGAAGCGTGCGAAAAGCGACAATGATGTGCAGCTCCACTTGGTGTGATCGGTCAAAATTATGGTGCGATCGGCAATGTCCATCATTGCCATATCGGTTGCGCCTCAAGCGAGTTCGGCATGAGGAAGCCGCGCGGAATGGACACGGAATGCGTGCCCAGGAAAACTGTGTTGACGCGCAGGGAGGCCACCACTTTGTCTGCGATCGGGCCTACGAGCGAGTTGGATCGGGTGGTCACGCCGCCGGTCACGATGACTTCCACGTCTTTCGATTCCAGCGCCTGCACCAGTTCCGCCACCGGAATGGAGTTGGTGAGGATGGTGATCCCCGACGACTGCTGTGATTCCAGCAGATGTTGCGCGAATACGTATGCGGTGGTGCCGCCGCCGATGGCGATCACGTCGCCGGGTGCCACATATTTGATGGCTTCCTGTGCGATGGCGTCCTTCAATCCGATGTCCATCTGCGACTTTACGGAGAACAGCGGCTCACTCAGCAGCGTGCTGGTGGTGACGGCGCCGCCGTGCACACGCTTCAGCAGACCCTTGTCGGCCAGATCGGCGATATCGCGTCGGATGGTCATGGCGGAAACGCCCAATTCCTTGGACAATGCGGTGATACGCACCGCACCGCGGGTACGCAACCTGCTCAAAATCAAATGCTGACGTTGTGACGATATCATTCGAACATTATCGCACATGTTCACTCAAAATAAAAACTGAGATGAGCGTTTCGCGCGTCCTCACGAAAAATATACTTGGCACTCCTGCAATCGTTCAAATCGAACAAAAACGAACGTCGACATCCCGTCAGCGAAAGCAATCGACGTGTTGCTTTCCTGCGACAAACGGTGCGAGAATAGTGAACCATGACGTATGTTTCTGAGAATTTCTGGCACGATGCGGTGAACAAAGCCACCACCGATCTCTTCACCTTCGGCTACAAGCACATCATCAAGCCGCATTTCGTGTTCAATCAGACGCCCGATGTGGCGCACGACCAGATGATCCAGTTCTGCAAGATCACCAAGAACATTCCGCCACTGATGTGGGCGTGCCGTGAAATGCTCAACTATTCCGACCCCGTGCTGGAAACCAGCGTGATGGGCGTCGACTTCGTCAATCCGCTCGGCCTTTCCGCCGGCCTCGACAAGAACTGCGAGATGCCGGTGCTGCTCGACAACGCCGGCTTCGGCTTCGAAACGGTCGGATCCACCACGTCTCGTCCGTGTCCCGGCAATCCGAAGCCGTGGTTCCACCGTCTGCCCGAATATGATTCGATGATGGTGCATGTCGGTCTTGCCAATGAGGGTTCGGAAATCGTTGTTCCGCGCGCGGAACAAGCTTGGACGAAGGCGCGCGACATGCAGATTTCCGTGTCGATCGCGCGTACGAATGACGATAAGACCGGCGATTTGGACGAAGGCATCGAGGATTACTGCATTTCGATGCGCCGCACGGCCGGTCGCACCGCCATGGTCGAAGTGAACATCTCCTGCCCGAACACGATGGCCGGCGAACCGTTCAATCAGAGCCCTGAAGCGCTCGACAAGCTGTTCACCGAACTCGACAAGATCGAACGTCCACAGCCCACGCTGGTGAAGATGCCGTTGAATAAGTCCTGGGAAGAGTTCAAGGATCTGCTTGACGTGCTTGCCGAACACAATGTGCAGGCTTGTCGATTGCGAATCTGCAGAAGGACCGCGCCGGCATGGAGATTCCTCGCGATTGGGAGGGCGGACTGTCAGGTTCGCCATGCTATGAGCCAGCAACGAACGTATCAACAGGTGTACCGCGAGTATGGCGACCGTTTTTCGATTGCCGGCATCGGCGGCGTGTTCACTCCGCAGCAGGCGTATGCGAAGATTCGTTCCGGCTCGTCGTTGGTCATGTTCATCAGCTCGCTGATGTATCGCGGACCGCAGCAGATCACCGTGTTGAAGCGCGGCCTTGCCGAACTGCTCAAGCGCGACGGATTCGACATGTGAGCCGGGCTGTCGGCATCGACGCCTGATACCGATTATTTCAATCGGCAGCGAGCACCAAATTAATAATGCGCCTGCGACCGCCAACGCGGTGCAGGGCGCATTATTATTGTTCGATTGTTGTTCGATATTACCTTGGTTATTGGTTGCGTTTAGTATGCGCCACGCACATACTGCGGCTGGTAGGGCGCATCTTCGGTCGGAATACCGAGCTTGTGGGCGGCGCGAAGAGGCCAATTCGGATCACGAAGCGCCGCACGTCCGATTTCGATGCGTCGGCGGCACCGGATTTCAAAATCTTCTTGGCCTGCTTCGGCTTGGTGATCAATCCGACGGCCGTGGTTGGAATTTCGGCACGCGAGCGCACCTGTTCGGCGAATGGAACCTGATAATCGGGTTTGACGGGAATGGTCACGCCCGGAATCATGCCTCCGGTGGAGACGTCCATCAGATCGACACCGTGCTTCTTCAGGACTTTGGCAAGGTCGACGGTCTGATCGAGATCCCAGCTCCGGCGGCCCAATCGGTCGCGGAAACGCGCACCAGCACCGGCATGGTGTCGGGGATGACGGAACGCACGGCGTCCACGACTTCGACCAGTATGCGGATACGGTTGTCGAACGATCCGCCGTATTCATCCTCGCGCTCGTTGATCAGCGGATCGAGGAATTGCGACAGCAGATAGCCGTGGGCCGCATGAATTTCCACCGCGTCGAAGCCGATATCATAAGCACGCCAAGCGGCGTCGCGGAACTGGTCGACGATGGCATGGATTTCGTCAACGGTGAGTTCGCGAGGCTTGTCCAACGGCCCGAACGCGTTGGCGCTTGGCCCCACGGTCTGCCATCCGCCCTGCTCTTCCGGCACGCTCTCATGCTCGTATCCGATGGAGAAGCAGCCGGTGGAAGCCTTGCGTCCGGCATGGTTGAGCTGCACCGCCATCGTCGCGCCGGCGGCCTTCGCATCGGCAACGATCCAACGCCATGCGTCCATCTGCTCGTCGGCCCACAATCCCAAGTCGCACGGCGAAATACGACCCTCCGGCGTCACTGCGGTGGCTTCCACGATAACCATGCCGAAACCGCCCATGGCACGTGACACATAATGCTGATAGTGGAATGGCGTGGGCAGGCCATCCTGGGCCAACGCGGAATACGTATCCATTGGCGGCAGCCAGATGCGGTTGCGCACGGTCATGCCACGCAAAGTCATAGGATCGAACAGGCCAACCGTGCCATTGGTTGTAGCCTTCTTCGACCGCTTCGCCTTCTTTTCGTCTTCGCTCATCGTAGTAGCTCCCTCCGGTCGCACCTACTGGCTCCATGCCGATCGCTGAACCTTCTTCTTGTATTCCCCTTGAGCTTCTCTGGAGATTTCGTGCCATAGAACCGGCACTATCTGCATTCTACGCAGAACGCCCGCCGAGCGTGGCGGGCGTTCATTGATTGTTCACTTCCATTCGCTGAATTGCGGAAGCGTCACTCATCTTCGGTCTGCTGCTGATCCTGATCATCCTGCTGGTCGTTCTGCTGGCTTTGCTGCTGAAGCGACTGGTTCTGCTGCTGAATGATTGTGCTTTGCTGCTGGGTGGCATTCTGCTTTCCACCGCCGATCTTGGTGACCGTGCTGGATGTTGCGGAATACTTGGCCGCAGGCTGCCCATAATCGTTGTCAATCGGCAGCTGTTTGCGTTCCGCATAAGCATTCATAAAGTCACGCCATGCCGGGGCCGCGATGGTGGAACCATCCCAGTAGCTGTGGTACTGGCCGTTGATAGCGATATTCGCAATCGGGTGTCCAACCGGGTTCTGCACGTCACCGACGAGCACGAATGTGGCGATCTGGTTCGGAATGAAACCACCCGTCGTAACTAGCTGATCCTCGTGGGTACCGGTCTTGGCGAAGGTCTTACGTCCATTGGCTAGCTGTGCCACACCGCCTGCGCCGTCAGGACGGACAACGCCTTGATTCATGGCCCAAGCAAGCGTTTGGATGATTCCGGATCGACCGCCTGATGGCAGTTCGCGGAAGGCACCTTAATATCATTGCCGTCCACATCAGTCACCTGCTTCAGCGCGATCGGATCGCACTGCACGCCATTGGACGCATATACAGCGAAGATGCTTGCCATCGTCAGCGGGGACACGTTGACGTTGCCGACCATCATGGCAGGCACGAATGATGAGGTCTTGTCGAGCGTCTCACCGGTATTCGCATCATGATAGCCAAGTTCAGTTGCGGTATCGGCAATCTTGCACAAGCCGATGATGGATCCCATGGAAGCCTGCGTGGTGTTATGAGACCTTGCCAAAGCCAATGCCGGCGTTTCCGGGTTCACCGTTCCATTGGTTATTGCGTTGGTGACGTTCCACGTATCAGTGCCGCCGGTATAACGATCGCATGCGAACAACGAGGTCGAATACCTCGTGGACGTCTGCAGGTTTTCGTTGACGGAATGTCCCGCTTCCATCCATGCCACCAGATTGACAGGCTTCCACGACGAGCCGATGGAGAAGCCCATGCCGCCGCCGTCTTCTCGATCCACGGCATAGTTCATGGAATCCCTGGTCTGGTCGTTCTGCGCCGCTTCGGTGGCATCATACGTTCGATTCAGACCGAAGCCCAACACTTCTCCGGTACCCGGTTTGACGGACGCCATCACGATTTCCATGCCGGAGGAATCTTCCGGTGGGATGGTGTTGCGCGCGGTTTCGTTCAACAAGGTGTTGGCATCGATATCCAACGTGGTGACGATCTTCAGACCGCCCTCTTTCAGCAGTCTTTCCCTGTCCTCGCTGGTCTTGCCGAATTCCTTGGAATTCAAAATCTTATGCACCACGTAATCGCAGAAATAGCCCGCATCATAGTCCGCGGCCATGCAACCGGTGGAAATAGGCTGGACATCAAGCGTATCTGCGAGCGGAGTATTGACCGCCTCTTGATATTCCGCATCCGAAATATAGCCCTGCTCGTTCATCAGCTGCAGCACGATATTGCGTTGCTTCTCGGATTCCGGCTGGTTCGATTCGACGGAAGGATCGTAAGCGTTCGGATTCTTGGTGATTGCCGCGATGGTGGCGGACTGCACGATGTTCAGCTGATCTGCGGTGGTGTTGAAATACCTCTTCGCAGCCGCCTGCACGCCATAGAGGCTATTGCCGCCAAACTGTGCGATATTGAGATATCCCTGCAAAATTTCAGGCTTGGAATACTGCTTTTCCATTTGCACGGAAATCAGCATTTCCCTCATTTTTCGTGCGATGGTATCTTCCGACGCATGGTATTGTGCGATCGGATCGTCATCCTGCTGCGCCTGCAGGATCAGCACGTTTTTGACATACTGCTGGGTAAGGGAGGAACCGCCCTGATGGTCGCCCTTCATGTATGTTTGGACGAACGCGCGGAACACACCCTGCACATCAACGCCGCCGTGAGTGAAGAATCGTCTGTCTTCACGCGCTACCACGGCCTGCTGCATGTATTTGGAAATCTTCTTCAACGGCACGACTTCACGATTCTGATCCCAGAATTCGGTGATTTTCGTGGTGCCATCGGAAGCGTACATGGTCGACTTCTGCGGCAGGCTGGTCACATCAAAATCAATACCTTCGACCGACAGCGACGGAATAACCGCCTTGGCGACGCTGTTCGCGCCGAAAACCGCCGGTAGGAGGAACAAACTGGCGGCCACGCCGCCACCCACACTCAGCGTGATGTAGGCAATCACGAGTGCGAGCACACGTTGAACGGTCAAAGTCTTCTTTTCGGGCATGGTGCCCATTCTAAAGTGGTGGGTCTACTAATCAACCGGCCGATCGCAGCCATCACGGGTTTCTCACAAACAACCGTAAAACTTGAAAAACACTGGAAAACAGTCGAAAATTATCGTCTCGATCGTCGAATAAGCATGCCAGGCTGGTAGATGATGATGGAACGGCCCTCACGCGCAATCCATCCACGGTTGGCGAAATCCATCAGCGCCTTGTTCACCGTCTCGCGCGACGAACCGACCAGCTGCGCCATTTCCTCCTGCGTCAGATCGTGCGGCACCTTCAACCCCGCCTCGACCGGCTCGCCGAAGCGTGACGCCAGATCAGCAGCGTTTTCGCCAAACGTCCCGGCACGTCCATGAACACAAGCTCCGAAATGCGCTCGTTGTTGTCACGCATGCGATGCGCGAGCACCTGAAGCATGTCGACGGCCACGCGCGGATGCTCGTCAAGCCATGCGAACAGGGCGTCATGCTCAAGCCATACGACTTTCGTGTCACTGGTCATGGCCACGGCGGACGCGGTGCGCGGTCCACCATGCGGATCGAACACCGGAATCTCACCCAGCACTTCGCCGTACGCATGAATGCTCAACAACTGCACACGTCTGTCGGACGATTGCCGGATCAGTTTGACGCGCCCGCGTTCCAGCAAATACATGCGGTGATCGGTGTCGCCTTCGCGGAAAATATAGTCGCCCTTGCTGTATTCGGCATGCTGCAGATGCGGCAGCAGTTCCTCCGCCTCTTCGGAAGAAACCTGCTTGAACAACGCGGTGTGCAGCAACGTCGCGCTTTCGCCACTGGGTCCACTATTGGTCTCGCTTGGCGTAGCCATTTGTCACACCTCCGTTCATAGGCACATCCTCTGGGCACGCCGCCAGGCGTGTTGCCGGGCGCGCTGCCGCGGCTTCGAAAGCTTGTTGCGATTCCACATGCCCTCACGGAACACCAAGCTTTCGTAACGTTCTCATTGCCCTTGATATCAGGGGCGGCTTCGACCATCGGGCTACATTGTAACTCGCCTGGCGGCGTCGAGCAGCCGTTCAACCACGTCTTCACGACTCATGCCCGTCTGCGAGCGCATTGGATCGACTCGTTTTACCGCTGATTTCACCGCTTTGTCCGACATTTTCTCACGTGAGGTGTTCAATACCCGCCCCATTTTTTCCGCGTCGATATCGTAGGCGAGGGTCACGTGGTGCAGTATGGCGCCAGGCCCTCCCTCTACTGGTGTGAATCGGCGTTGTGCGGCTCCGCCGAGTTTGCCGTATTGCGTGGCGATGTCGTTGAGTCCGGCGAATCGTACGTCGAGCCCGAGTTCCTTAAGCGCGCGCACCAGCCAGAAATCGCAGAGCCGGTATGATTCCTCGATGCTTATGCCTTGGGTGAAATCGAACGGCGCGTACAACGAGTAGGTGATGGTATTGCCCGGTTCGATGAACATCGCCCCGCCGCCGGTGCAACGTCGGACCACGGTGAATCCTTCCTTCTGCGCGACCGCCGTATTGACTTCGTCTTCGAGCGACTGGAATTTGCCGATGACCACGGCCGGAGCGGCCCATTCCCAGATACGCAGCGTGGGTTCGCGTTTGCCTGCCGCCACTTCGCGCGCCCATGCGATGTCGGTTTCCATTTGTTCGTTCGGGTCGCGCGGCTTGTCGTGGATGACGGTCGGTTTCAGGTCCCGCCAGCGTTCCAGATATTCCTCTTGTGTCAGCGCATTATGCATTCCCGGTTGTTCCCCGGAATATTGTTTCGTGGACCGCGCGATATTTCCGTTGCCCGTTGCATCTTCCGCATTACGCGATTCACTGCCTGTGATTGCGCGGAGAAAAGCGATGGCAATGCCTTCTGCCGTCATACCCACCAATCGCACGTTCGGATAGTTCGCGGTAATCGCTTGCAATCGTCGCGTAATGTCGCGTGTGGGCGCGCCTCGCTGGCTTTGCAGCAAGTTTTCCCAATCCTGCAATAGTCGGCGGGAATCCTTGTCATCGCCGTCAAGAAAGAAATCGCCGTCGATCCGACATTGTTCCACGGATTGGATGGAACTTGCACATTCGCGGAAATATGCTGGAATGTCATCAGAAAGCCGGACGGAAACCCCTACGAGTTTGCCGCCCGGCTGCTTATACAGCCCTCTGCCATCAATCTTGGAGTTCTTGGCCGTGCCCATCGCGGTGCCAGTTGGACCCGTAGCTGGAGCACAGGATGAGACTGCTTCGATCAGAGCCCAGATTCCGGAAATGATCGGTCCGATGAGGATGATCCATCCGATCAGGGTCAGCAACAGCTGGGCCACGGCCTTGCCTGTGTATCCCAGATAGAAGTTGTGCACGCCGAGGGTGCCGAGGAACAGGCCGAGCAGGCCGGCGACGATCTTCGACTTCTGCGCGTAGCCATAGCCGGGCTGCTGTTGGGTCGCCTGATAGTAGGTCTGCTGCGCGTAGGTTGGTGGCTGATTGTATGCGGACTGCGTGTATTGGCTGAGTCGGCTCCTGATAATAGGGGGTCTGCGCCGATTGTGCGTAATCCGTAGGTCCGTACGTCGGCTGACCGTAGATGGGCTGTGCAGGTTGCGCAGGCTGAGTCGGCTGCCCGTAAGCGGGAGCGGCCGAGCCATATGCGGGGACGGACGAACCGTAGCAGCGACTGACATATGGCTGACCATTGCCGTACGTACCGCCGGGGATGTTGTTGCCCTGCGTACCCGGGGCATATCCCTGCACGGGCTGCTGCGATGCGTACGGGTCGGGATTGTGCGGCTGTGATGCAGGCTGATTGTAGCCATCCTGCGACTGCTGTAATCGGCTTGAGTTGAATCGTTCGTCGCGAAATACTCGTCTTGGCCGGAACCGTTGTAATCGGCATTGTTGTCACTCATGGTTTCAACAATATCCCATAATTTGCTTGTTGCTTTCATCCACCCTGAAAGCAATCCCTGAAATCCCCCTGAATATGCGAGACGCCTGTCGAATTCAAGCATGAACTCGATTCGACAGGCGTCTCAACAGGCGAACATATCCGGCGCAATCATGCGTTCCGGATCATATGTCACATGCGTGCCAGAATGTCGCGTCCGACCTCGTCGGTGGAGCGGGTAGCGGATCCCAGCTCTTCGATGTCCGCTTCGACGGCCGCATCGATCTTGGCCGCGGCGTCGTCGAAACCGAGGTGGCGCAGCAGCATGGCCGCGGAAAGGATCGCGGCGGTCGGATTGGCCTTGTTCTGGCCTGCGATATCCGGTGCGGAACCGTGAATCGGCTCGAACATGGACGGGTATTCGTTGGAAGCGTTGATGCATCCGGAAGCGGAGTATCCGACACCGCCGACCACGGCACCTGCCTCGTCGGTGATGATGTCGCCGAACAGGTTGTCAGTGAGGATCACGTCGAAGCGGGACGGATTCGACACCATGAAAATGGTGGTCGCGTCGATATGCAGATAGTCGTGGGAAACTTCCGGATATTCCTCGGCGACTTATCGACGATGCGCTGCCACATGTCTCCGGCGTTGACGAGCACGTTCTTCTTGTGCACGAGGGTCACATGCTTCCTGCGCTTCATGGCCAGCTGGAAGGCGTAACGCACCACACGTTCCACGCCGTAGGCGGTGTTGATGGACTCGTGGCGCACCTCGTTCGGGGTGCC
>ENA-OQAZ01001156-OQAZ01001156.1-human-gut-metagenome-genome-assembly--contig:-NODE-1156-length-13183-cov-2.028646_pt1 | contig 13183 bp, 11 predicted proteins | sample MGYA00242737_ERZ504531 | MGnify/ENA primary metagenome ERZ504531 (study PRJEB26092, sample SAMD00036244) | human gut metagenome | host: Homo sapiens | study: EMG produced TPA metagenomics assembly of...
AGCGGACGATGAACTGGCAATCATTGACTATAAAGAAGTAGTACAAATACGCTCTTGAGTTCTCAAACCACCACCGCTCACCCGCCTCGAGGCACCCCAACCGGGGAACCACTCGCCGAGCGGCAGCAAGAGATAAACCTACAGCACAATCCCATTCCACGCAACCCGACCCCTCACGAACGACCCGTAAACCATTGCAAAACAACACATCCACCGGCGTGTCGAAATTCCGTCCAACTGAATCGTCTTTCTCCTTTTCACAGAAACCAGCCTATCCTTCCGGAAACATGTTCGTCGTATGAGTCGCCTTATCAGGAATTGACGGAACGATACGTTGAGGGGATTCTGTTATCCTGTGGGGCGCAGCGGAGCAAAATGACCTGCCAAGACGGGATGGTCCCTTTCATGAACAGGCTTTTGACTCAAAGAATATTCCGCAGTGATACCGTGAAGGGAGGGAACGGCATGGAAGCGCAGCTTATGAGGCTACAGGACCTGAGACTCGAAGAAGGAATGTCTCTAGAACAGCTGGCCGAGCTCTCCGGCGTGGATCATGATCGTCTCGCCATGTTCGAAAACAATCCGGAAACCGTACGCAATATGCATTTGGACACCGCTCGCCAAATTGCCAAAGCATTGCACTGCAACGTGTTGGAGCTCCATCCCGACGAAGGTTGGAGAGGCGGAATCCACTGCGCTGAATCCGGGCTAAGAGACATTCGTCGGACTCGCGGCTATACGCAAAACGAGTTGTCAGAGATGACAGGGATTCCCCAGCCGAACATCTCTTGGTTTGAGACAGGCTATCGCTCGACCTCAGGCATGCGGCTGGATACAGCCAGGCGTCTGTCGGAAGCGCTTCGATGCGATCCGACAGATTTCCTAAAAGAAGCGTATAGCCGATATGAAAATAAATGTTGTATCTGATTTAGACAAAACACTTAAATTTCATCGGACGCCATACTTCAACAAACGAATGCATCCCGCGCACCTCCCATCTCACCAAAAAGATTAGGCAAGAAAGAAGCCCATCAATCATTGACTTCACAAACCTTTCCCTTCCAGAAAGCTGGATAACGTCCGAGATTTTGCGCACTTTCGGACGTTATCTGGCGCGGAGGACGCATTTGCGCAGTTCGGAAGCGATGAGCACGATCATGGCAAGGCCGAGGCATTCGCCCCATGCGCCGACGCTGAGCGGTACCGTACCGAAAGCGGTGTTGAGGAACGGAATGTAAATCACCGCCAGCTGCAATACCATGCTCAGCGCGATCGCGCCCCATAGCCACTTGTTGGAGAACAGTCCGACGAACGCTGACTGCAAGTGCGAGCGCGAGGCAAGCGCGTTCAGCATTTGCGCGAACACGAGAATCGTGAAGCCCATGGTGCGTGCTTCCGTCATTTGTGCGTCGTGACCGATCGCATCGACGGAACGGTCGGTGAACAGACCGCCGTCCAAGTGCATATCCATGCCGATCAGGGTGACGGCCGCCATAATCACACCGATGAAAATGATGTCGCCCCACATTTCGGCGTCAATCACGCGATCGGTGAGTTTGCGCGGCTTGCGCGCCATCACATCGTCGGTGGACGGGTCGACGCCCATGGCGAGCGCGGGTGCCGCGTCGGTGAGCAGGTTTGATCCACAGCAGCTGCGTGGCAAGCAGCGGCACGGTCACGCCTTGGCTGCCGGGCTGGGTGATGCCGAGGAATCCGGCGAGCATCACCCCGCCGAACACGGTGAACACTTCGCCCACATTGGAGCTCAGCAGGTAGCGCAGGAACTTGCGGATGTTGTCGAAAATGCCGCGTCCTTCACGCACGGCTGCGACGATGGTGCTGAAGTTGTCGTCGGCGAGGATCATTTTCGCGCTCTGCTTGGTCACTTCAGTGCCGGTAATGCCCATGGCGACGCCAATATCGGCGGTTTTGACTGCGGGAGCGTCGTTCACGCCGTCACCGGTCATGGCCACGATATTGCCTTGCCGTTGCAAGGATTCAACGATCTTCAACTTGTGTTCCGGCGCGACTCGCGCGTAGACGGACACTCCGCTGGTCACCTTGTCGAATGCCGCTTCGTCGGGCAGTTCGTCGAGTTGGCTGCCGGTCATGGCCGTGCCGCCCTTGTCGATAATGCCCAGATCGGTGGCGATGCGCGCCGCGGTCAGCGGGTGATCGCCGGTAATCATTACCGTACGAATGCCGGCGCGATGCGCTTCGGCAACCGAATCACGCACTTCCGTGCGCGGCGGATCGATGATGCCGATCATGCGACCCAAATCAAATCGTTCTCAAGCACATCGCTTTGTTCCGCAATATCGGCAACATGACCTGCGGAATTCAGCATGATTCCCGGCACTTGCGCAAGAGAAGCGGTACCGAGCGGACGATAAGCCTGACCCAACGTGCGGTATGCATCGGAAGAAAGCTGTTCGACAGTCGCAAGAATCTGCTGACGATCACCTTCCGTAAGTGGGCGAACGGCACCGCCGACCGCAATCCTGCTGCAATATCCAAGAAGTACATCGGGGGCACCCTTGGAGAAGACGGTCAGGCGGCCGGCGTCAGCGTTGTCTTGCGCCACGATGGACATGCGCTTACGTTCGGAAGTAAACGGGATTTCGCCAACGCGCTCGTAGTTGGCGTACTTGCGATCCGCCTTCACTTTTCGTGCTGCGACGATGAGTGAGACTTCGGTCGGGTCGCCGACCGCTCCCACGTTACGTTTTCCGCATTTCCGGCAGAAGCAGCAGATTCGCGCAGTTCGCGTCGTTCGCCAACGCGCCCACGGCAAGGGTCGCAACGGCTTCCGATTCGATGATCCCGCGTATTTGCGCATGTTCCATGGTCTGTGGATCGACACCATGCGCCTTCCGGCGCATAGCCGGTGCCAGTAAGCTGCACTTCGCCGCTCGGAGTGACCACGCGCTCCACGGTCATCTCATTGCGGGTGAGCGTGCCGGTCTTATCGGAGCAGATCACCGACGCGGATCGAGCGTTCCACCGAATGCAGCTTCTTGACGATCGCATTGTGCATGGCCATGCGCTGCACGCCGAGCGCGAGCACCACCGTAAGAATTGCAGCCAAACCTTCCGGCACGGCCGCGACCGCCAGCGAGACGGCCAACAGTAGCGAATCGATCACATCGTGAACGTCTTGGAAGCCTTCGGTAAGCGCGAGCGCGACCAGCACCACGACCGCGATGATGCATACCGCGCTGCCGAGGATTTTGGAAACGTAGTTCATTTCCTTTTGCAGCGGGGTTTCGTCGTCTTCCGTGGCTTGCAGCAGATCGGCGATTTTACCGACCTGCGTGCCCATGCCGGTGCTGGTTACGATGGCGCGGCCGGTGCCTTGCGTTACGGACGTGCCGTTGAACACCATGTTGGCGCGGTCGCCGAGGGCCTTCGCCTGTGCGAGGGTGTCGGTCTTTTTGCCGACGGGCACGCTTTCGCCGGTGAGGCTGGCTTCCGCGATTCGTAGGCTGGCGGCGGCGAAGAGGCGTCCGTCCGCGGAAACGGAGTCGCCTTCGCCGAGCACGATGATGTCGCCGGGCACCACGTCAACCGTGTTGATGCGTTCGATTGTGCCGTCACGCAGCACGTTGGTTTGCGGCGCGGTCATGCTGGAGAGCGCTTCGACGGCGGCTTCCGCCTTCGATTCCTGGATGTAGCCGAGCACCGCGTTGACGATGAGGATCAGCACGATGACGATGGCGTCGAACGGCAATGCTTCGCCGCCTTCCGCACCCGGTACGGCGTTGGCTCGTTCAATGAACCATGCGACGAGCGAAATGCCGGTCGCAGCCAGCAACAGGTAGACAAGGGGGTCTTTGAATTGTTCGAGGAATTTCTTCCATTTCGGCACCGGTGGTGCGGACGCGAGTTCGTTCGGTCCGTACTTGTCGAGTCGACGCTTGGCTTCCGCTTGGCTCAGGCCGGTATTCAAATCGACACCAAGCGATTGCGCTACGGTTTGCGCATCGGCGAGCGACGGATCGACTTGCGTTTGCGTCGCGGTTTTTGCTGCTTGTTCGAAATTTCCCGAACTGGTATCGCGGAATTGGGTGGATTGATCTTCCTTGCGATCAACCATGATGATCTCCTTGGGAGCGCCGCGGAGTAGTCAGCACTCCCCTGCCGTTGCGATAGTGCGAAATAGCGGAAAATTGCGATTTTCGCAACCACTCGCCGAACTGGGCAATGCTGCGCGGTTGTGGGCACCGGGCGTGCGCCATCGGTGCATTCCTGCCATTATTACACACCGTGACCATTTTGCAAGAGCGCAACGCACCGTCTTTTGTCAAGATTTCACAAAATCGTGAAACATAATCTGCAATCTTATTTCGACCGCGCATTCGATTACACGGCAACACCGACGGCAATGTCGCTACCATCTTTGGCGGAAGTGTGATATGTTATCGGATGTTAGTAAACAAAATTACTTACGCTATGATTCGTAGCGTACATTGGCAACGTCGCAATGGATAGGGGTAGTTATCATGGCAGCTCAAGAAGCCGCGCAATCACAGCAAACGCAAGGGGTTCCGGAATCGCGCATCCTGCAGGCGCGGCAGGCGAACGCAAGCTGGCTCACCGATCCGACCGTATTCGCGGTGAATCGCAAGCCCGCGCACTCCAATCATCGGTATTTCCTGGGCGAAGCCACCGAACCAAAGCAGAATCTCGACGGCGAATGGAAAGTAAACGTCACTCAGGCAGCCAACGTCGACGTGGAAAACGCGCCGTTCGCCGCAGCTGACTTCAACGATGCCGGTTTCGGCGCGATCAACGTGCCCGAACACCTGCAGATGGCCGGCTATTTGAAGAACAAATATGTGAATGTGCAGTATCCATGGGATGGCCATGAGGATCCGCAGGAGCCGAACGTTCCCGAAAACAATCATGTGGCGATCTACCGCCGTTCCTTCACGCTCGACCGTCCGCTCGCCGCAACGCTGGAAAATGGCGGCACCGTCAGCGTCACCTTCCACGGCATGGCCACTGCGATCTACGTGTGGCTTAACGGCACCTTCGTCGGCTATGGCGAGGACGGTTTCACGCCGAACGAATTCGACATCACCGAAGCGCTGCACGTTGACGGCGACAACGTGCTCACCGTCGCCTGCTACGAATACGCGAGCGCCTCTTGGCTGGAAGATCAGGATTTCTGGCGTTTGCACGGCCTGTTCCGTTCCGTGGAGCTCGCCGCACAGCCTCGCGTGCATGTCGAAACCGTGCAGATCGAAGCCGACTACAATCCCTCCATGGCCGCCGGAACGCTGAATGCAACCCTGCAGTTGCGCAATGCAAACGACGCGGCCACCGTCAAGGCGAAACTGCGTGACGCAAACGGCACTGTGGTGTGGGAATCCACGCAATGCGCCAACGAAACCATCACCCTCAATTCCGGCGCGCTGAAGAACATTGCGCCGTGGAGCGCCGAAGAGCCAACCCTGTATGAGCTGACGGTGCTTGTTGTGGGCCATGACGGTCCGCTGGTCGAAAAATCGTGCAGCGCGTCGGCTTCCGTCGCTTCCGTATCGAAGACGGCATCATGAAGCTCAACGGCAAGCGCGTGGTCTTCAAGGGCGCCGACCGCCACGAATTCGACGCGAAGCGCGGCCGCGCCATCACCAGGCAAGACATGATCGACGACATCACGTTCTGCAAGAGGCACAACATCAACGCCATCCGCACCTCGCACTACCCCAACCAGGAATACTGGTACGACCTGTGCGACGAATACGGCATCTACCTGATCGACGAAACCAATCTTGAAACGCACGGCAGCTGGTGCCTGCCGGGAGACGTGGTCACCGAGGATTCCGCCGTCCGGGCAGCAAGCCCGAATGGGAGGCGCGTGCGTGGACCGTGTGAACAGCATGATGAAGCGCGACTACAACCATGCTTCCGTAGTCATCTGGTCGCTTGGCAACGAATCGTATGCGGGAGACGTGTTCCGCGCGATGAGCGTCCACGTGCACGAACTCGACCCGAACCGACCAGTGCACTACGAGGGCGTGACCCACAATCGCAAGTATGACGACGTGACCGACATCGAAACCCGCATGTACGCGCACGCCGACGAAATCGAGGAATATCTCAAGTCCGATCCGAAGAAGCCGTATATTTCCTGCGAATACATGCACGCCATGGGCAATTCCGTCGGCAACATGGACGAATACACGGCTTTGGAACGCTATCCGCAGTATCAGGGCGGATTTATTTGGGATTTCATCGATCAGGCGATTCTTGTGCGCTTGCCCGATGGCGATGAACGTCTCTGCTACGGCGGCGATTTCGGCGATCGTCCGAGCGATTACGAGTTTGCCGGAGACGGTATTGTGTTCGCCGATCGCACGCCGTCGCCAAAGGCGCAAGACGTCAAGCAGCTGTATGCCAACGTGCGCATTGTGCCGGGTGAAACCGGCGTTGAGATCGCGAATGACAATCTGTTCGTTTCCACCGCCGACTATGTGTTCGTTACGCGCGTGCTTGCGGATGGCGAGCCGGTATGGCAGGCCGAACAGCGTTTTGATGTGCCGGCTGGCGAAACCAAGCACTTCGATATTGAATGGCCGTTGGAGGCTACCGAGGCCAAGCCAACGAGCTCACGCTCGAAGTGAGCCAACGCCTTGCCGCCGCGGAAGAGTGGGCGTCGAAGGGCTACGAGCTGTCGTTCGGCCAGACCGTGGTTGCAGGCTCCAAGCCGGTTGCTGCCAGCGAGACGAAGCCTGTTGACGGCATCGTGACCGTTGGCCGTTGGAATGCTGGCGTGCAGGGATCCGGTCGTGAGATTCTGCTGTCGCGTACGCAGGGCGGCATTGTTTCGTACACGCTTGACGGCCGTGAATTCGTGCTGCGCAGGCCCACGCTTACCACGTTCCGCGCGCTGACCGACAACGATCGCGGTGCAGGCCACGGTTACGACCGCGCGCAGTGGGTCGGCGCAGGCCGTTACGCCAAGTGCGTCAACAACACCATCGAACAGGTCAATGACGATACGCTGAAAGCCGTATACGAGTACGAGCTCGCCACTCCGCAGCGCACGCACGTCACCATCACGTATGTGGCAGATACCACCGGCAAGCTGCACTTGAGCGTCGACTATCCGGCGAAACTCAGGAAGCCCCGACCATTCCGGCTTTCGGTTTGGAATGGACGCTGCCGGTCGAATACTCCAACCTGCGCTTCTACGGCCCCGGACCCGACGAAACCTACGCCGACCGCAAGCATGCCAAGCTGGGCATTTGGAACACCAACGCTTACGACGATCATGCGCCGTACCTCATGCCGCAGGAAACCGGCAACCATGAGGATGTGCGTTGGGCTGAGATCACGGATGATGCCGGTCATGGCATGCGTGTGAGCCGTCACGGCGAATCAGCGTTCGCGCTCAGCCTGCAGCCGTACAGCGCATTCATGTTGGAAGAAGCCCAGCATCAGGACGAACTGCCCGCTCCGAAGCACATGTTCCTGCGCGTGCTCGCCGCGCAAATGGGCGTCGGCGGCGACGATTCCTGGATGAGCCCGGTGCACCCGCAGTACCACATTCCAGCCGATAGGCGCTCCACTTGGATGTGGATATCGAGCTGATCTGACACGTTGGGGCATGCCGGTTGCCCCAACAATTACGGGGGGATCCGCGTATTCTGCGGACCCCCCCTGCTTGCGTTATTGCGTTACCGCGTTACCGCCAATTTGCATTGGCGCTCATTGCCTCATACCATGCTCACCGCTCACCGCTGCGGATAGGAATCCTCAAAGAAGCGACGCTCGAGATGCACGATGGTGCGGAACACGTCGGCCTCCGAGCCATCCACCGACGCATACTCGTTGACGAGCGCGATCAGGCGGCCCGTCCAGGCGCGGAAATAATCGCCCTCATGCAAATCAACCCAACCCTTGTGCGCCGGAATCTGCTGAACGACGCCAGCGTCGATGGTGCGCTTGGCCCAGGCAAGATAAATCCATTCCATGCAGCACAGCGCAGTAATGAGTTCTTCCCAAGTTCCCTGAACCAGCTTGGTCAGATATTCGCAATATTCACGATTTGCCGGAGTCTGCTCGGAATTATTGTATTCTTCGTCAGTAATTCCGTATTCCTTAAGGAATCCGGTAAAATATGTTGCTTCATTGTCAGCAAACCATTGCGATTGTTTCGCCAGCATATCTTTGGTTTCCTGACGCGGCGCAAGTTCAATCGCATGTGCCATGATGCCCTGATTAAAGAACTTGAAATCCTGAATTAAATAAGACTTCAAAATCGATTCTGGAAGTGTATCATCCAGCAATTCATTCACAAAACGCGAATTGATTGCCTGATTCCATTCGTCGGCCGCCGACATATACAGCTGATCGGCCACGGAACCCGGCTCGGCTCCCAACCACGCATAATCGCCGCTTGCGGACTGCGGCGCTTCCGGAACATGATTCATGGTCACAAGACCCCCCTCGGTTAATGCGGCCAATGCAAACGCAACGCACATCTCCTCGCTCCGTTCCGCCGTGGCTCGCTGTGATGGCGCCATAATAGCCGCCGTTCCCAACGTACCGAACGCGCCACCGAAACGCAAGAAGCAGAAGCTTCCATGACGCCACTGACCGCACTCAATCTCGGCGAATCATTGCGCGAATTTGTTGAGGCGGCGTATTCGTAGGTCATGGAGCCGTTGAGGCTCTTCTTCGACGTCGGAAACCTGCGTATACACGTAGCCCGCCAATCCGCGTGATTCCAACGATTCCGCCGAATCAAGCACGGAACGGACGGCAGTGCGCCAATCCTCAATCGAATCGTATTCACCGTAGCCGTACGCGCGCGAAACCGCAGCATGATCGGCAACCAACTGCGCCAATCCTCCGAATTCCGAAATCACGAACGCACGAACGCCATGCTGCGCAACCGGCAACACCGCGTAATGCGCGGCACGACGACGCCGCTTATGCCGCTTTTCATATTCGGCCACATACCCACGCAACGGCCCCTTATCCGGGTAGATTTCCAGCGGACGGAAGTAGTTGTGCACGCTGTGAAAATCGCCGCAACGCTGGCTCGTACCAGCACTCGTGGCGTCGATCGGGCGCGTCGGGTCAAGCGCATGAATGCGTTCCGCCGCATCGCACGCGTCGAACTGCCCCCACCCTTCGTTGAACAGCACCCACGTGACGATCGACGGGTGGCCGGCAAGCATGTGCACCATGGCATCGCAAGTGCGCGACCAGTCGCGGCGGTACGTCGAATCGTCGGCACCGAGCGCCGCGAAATGCTTCGCCGTGTCATCGCGGTACTTGTTCCATGTGGCACGCATGAGCGTCGGCTTGCGGTTGGTGGCCCACGCGTTGTATTCGCCGCCACCCGACACCGCGTCCTGCCATACCAGCATGCCGAGGCGGTCGCAATGGTAGTACCAGCGCGCCGACTCGATTTTGATATGCTTGCGCAGCATAGTAAAGCCGGATTCCTTCATGGCGGTTATGTCATGCACCAGCGCTTCATCACTCGGCGCGGTCAGCAGGCCGTCCGGCCAATAGCCCTGGTCGAGCACACCCTTGAGGAACACCCGGCTTGCCATTGAGATGGAAGCGCGCGATACCCTTCAAATCAGGCTTAATCTCAACCGTGCGGAACGCGCAATACGAGCGCACAATATCTTGCTTTTCCTGCGATTTCGCGGGTTTCTCTTGAATTTCCTGCGATTCTTGCTGCAGCTTTTCCTGCTTTCCCTGCGATTTCGCCGCACCAAATTCCAGCGTCGCCGTCACGTCATACAAATACGGATCGTTCGGCGACCACAAGTGTTCGGCCCGCGTTGCGATTTCCGTGCGCACCTTGCGCATGCCAGCCGGCAGCAATTCGTCCGCGACGATCGTGCCGTCCGCGGGATCGGCTACGACGATATGCAGTTTGGCATTCGGCTTGTCTCCGCCGATTTCCGCGCGAATAAACAATCTGCCGTCGGCGGCGCCCTTCAGCGTAAGCGTCTGCACGTACGCTTCCGGCACGATCTCCATCCACACGCTCTGCCAAATGCCGCTTTGCGCGGTGTACCAAATCCCCTCGCGCTCGATTTTCTGCTTGCCGCGCATTTGCGTGCCCGAATCGTTCGGATCGTACACGCACAACGCAATCTCGAAAGCATCATCGGGATCGACGAATGCCGAAATATCGACGTCAAACGGCAAATATCCCCCGACATGCATCCCTGCAAACTGCCCGTTGATAAAGCAGGCGCACACGTAATCGACCGCTTCGAAATGCAGCATCAAGCGGTTCGCATCGCCGATCTGCCGAACCGCTTCCCCTCCCCCAAGCGTCACGGGATGCACCACCGTGCGATACCAGATCATATTGTCTGGGTAAATCGTCTGATGCACGCCGGAAAGCGCGGATTCCGGGGAGAACGGCACCAAAATCTTGCCGTCGAACGTTTCGGGGATGGCCGCTTCCTTCACTGCCTGCACCGCTTCGTCACAGGTGAGCACAGCCGCGGATTTGCGCCATTTCGAGCCGTTGCCGCTTTCGGGAATGGACACGATCGCGTAATCCCAGAATCCGTTGAGCATGGTGTGATTGCCGCGCACCATGGTTGGGCGCGGATGCTCGTTCAGGATTGGCGTGCGGCCGTTTTCCAGTTTGCGTTCGCCGTCTTTTGCAGGGCAGAACGCCTTGTGGGCGTCGTTGGAAGACAACCATTCGCCGGCGATCTGTTCGCCCCAGGGCGTCCACAACTGCTGCAGCGGCTCTTGGGAACGCATTTTCGTAGGCGCGGCTTTCAGCACTCGCTTGACGTCCAACATAAGAGCCTCCCTGCAGCATCGCATTTCCCTCAACTTTCTCATTGTAACGAGAGGAATGGCAAAGAGAAATAGCGATTGTTACGGATTTTGAAATCGATTCAATCCGGATTGCACTATAGATTTGTAAAATCGTATACAGAAAGTCGAATATTGCGCATTAGATTTACAAGTCGGATTTGCAAAATCAGATATAAAAAGCCGGTGCAAGAACTTCGTAATTCCTTGCACCGGCAATCAGAACAACTCACCTTAGCGGCAAATCAGGCCAAATCAAGCCGAATCCCCAGGTGAATCAGCGAATCAGCTTCCAGCTTGGCCTTTTCGGCGGCAAGACGGGCCGCCTCGGCCTCACGACGAGCCTTCAGCTCCGAATCGAAGCGAGCGAGCTCCTCTTCAACGGCCTCCGGCGGAATCTTCGCGAAAATCGGATGCGGCTTCGGCACTGCAGTGCCGGCCACGATCGGCTCGGAAGCCCACGGATGCACGGTTTCGCCCAGCTTGTAGTCGCCGGTGATGATCGGATACATGAAGCCCGGCTTGTCGAGATCCTCGACCTCTTCCAAGCGCGGCAACGGCGAGAACGTGCCTGTGCCGCCGAGAGCCTCCCACACCTTCTGCGCGGAATGCGGCAGGAACGGGGCCAGCAGGTGGTTCGCGTCGGACACGGCCTGGGCGGCAACGTGCAGCACGGTGCCGAGGCGAGCCGGATTGTCCTTGATCTTCCACGGTTCGGTGGCGGAAATGTACTTGTTGATGTCGCCGACCACGCGCATGGCTTCACTCAGCGCGTTCTTCTGGCGATGGTTCTCGATCAGCGAACCGACCGTGTCGAACGCGGCCTTGGTTTCGCTCAGCAGAGCGCGATCCTCATCGGTCATTTCGCTCTCATCGAGCGCCGGAATCTCACCGAAGTTCTTGTTCATCAGATTGGCCACACGGTTGACGAGGTTGCCCCAGGAAGCGGCAAGCTCCTCGTTGTTGTGGCGCACGAACTCAGCCATGTGAAGTCGGAATCGGAGCTTTCCGGACCGGCCACGGAAATGTAGTAGCGCACGGCATCCACAGGGTAGCGGGCGAGAATGTCCTTCACATAAATGACGATGCCACGCGAAGACGAGAACTTCTTGCCTTCCATGGTCATGAATTCGGAAGCCACGACCTGCTCCGGCATGTTCAGCGGACCGAGCTTGCCGGTTTCGCCGCCCTTGGAGCCCTGACCGTTGTAGCCGAGCATTTCGGACGGCAGATCTGGGAGTGGAACGTGATGTTGTCTTTGCCCATGAAGTAGTAGCCCGGGGTTTCCGGATCATTCCACCATGCGCGCCATGCTTCCGGATCGCCCTTGCGGCGAGCCCATTCGATGGATGCCGACAAGTAGCCGATCACCGCGTCGAACCACACGTACAGCTTCTTGTTCGGATTGTCGATCCAGCCGGCAACCGGAACGGGAATGCCCCAGTCGATGTCACGCGTGATGGCACGCGGCTTGACTTCCTTGAACAGGCCGATGGAGAAGTTGATGACGTTGGTACGCCAGCCTTCGCGGGTCTTCAGCCATGCGAGATTGGCTTCGGCGAGCGCCGGCAGGTCGAGGAAGAAGTGTTCGGTTTCCTCAAAGCGCGGGGTTTCGCCGTTGATTTTGGAAACGGGATTGATGAGCTCGTCCGGGTCGAGTTCGTTGCCGCAGGCGTCGCACTGGTCGCCGCGGGCACCGTCGGCACCGCAGATCGGCAGGTGCCTTCGATGTAACGGTCAGGCAGGGTGCGGCCGGTGGACGGCGAGATGGCGACCTTCTGGGTGCCTTATAAATGTAGCCGTTGGCGAGGCACTGCTTGAACAGTTCCTGCACCACCTGCTCGTGATTGCCGGTGGTGGTGCGGGTGAACAGGTCGTAGCTCAGGCCGAGATCGCACAGATCCTTGGCGATCACACGGTTGTAACGGTTGGCGAGCTCCTGTGCGCTGACGCCTTCCTTGTCGGCTTCCACCAGGATCGGGGTGCCGTGCTCGTCGGTGCCAGACACCATCAGCACGTCATTGCCCTTCATGCGCTCGTAGCGCGCGTATACGTCGGAGGGCACGCCGAATCCGGCGACGTGACCGATATGACGGGGGCCGTTAGCATACGGCCAAGCAACATTCACCAAAATATGACTCATGGTGCCCGATTATACAAAGCGCCATATCCCGCATTTTCCATGTATTTCGGTAGTTGGATTTTTATTGGAGGATGGACGTGCGATCATCGATTCAATCGTTTGAAATAGTTTGCATCATATTTGCGGCCTTTCGCTGTTTGGTGTGGGTGAGTGGGTCGGGGGGGTTGGTGGTGCTGGTCGGGTGAGTTTGGGGGTATGGATACCACGTCGTTTGTTCACCGCGCC
>ENA-OQAZ01001157-OQAZ01001157.1-human-gut-metagenome-genome-assembly--contig:-NODE-1157-length-13174-cov-1.696329_pt1 | contig 13174 bp, 21 predicted proteins | sample MGYA00242737_ERZ504531 | MGnify/ENA primary metagenome ERZ504531 (study PRJEB26092, sample SAMD00036244) | human gut metagenome | host: Homo sapiens | study: EMG produced TPA metagenomics assembly of...
TTTTCAACCAGTACCGGAGTAAATTTGTCCTCAATTCTTCCATGGTATACCTCACTTCCCGTTGTCAGAATCGCCACTTTTTTCCCGTGCAGCGGTTTCAATGTCAGAATCTGACCATCCTGACAGACTGCTTTCGCCCGCTCCATCTTCTCTTTTTCTATAACCAGCGGAATAATCCTGGTTCCTGCAAGCTTATCTCCTTCTTTGACGCAGGTATTGCCGTGACGGGTTGCGATCATCATTTCTCCAAGCCCGTTGACTTTTTTCAGTTTTTCCCTGTCTATTTTCAACAGTCCGTCACAGTCAGCGATCACCTCAATTTTCCCTTCTTTGACCTCTGAAGGATGCATATGTTCATTTCTGCACATTGCATACAGAATCTGTGCCGCCTCATTTTCATGAAGCATATGCTCATCTTTTTCCCAGATATAAATATGTTCTTTTCCAACACTCAAAAGTACCGGTATATCCTCCTCGGTAATGATATGACCTTTCCGGAATACTGCATCTTTCGTCACCCCGGGAATAATCTGTGTGATATCATGACACAGAACCTGCCCGATCGCGTCTTCTGTCTTCATTAATTTCATGCGTGTTCTCCTCTACCTACTCCACTGCTTCACAGATCACTTCAAGCACGCTTCCTGCGATACAGCGGGCTTTGTCTGAAATCGTAAAACAGTTTGCCAGTTCTTCTTTTCTCGGATCAATATCTGCGATCTTAAATCCCTTTGTCACCGGATAATCATCGCGGATCAGACCACGGAGAAGTCCGTCAATGGTTGCTGATACCTCTGTCAATCCGTCTTCTCCCTCTATCACAGCCAGAACCTGCCCGGCTTCCACGATATCTCCGATTTTACTTCTGTTTTTCATTCTTCCTGCTGCCGGCGCATGAATGACACGTTCTGCACCGTAGCCGCCGATGATTCCAGGAATCCCGGTGTTCGGATATGCACTTCCCTGACGGATAATCCTTCCAAGATTATGCCACGTTTCGTCTCGATCACCACATCCACATCTTCACCCGCACAAAATCCAGGACCAAGTCCGATCGTAAGCGGTGCCATATCTTTTGTTGTTCCGAGATTTTTCTTTGCAAGGATCGCATCCACCACAACCTTCGGTTTCAGTAACCGGATACTTTCTCCCTTCGGATCCACCAGAACCGGAACTTTTCCTTCCTCCCAGACCTGACGCATCTGCTCCACGCTTTCAATCCGGACAGCCTCTACATTCTCCACACAGGTGCTTCCACTGTACACAGCTTCACTCAGTGCCACCTGTCTTCGGATCGCTGCCGGGTGATCTGTTTCCAGAACCAGCAGATGAAATCCGCTTTTTTTCAGTCGATGAATCGTCCCGGTCGCCAGATCCCCCGCTCCCCGGACAATGATCAGATCACTCTTTTTCATCCGTAATTCCTTTCTCTTTCGTTATTCTCGTTTGAGAATACGCTTACATACTTATAACTTTACAATACTTATATTTATTTGTCAATTCTGTACGCTTTTTTTGACTCTCTTTTTTCCCATATGAGTTACTGGGCACTTCGTTCCCGGTAACACGTTTCGCATAGTATCCCATATATATTCCGGCGCATGCTTTCTCTGTCTATGCTTCAAACCATCTCATAAAAGATTCTCCGGCGCTCCGATTCAGTCTGCCATAAACATTTCATATCGATGCAGAAAATCCTTTCCTTTCTCGGTAAGCATGGTCCTGCCGCCTCTGCTTCCGCCCCGCTTCCTTCCATCAGAGGAAACCCCAGATCTTCTTCCGCGTGCTTCATAATACGCCATCCCTTGGAATACGCCATCCCCATGCACCGACAGGCCCTCGGAGAGCGACCCTGTTTCTTCCACATGGTGCATCAATCCGCCACTCCCGGACCAAAAGCTCCTTCTTTTCGAAACACCCGCACCTTCATATGATAATGCAGCTTATTTTCTTCCATTTTTCTCCTTGTCCACCATACATTCCTGTATTTTCCTGAATTATTAAATTTATATCAACTGTTCAGCAGTCACTGTCCTGCGAGGTGAAGGAACCGAACAGCTGCCGTTCAGGTTTTTCTACAATTCCAGTATATACTCCCCTTCCCAGTGACAGCCTGCTTTCTCCAGTGCCGTAAGAATCTCGTCTCTTGCCTCCGGCACTGCCTTCCAGGAAAGGCCACAACCTGCTGTAATTTCCCTTGGAATCGGGATCAGACGTCCCGGCAGGTTCTGTTCCATGGCATATTTTTCTGCTGCCATCGCCTGCGTCGTACTCTCGAAAGTCAAAATCCATGTTTTCTTTTTCATTCTCATATTCCTGACAACTCCCACAAAGCCTCTGCCGTTCGATCCACTTCTTTCTCCGTATTCCAGTGTGACACAGAGATTCTCACAGCCCCCTGTTCTTTTGTTCCCAGCGTCTGGTGCATCAGCGGAGCGCAATGCGCCCCCGCCCGGACAGCAATTCCATGTTCCTCATATAACCAGTCCGCAACATACGCAGAATCTTCTTCTCCTATATTAAAAGAAAGAATTCCTACACGCCGGTTTCCGTCCGGATCACCATAAAGACGAATCCCGGGAATCTCCCTGATCTGTTCTTCCAGCCGTCTTAACAATTGCCGCTCCCGTTGCAAAATCTCCTTTGTTCCTTTTTTCTTCAGATAATCAAGCGCACCACCAAGTCCGGCGATTCCATGGACATTCATAGTTCCGGCTTCCAGATGCTCCGGCATCGCTTTCGGATGTTCCCGGTCAAAGCTGTGGATACCGCTTCCGCCTACCTTCAACGGACAAATCTCCACTCCCGGACGCACATAAAGTCCACCGGTTCCCTGGGGTCCCAAAAGTCCCTTATGCCCGGTAAAACAAAAGATATCTATTCCCTGTTTCTGTACATCCACCGGTAAAATTCCCGCCGTCTGCGACCCGTCTACCACCAAAAGCAAATCTCTGCTCTCTGTTACTTCCCGGATTCTTTCCAGGTCTGTAATATTTCCGGTCAGATTGGAAGCATGTGTAATTACGATACCTTTTGTATTCTCCCTGACAAGCTCCGGAAATTTTTCATACTCCAACACACCATTTTCATCTGCGGAAAGAAAACTGACTTCCACACCTTCCTCCTGCAACCGGTAAAGAGGCCGAAGAACCGAATTATGTTCGCAGACTGTGGTGATCACATGATCCCCCTTATGAAACAGCCCCAAAATCGCAGTGTTCAGTGCCTCTGTAGCGTTCGAGGTAAATGCGATCCGCTCTCCTTTTTCTGCATGAAAAAGTTCTGCCAGCTGCTCTCTTACCTGATAGACACACCGTCCCGCCTGCAACGTGGCTCATGTGCGCCCCGTCCGGGATTCCCCATGGTATGAAAGGCACGAATCACAGCTTCTTCCACCTCTTTCGGCTTTTGCAGCGATGTTGCCGCGTTATCCAGATATATCATGGCTTGATGATCCGGTCGGCCTTTGTCATCCGCTCTGCGATATCATACATATTGGTAACTTCTCCCACCTGTAATTTATCGGATATTCCATAAAAGTTCAGACAGGTACCACAGGTACGAATCTCCACGCCCTGTTCTTCCAGCATTTTCAGATCTTCCAGAGACTGAGAACCTTCACAGGTCAGGAATGCTCCCCCATTATAAAAGAGCATCTGATCCGGCAGCTCGTCCTGCTGTGTCAGCGCGTAAATAAATCCCTTCAACAACGTAGCACCCAGTTCGTCATTTCCCTCACCCATCGTTTTCGAAGAAATCACCACCAGCCGATTCTTCTTCGCCGGTGCACATACTACATAATCTGCTTCTTCCACTGATGTCTTCTGCGTTGCCTCTGCCTCGCCAACCGTCAGCGTCACCTGGTATTCCTGTTCTTTCACTTTCCGTGAACTACAGCCATAACCTTTCTGGTTTGCCATCTTGGTCAGGTTCTGCACAGCAATCTCATTATCCACCAGCACCTCCACCGTTCCGGCACCCTGCAGTTCTTTGATGGCTTCCTTTGCTTTTACTAACGGGATCGGGCAGATGTCTCCGAGTGCATGTACTGTTTTTTTCATTTTGGGTTCCTCCTGTGTATTTTTTTGATGATAGATACTATAAGCTATCTATTAATTTATAACGGACAGGTATCCTTGTCAATGCTCTCCCAATGCTATGAACTCCACGCCGCAAGTTGAATGCTGCCAATATGCTGTTCGTAGTAACATGAGAATCGTGTGGTTTTGTCTTTTTCCTGTCATTTGCTCTTTATTTGCGCCTGCAACCAGAATCTCCACTTCCTGTCTCTCCATCACTTCCCCGACAATCTCTGCCGGAAGTCCGGCCTTCCGCAGTTTTCCGCACAGTTCTTCCGCCACCTCTCCCGGCACTGCAAACAGCAGTCCGCCGGAAGTTTGCGGATCGTACAATACTTCTTCCATCCCGAACGACACATTCTCAAACCGCACATACTGTTCCAGATGATTCCTGTTTTTCTGTCCGGCTGCGGTCAGGAGGAATTCTTCTGCGCACGATTCCGCTCCGTCAAATACCGGGAGCTGGTTCGCGTAGATTTTACAGGAATGTCTGCCGTCCATCATTTCATGAAGATGCCCAAGGAATCCAAATCCGGTGACATCGGTGCAGGCGTGTACCGGGTATTTTCGTCCGATCTCAGATGCTTTTCGGTTCAGTGTTGTCATGGAATCAATGACTGATCCATCGCACCTTCCGGTGCCTGGTTGACACGGTTGGCGGCACAGAGAATGCCTACGCCCAGTCGTTTGGTCAGAATCAGGCAGTCACTCGGCTTTGCGCCGTTGTTTTCCCATATTTTTTCCGGATCTACCACGCCGGTCACGGACAGACGTATTTGACATCGCTGTCTGCGATCGAATGACCGCCTGCAAGGCTTCCGCCCGCTTCCTGTACTTTTTCAGCGCCACCCTGTAAGATTTTTCCGAGGATATTCAGGTCCATGGATTCCGGAAAGCAAACAATATTCAGTGCTGTCTTTACTTCTCCTCCCATGGCATAGATATCACTCAGGGCATTCGTTGCCGCTATTTTCCCAAATATGTACGGATCCTCTACCATCGGTGGGAAAAAATCCAATGTCTGTACCACCGCCTGGTGCTCATTCAGGCGATATACTGCTGCATCATCCTTGCTGTCATATCCAACCAGCAATTTCATCTTTTTTTCCCTTCGGAAGCCGTTCCAGGATGTGTTCCAGCACTCCGGCTCCCAGTTTTGCGGTACAACCACCGCTTTTGCAAAATATAATTTCTTTTTCGCTCATTTTTTCTCCTACTTCCGTGCACATTCCCCATCTTCTCCCAGAAGAATATCCAGCCCGTGTCCCAGTGAACTCAGTATGTAAGTAAGACTCTCCTCTACTGCCTTCGGGCTTCCCCGGAAGATTGACGATCAGGGTCTGTTTGCGGATCGCACTGGCTGCGCGGCTTAACATTGCTCTCGGTGTGATCGTCAGGCTGTATGCCCGAATCGCCTCTGCAATCCCCGGTGCTACCCGTCACTACAGCGAGCGTAGCTTCCGGCGTCACATCCCGCACGGAAAATCCCGTACCACCGGTTGTCAGAACCAACGCACAATGCTCCTCATCTGCCAGTCTGCAAAGTTCTTTCTCGATCGCTGGCTGATCGTCTGGAAGTATCCGATAAGATACCACTTCATACCGATCGTCCGGAAGCAATTCCTGAATCTTCGGACCACTCAGATCCTCTCGCTCTCCGCGGGATCCTTTATCACTTAATGTAACAATTCCTACTTTATATTTTCGTTTTTCCATCCTTATTTTCCTGCTTTCTCTATCACATTCGCACAATCATAATACTTTTTTATCGGCATCTCTTGGAAGCAATTTTTCCTGTATCCTATCCCCGGATAATCCGAATCAGATTTTTATCCAACATCAATGTCCGATTCCACGGATTGATTATCACGCCCTCAATCTCATCCACTGAAAGTGCCGATACAAATAATTTTTCCATATCTGTAAGGAACGTGGACATCACACTTCCACCGCCCTTTAATTCCTCATCGAAACTGGTAAAAGCAGCCCACCATTCTTTCCATCATCGGTCTGAATAGCCTGCAGGCGCATCTGCTGATTTCCCACCAGCGGCTCCACGGCCACGATAAGCTGTCCGTGAGCCTGCATCCGTCTGCGTACAACCGTCAGAGCATGTGCCAGCATTTCCTGTGTTGGATTCTGCTGCAGGGAAAGAATTGCCTGTTCCATTCGTTCATTATCTTTTAACCCTTCATCGGTCGATATATTTCTGTGATCTGTCATAAATTTGCCTCGTCTTTCTCAAATTCTTATCTTACAGACAGTATAACACAGATAGATTCTCTTCGAAAAGAAAGAAAAGTGATGATCTGTCAAGGAGTAAAACTTTTTTTATTTTTGTCGGAAATGAATAGAGGCTTTGCCAGCTGAGAATCATTTTAGTTGTAAAAACAAATACAATTAGGAGGATTCTTATTATGGCATTGAACAAGGTAGAAATCTGCGGCGTAAATACATCCAGGCTTCCGATACTGACCAATGAGGAAAAAGAATTGCTCTTTGAAAAGATAAAAAAAGGGGACAAAGAGGCAAGAGAACTGTATATCAAGGGAAATCTTCGTCTGGTACTCAGTGTGATCAAACGTTTTTCCGGAAGCAACGAAAAACGCTGACGATCTTTTTCAGATCGGATGCATCGGACTCATGAAAGCAATTGATAATTTTGATACAACCTTGCAGGTGAAATTTTCCACTTACGCTGTACCGATGATCATCGGGGAAATCCGAAGATATCTGCGTGACAACAGTACCATCCGAGTCAGTCGTTCCCTGCGCGACACTGCTTACAAGGCTATCTACGCCAGGGAAAATTATCTGAAAAACAATCTTCGTGAACCGACGATTATGGAGATCGCCTCCGAAATCGGAATGGAAAAAGAAGAAATTGTTTATGCGCTTGATGCAATCCAGAGTCCAATGAGTTTATACGAACCAGTATATACCGAAGGTGGTGACACCCTCTATGTAATGGATCAGGTCAGTGATAAGAAAAATAAGGAGGAAAACTGGGTGGAAAATCTTGCACTGCAAGATGCAATGAACGGTTAAACACACGGGAACGGCATATCGTAAATCTACGATTTTACGAAGGTAAGACACAGATGGAAGTTGCACAGGAGATCGGCATCTCTCAGGCACAAGTCAGCCGGCTTGAAAAAAACGCCCTTCGAGTGATGCGAAATTATCTGCGTTAGATTAAAACCTTGCTTTCCTTTTTTTGGATAATTTGATAAACTAGGCAGGAGAAAGGAAAGATACCAAAAATCAAAAATTTATAGTTCCTGACACCAGACCACACGGTATCACAAATCAAACAGAATTTTATGTGCAAATTTTATAAATATTATAAAGAACTGAAAAAAAGTAAAGAAAGTCCTCTTCAGACTGCTTTTCCATTTCTCATGAAAGAAAAATGCTGTGTTTCTTTTGTAGGCGCTGGAGGAAAAAGTTCTCTGATTACCTGTAATCGCTGACTTGGGGTGCGCTCCACCAAAAAAGGTTCTGGTAACTACAACCACCCCATATTTCCGTCCCTCTTCCCTGAAACTGGCTCAAAACGAACAGGAACTGGAACATATCTGGCAGACAGACAATTGGGCGGTGATTGGTACTGTGGATTCTGTGCAGCCACAGAAACTTCAAAGTCCGGATCCTCACTGGTTACAGCGTGCGGCAGAACTTGCGGATCTGATTCTGATTGAAGCAGACGGTTCCAAACGCCTGCCCTGCAAGGTACCGGATTCCCATGAACCGGTCATACTCCCTCAGACAGACGTAGTTGTTGCCGTTCTTGGACTTTCTGCGCTAAATCTTCCTTTAAAAGACTGCTGTTTCCGACTGGACAAAGCAACCAAACTTCTGTCTGCAAAAGAATCACATCCTCTGACCTGCCAACATATGGCAACAATTTTTACTTCCAGCCAGGGACTACGGAAAGCTACAAACAACAGCGAATATGTTGTCGTATTAAATCAGTGTGACAACGAAGACCGAAAGAATGCCGGTGAACAAATCAGTGACATTCTCTGCGGATTAGATCCTACTATAAACCATATAATTTTAACAAAATTACATCCGTGACATACGGAAAACACATAAGAGAAAGGATTAACATACAATGAATGGATTTACACATTTTGATCATGAAGGAAATGCCATAATGGTAGATGTCCATGAAAAAGCAGATACTTACCGGGTAGCTATAGCTCAGGGAACCATTACCGTTAACAAAGAGGTCTTTGACGCAATCACCCATCATACTGCAAAAAAAGGAGATGTTCTCGGCATTGCAAGAATTGCGGGAATTATGGCTGCTAAAAAAAATGCCGAATTGATTCCTCTATGCCATATCATTGCTCTGACAGACTGTGAAGTGCAATTTTCGCTGGATGTTGCCAATCATCAAATAACGGCAATCTGCCGGACTTCCTGTGTAGGGAAAACCGGTGTTGAGATGGAGCCATGACCGGTGTCAGTGTGGCTCTTCTGACAATCTACGATATGTGTAAGGCGATGGATCGCAGCATGGTAATCTCCGGGATTCAGCTTTTGGAAAAACTGGGCGGAAAATCCGGTCACTACAAAAAAGAGTAATCTATATTTCAAAAAAGCCCCTGTCGACAATCTTTATAGTATTGTCCGGACAGGGGCTTTGTATTTACCTATGTAATTTATCTGTCACACACTCTTATGCTGTCAGCAGTTCCAGAACTGCACCCATCAGTGCCGGGCTCAGATTCATGGTTGCCAGTGTTCCGATGCCGTCTTTGCCCATCTTTTCCACAACCGCCTGAATAGCAGACTTCAGGTTGTAAGGAATCTGAGCTTTATCAAGCATTGCATAGCAGCGTCCGGCCAGATCGTTTTCTGCAAGAGATATACCATCTGCAAATGTAATCACGATTTCTTTTCCTACTGCTGTTTCCGGTACTTCTACGGTCAGTGCTGCAATTGCTTTATCATAGGAAACTTTTACAGCTACTTCTTCGCCGTCTGCAGTTACTTTGCAGCATGCTTTTTCCACACCCATGAATACTACCTTCCAGCTTCTGCTTTCCGGAATCACAGATACATTGCCCAGTGCTTTGCCGATGGTGAAAGTATCTTCTTCTCCGCCGGTAAATGTCAGCTGTGTAGCTACCCAGTTTTCTTCTTTATCTACAGGTGTATCTCCCTGGTCTTCCCACAGAGTGAAGGTTCCGTCTTCTGCCGGGAATACACGAACTTCCATGGCTTTCGGGTTATCGGTGCTGCTGTCATAATCAGCCATATCTTTCATCGGAACGATAGCTCCTGCTTTCATCAGAACAGGCATATCTTCTACACCTCTCCACAGATCGATCATACGGCCACCCTGGTATACCATACCCGTGAAGAAATCAACCCACATTCCTTCCGGCAGCCAGGTTGTTACTTTCGCTGCACGAACTTCCGGATCCTGTTTCTCTGTGATCGGGGACACCAGCAGTTCAGAACCAAAGTAATATTCATTCGGTACCTGATAAGCTTCTTCACGATCCGGCTCCAGATAATACATTGGCTGGATCAGCGGCAGATCATCGTAATTTGCTCTGTGGTTCATGGTGTACAGATATGGAACCATTCCATGACGCAGACGCAGGTAATCTTCATAACACCCTGTGTGATCTTGTCAAATTTCCATGGTTCTTTTCCGTTGAACGGATTATCGGTGCTGTGCAGACGGTTAATCGGAGAGAATACTCCGTATTCTACCATCTTGCCATCAGTTCATCGTCACGGATACCCATCATATGGCCACCGATATCATGGCTCCACCATCATATCCAACGTTGCTTGCTGTATTGGTAAAATATGGCTGGAACTGTAAGCTTTCCCATGAGATTACACTGTCACCTGAGAATCCTACCGGATATCTGTGACTTCCCACACCTGCATATCTGGAGAAAGTCAGCGGACGATTACCCTTCCAGCTGCTGTCCAGATAATGATAATGGTTCAGCATCCACAGCGGATCCAGTCCCGGCACTTTGGTAACAGTTCCCTGCTGCCAGTCAAGCCACCAGAAATCCACGCCTTCTTCTTCCAGCGGATGATGCAGATCTTTCAGGTACACTTCCATGAAATGTGGATCTGCAGGATCAAACTGTACTGCAATCTCACTTTTAGGATCGATTCCCATCTTTTCTGCCACGCGCGGATACAGTTCCTCATATGCACGGATTCCGTCAGCCGGATGCACATTCAGTGTAATCTTCATATTGTGCTCATGCAGCCAGGACATAAATCCTTTTGGATCCGGGAAGAAGTTTTTGTTCCAGGTATATCCTGTCCAGCCGCTTCCGTATTTCGGATCTACATCATCAACAATATGCCAGTCCATATCAACAACAGCTACAGAGAACGGCAGTTTTCGTCTTCAAAACGTTCTACCAGTCTTTATATTCCTCCTCTGTGTAACGATGATAACGGCTCCACCAGTTACCAAATGCATATCTTGGCAGCAGCGGCTGTTTTCCACACAGATAATAGAAATCTTTCAGGCTTCCAGATAACGATGTCCATATCCGAAGAAATACAGATCCTCGCCATCTCCCTGTCTCGGACTTACCCATCCGTCTTCTGTCAGTGCCATCGAATGACTGTCATCCACAACAGCAAAGCCTTTTCTTGAGATGATACCATGCTCCATTTTGACTTTACCGCTGTATTTTTCGTTCATCGGTGTGTCACCCTTCAAATAAGCATCATCACTCAGTTTCATAGCGCCGTCGCATCCGTCCAGTGTGCGGGCTGTTCCAAGAAGATCACTCGGTTCATCTCCGTAATTCCAGTTTCTTCCCCAGCCGCCACCGCCGCCTACGACTTTGATAGACAGACCGTTTGCTGCAAATGGTTTTCTGTTGTAATGAATCTCCAGAGAATCTGTATAAATAACCAGCTCTTCTTCATCCTCAACGACCTTGAATTCCGGTACCGGGAAATCACGGTTCAGTACGGACTGTGTTGCACGGTCCTCGAATACACCTTCGCTGTTGTATTCCAGACGTACCAGTGCAGATGTCAGCATCGTGATTCGATAACAATCTCCCTGAATAATCGCTTCTTTTTTGCTTACCGGATGTGCTTCCAGCTTATACTCTTCCATTCCCATGTTTGTAAAAACCTCCTTTAATTTTTTATTTTGTAACTGTGAGAATACTGAATAATTATAGTTTAAAATAAATATACTATATAAATTGGGAGAATTCCTCTATTAAACTGACAAAAAAGTATATTATTTTGACTTTTTTGTTCTGCCTTTTATTGTAAGGAAGAAGCGATTTTTTCAGCCAGTGCTTCCAGGGATGCTTCCTGTGCTTCTTTTACCGCAGAACGGATCGTTACACCTTCCTCTAAGAGTTCAATATTTTTCATACCGGCAAAGATTTCCCGCATCTGTCTTCCGGCAACCGGTGCCCAGGTCCCGTTTTCCATGATGGCTACAGTACGGTTCTGCAAACTGTGAGCTTCAGTTCAGAGAGTACAGTCTCCATCTTGGTAAAGATACCGCCGTTATAGCTCGGTGCGGCAAATACCAGATGACTGCAGCGGAAAGATTCGGATACGATCACCGAAGGATCTGTCACAGATACATCGTACATGGAGATATTCTTTACACCTTTATCTGCCAGTTTTGATGCCAGGATCTCGGCGGCATTTTCCGTATTGCCATAGATGGATGCATAGGCGATCATAACTGCCTGATCCTCCGGTTTGTAGCTACTCCAGGTATCGTATTTTTCAATAAACCATCCGAGATTCTCCCTCCAGATCGGTCCGTGAAGCGGGCAGATCATTTTAATTTCCAGAGTGGCTGCCTTCTTCAGAAGATTCTGTACCTGCACACCGTATTTTCCTACGATATTGATAAAGTATCTTCTGGCATCGTCCAGCCAGTCTCTCTCAAAATCCACTTCATCGGCAAAGAGATTTCCGTTGATTGCTCCGAAGGTTCCGAAACCGTCTGCTGAAAACAGGATCTTATCTACGGTATCATAAGAAACCATTGCTTCCGGCCAGTGTACCATCGGTGCCATCACGAAGGCAAACGTATGTCTTCCGGTACACAAAGTATCCATTTCTTTTACAATCACCGTACGGTCATCCACAGGGAAATCAAAGAACTGTTTTAACATCGGAACAGTCTTTGCGTTACACACCAGCTTCACATCCGGATATCTTCTTACCACATCTCCGATGACCGCACAGTGATCTGGTTCCATATGGTTGACGATCAGGTAATCCAGTGTCCTTCCGTTCAGTACATATTCCAGATTTTCAAAAAATAATCCGCTGATGGATGCGTCCACGGTATCTAACAGAACCGTTTTTTCGTCCAGCAGGACATAAGAGTTATAAGAAACTCCTCTTGGAATCGGGTATACATTTTCAAATAAAGCCAGTCTGCGGTCACTGCCGCCGATCCAGTATAAATCATCCGTTACTTTTTTCACACAATGCATGGTGCAACTCCTCACTTTCGCTTTTGTTTTTCTATATTATACTGTTTTCAGACATTTCTTTCAAGCGCTAAACATAGTTTAACTGTTTATTCATAGCGGACAATTTCTTTTTTTAACCGCACCATGATCCTTTTTTCCAGTCTGGAAATGTAGGATTGAGATATTCCGAGAAGATCTGCCACTTCTTTTTGCGTTTTTTCTTTCCCATCCGGCTGATTCAGCCCGAAGCGAAGACAGATGATCATCTTTTCTCTGGCATTTAGCTTGTTAATAGCTTTTACAAGAAGCTTACACTCCACCTCGTGCTCCAAATCCCTGTAGATCACATCTTCGTCTGTTCCGAGGATATCAGAAAGCAGCAGCTCATTCCCGTCCCAGTCCACATTCAACGGTTCATCGATGGAGACTTCCATGCGGGTTCTGCTGTTTCTTCTCAGATACATCAGGATTTCGTTTTCGATACAGCGGGACGCATACGTTGCAAGTTTAATCTTTTTTTCCGGATTGAAGGATTGTTTAATTTGCCTGATCAGTCCAATCGTTCCAATAGATATCAGATCTTCCATTCCAACACCGGTGTTATCAAACTTCTGTGCGATGTAGACCACAAGG
>ENA-OQAZ01001158-OQAZ01001158.1-human-gut-metagenome-genome-assembly--contig:-NODE-1158-length-13149-cov-5.016357_pt1 | contig 13149 bp, 27 predicted proteins | sample MGYA00242737_ERZ504531 | MGnify/ENA primary metagenome ERZ504531 (study PRJEB26092, sample SAMD00036244) | human gut metagenome | host: Homo sapiens | study: EMG produced TPA metagenomics assembly of...
GGGGCGCGGGCGGGGGCGGCCTGCTGCTGCGGTTCCGGCTGGGGCGGTTCAGTGGCTGCCGGTGGCTGCTCTGCCGGTGTGGGGCCTGCGCTCCAAACGGCGTTGATAGCCTGTTGCAGCCAGCGCAGTTGTGTTTTGCCGGATGGTGTGACGTCCTCGGCGTCGAGCTGGTAATAGGTTTTGCCGTTGTATTCGTGCGGCTCGACCTTTTTGCCGCTGGCAATGACATTATCGCCCTTGTGGAGCATATCATCCAGAGGTCAACGTCCACGCGCCAGATATTGACGTCAATGAATTTTCCAAGCCACTTCCCTGCTTCGTTCTTTTCGCTGTCATAGCGGATGTTCAACTTCATCAGGTAGCTGCCATTCTGGAGCCGCTTAAATTCCGGCTCTTTGGCAAGCTCACCATAAACAAGGACGCCTGTTTTACTTGTGCAGATCATTTTTCCTGTCCTTCCTGCGTATCGCTTTCAGGGCCAGCGTTTTCGAGAGCTGCCAGCGGGTCGGCTTCATCGTTCGGGGTGGCGTCGATGATCTCGACGTCGGGTCGTGTGGGGGCTTTGGGCTTGCGCTGGCGGCGGTTAAAGGTCGGCTCAGTTTGGCCGCCCTGCGGCAGGCTGTCCGGCTCCTGTACGCCCTGCTCTTCTGCTGCATACATCGCGCCAAGGTCGGTCGGGAACGCTTCGCGGAGAGCTTGCACCATTGCAACTTTGCGAATCATGGTCGCAGGTTTGGTGCTCCACTGCTGGTTGACCTCGCCGTTCCCCTTTTTGCCAAGGTATTCAGAGAGGCACATTCAGAGTAGTTCGGGAACTGACGGTCGGTGCGATAGACTTTGGCCCAGCCGCCGATCAGCTTTTCACCAAAATCTTCATAGACCGCGCTGCCCTCGCGGTACTCGATTTGGTTATTGTTGGAGTTGTGGACGACGATGCCGCTTTCAATGCCTGCAAAGTGCTGGTTGCGCTCGGCCCGCTTCATAAAAGATTCCTTGCCCGGAACCATCGTTGCGGCTTATCGCCGTACTTGATAAGATAGGCCTCTTTCAGCCACGGGTTCAGGTGGTTGTAGCGGCAGAGGTTCAGGAACATCATAACTTCCTGATCGTTGACTTTATCGGCGTCGCCGCTGACCAGATAGGATTTGATAAGCTCCGGCGAAAGCTCGATCTCCTGCCGTCTGCTTCATACTTGACAGGCTCGGACGGCATTGCAGGCGCAAGAGCTGCATCCTGCTGGCGGGTCATCGTGGTTGCGTAGTTGCCAGCGCGGGAAGTTGCCACAGGTGCGCTACGCGGGGCGGTGTTCTGGGTGTTCTGGCCCGGTACGGAAAATCCCATAATATTGACCTCCTGTTAGATCAGTTTATATTCAAGGCCGATTTTATCCAGAGCTGCGATCAGCTCCCGGCCCTGCTCGGCGGTATAGCGGACGTGCAAGGTGCGCTCAAATACTTTGGGCTGCTGCACGGGTTCCGGCTGCGGCTCAGGTTGTGCAGCGCGGAGAGAGGAAAAGTCCAGACGGCCGTTGTCGTCGATGATCTTTGACATCTCGACGTTCTGGGCGGCCTTCGCTTTGATTTCAAGGTCTTCGGCGGTGGGACGCTGGATAACAGGCGCGGCGCGGCGGGCGGCTTCCTCGGCGGCCTTTGCTGCCGCTGCCTGCTCCTGCTGGGCTTTGAAGTCGCGGAACGCCTTGCGCTCGGCGCGGGCTTCTTTCATGGACAGGTTCTTGAGGTAGGCCCGCTTTACGGCTTCGTATTCCTCGCCGGGTTCGCAGTCGTCGGCCAGATCGTCCAGCTCCAGCCGCTTTTCCTCGATGATGGTTTTCAGCTCCTTTTCGGCGGTGCTGAAAGCGTAGGTCTTGTTAAGCCAGCGTTCATTGAAAATCTTCTCGAACGGTACGAGAACGGCCAGCGCACCAGCGGCGGTGGTGTAAACACGATAGAGGTCGTTCTTTTTGTCCTGCTTCAGTGCGTCCTCGTAAGATTTGACCTGTGTGTCGATTTCCCCGGACGTTTTCTTGATTTTCTGCCGCAGGTCTTTGGTTACGGTTTCCAGTTCGGTCAGCGGGCCAAGGTAAACATCTTTCGTGGCCGTGAAAGCCTTTGCCAGCTGCTTTTCCAGCGCGTTGAGCTTCGCCCGGTCTTTCTTTGCGTCTCGATCATGTCATCGGTGTAGACAATGCCGACGTACTTTTCCAGAGCTTCGTTGACGTAGGCTTCAACGGCTTCTTTGTTCCAGACCAGCGGCGGGATGATGGGTTTCTGAATCTGGACGGTGAGTTCTTCCATGTTCATACCTCCTGTGGATGATTCAGCAGGCTTTCGCCTGTTGGCTTGCAGGCTGCGAAACGAAAATCCCGATGTCAAGCGGCTTCTGCTCACGAATAGCCTGCATGAGCTGGGCGTCCGTTTCGATGCCATAATCGCGCTTCAGGATGTCGCGCAAAATGTCTTTAAGCTCCATTCTGGCACTTCCTTTCGAGCATCAGCCGCATATCGCTGGCGTCCCGCGCGATGTTTTCGATGAATTTGACGATCTGCCGGAGCTGGTCACGCTCCTGCTCGCTGACTTTTCCGTCGAGGGCGATTTTCAGGACAGCGTTCTGCATGGCTGAATGTCGTTGCCGTTGGTGTGGGTCAGGAAGTTGACCGCCACGCTTTCGATGCTCTTTACTTCGCAGGTAAGGGCACCGCCGACGTGCTTCCCGATGGGACAGTCGGTCTTGCAATAATGAGTTTCCATTTCGGGCATACCATACAGGTCAGCATCGCACAGACGATGTCCTGGGGCACGTTCGCGGTATCGACTTCATAATTGCGCAAAGCGGATTCCGAAATATTCAGGCGGGATGCCGCTCCAAGGCGGCTGCTCAGTGCGTCGTTGTGTTCCGACGCCTTTTTCCGACATAAAAAGTAATAGTTGTCATTGCCTTTGCTGCACTCATTCTGCATATCTTCTCGGCTCCAATGCTGTAAAATAAATGTAACGGTTACTCAACTTCGATCACGACGTGGTGAACTTCGGCATTGGTGATACCAAGATACTCGCTGACCTTGTTCATCACGGCTCCCTTGACCGACTTGTTGAGGACTTGACGCATGGTCGCGTCGGTAGTACCGGCGGCCTGTGCCAGATCGCTGTTGGACAGACCTCTCATGGTCATAATGGTCTTGACCGTGCGCTTCCAGTCCAGATGCAGTTCGAGCTTCATATTTAAATTCTTGACCTCCTTTGCTTTTTTTGGTGAGCTATGCTATATTTAGGGTATACTTACATTTGTAAACGACTTTGTGAGCGTTTGTCGATTTACATTTGCTATTATAACTCTCATTTGTGAGTGCGTCAACAGCTTTCGCTCTCATTTGTGAGTAAAATTGTGAGGTGTTTTATATTATGGCTTGTATGAAAACATTTTGGACGCCTGCGCACGGCATGACATCGCACCCAGCAGACTCATTATTGAGAGCGGATTTGCGAGTTCCAACATCGCCCGCCTGAAAAAAGGCAAGGCTCCCCATCTGGATATGATTCAGGGTATGGCCGAACGGCTGGGCATGAGCATTGACGAGCTGGTTTACGGCCGGGACGGCATTGTGATCTTGACCGATACCGAAAAGCAGCGGCTCAAAGCACACGGCCGTAAGAATCTTGATGTGCTGAATGCTGACGAAAAAGAGCTGCTTTCGATTTACCGCTCCATTCCGGTGGAAAAGCGTTCCATGTGCAAGGACTTTTTGCGCACCCACGTTGCGGTCGTCACTGATCCTGCCGTGGATGCCGAAAAGAAAGAGTAAAATATAAGAGGTGTGCTATGGTTTCGCAGGAAGAATTCATTCAGGAGCTTCAAACGCTGCTTGCTGCATATCAGGCGGCCAGCGTAGAAGATCGTGAAAAGGTCATGCGGATTTTGGCAAAATACGTTCCGAAAGATAAGGCCCAGCAATGAGAAAGAAGAAAATCGACGCGCCAAAAGAAAAGCCGCAGAGGGCGGCCATATACCTGCGTGTTTCGACCGCGTATCAGGTAGACCGTGACAGCCTGCCCATGCAGCGGAAAGACCTTGTCGGCTACTGCGAATACGCTTTGAATATTAGTGACTATACCATTTTTGAGGATGCAGGCTATTCAGGAAAGAATACTGACCGGCCGGCATTTCAAAAAATGATGATGCAGATTCGGAACGGTATGTACTCCCATCTGCTCGTCTGGAAGATTGACCGTATCAGCCGAAACTTGCTCGACTTCGCCCAGATGTATGAGGAGCTGAAGACGCTCGGCGTGACGTTCATCTCGCGCAATGAGCAATTCGACACGTCCACGGCGATGGGTGAAGCGATGCTCAAAATGGTGCTGATCTTTGCGGAGTTGGAGCGCAAGACAACGGCAGAGCGCGTCACGGCCACGATGATCAGCAGGGCGAACGATGGCACGTGGAACGGCGGTCGGTTCCTTTGGGTATGATTACAACAAGGAAACCCAGACGTTTTCCGTCAATGGCGACGAAAGTTTCATTGTGCTGGAAATGTACGACCTATACGAAAAGACGGATTCGTTGGTTCACACGGCGCGGGAGCTGAACGACCGCGGCTATGTGTCACGCCAGCACAATCCGTTCTCCCCTGTGTCGGTCTGGACAATTCTTCGGAATCCGTGGTATATCGGCACATACCGCTATAATTATTACAAGATACCGGGGCGCAAGGCCATCAAGGACGAATCCGAATGGGTTGTAATACCAGACCATCATACCCCGCTTGTGAGCAAAGAACGGTTCGACAGGTTCAGAAGATGCTGGATTCAAACGCCAGATACCGCAATACACCCGGCAGGAGCGCGACACAGAAGAACGTCAATATCTTTTCCGGGCTTATATGGTGCGCCTGCTGTGGGGCCGCTTTTACGGCTTCTCCGGGCAAGCTCCATGCGTCCGGGTATCGGTCGGCCAAGTATGGCTGCCCGAATGTGCGCAAGACAAAGACTTGCAATGCGAAATACACCTCGGACACGGTGTTGGGCGAGTTCTTGCTAAATTTCATCTTGAACGTGATAAATGCTCAAAAGAGGTTCGACCAGATAAAATCCCCGGCTGATCTGGAAGCGCAGCTCCTGCGCGGCGACACGTTCAAGAACGTGGCAGGGATAGATTCGGCCAGCGTGGACGCTCTGTATGAAATGCTGGCCGAATATTCCCCTGCTGATTCGGTGCTGCTGAAAAAGCCGACGGTCAAAAAGAATCTCGACCCGGAGCTGCGCAAGCTGCGGCAGATAAACGAAAGACGGAACGCGCCCTCGCGCGGCTCGATCACATCTACCTGTACTCAAATAAGCAGATGTCGGACAAAGAATACCTCATCAAGAAAAATGACTTGATGAACGATCTGAAAGAGCAGGACAAGTCTATCGGCCTGCTGACGTCGGAATCGTGGGCGCAGTCGCTTTCGGATGATGATTTTCTGGAACAGGCCAGCAGCTTCATCATGTCCCAGCGGTTGCAAGAGCGCGAGTATATTTATTTTCAGGGGTTGGCTGAATGCACGGAGCCATCTGTGCTGCGGTCGTTCTTCCTGTCGATTGTCGATTCCGTGCGCATGAGAAACGGCCATGTGGAAACTTTGACGTTCAAGAACGGAATATCTCATAAGTTCACCTATCTCGCAATATAAAAGGCCCGGAGCCGCTTTCATGTGGTTCTGGGCCTTTTGCTGTATTCGATTCAAACGTCCCGGCTGACCATGTGATAGGCGTACCAGTGGCCCCGCCGCTGGAACAGGCGATACTGGCTTGTGAACTCCTGTCCTGTGCAGTCATAGGGGCTGTTGCAGGCTTCCAGATAGCAGTTATCATCGAACCACTCAGCGGCGTCCTCTTTGTGTGCCGTGTCCAGCTCGTCAGGCAGTCGGACAAGTTCAAGGCGTCCATCGTAGTCTGCGCTTATAATGCGCGTGTTGGAGATCGGGCGGTTGTTGTATTCCCGGATTTCCCGCTTCGTGTTGGTGATAAAGATTTCACGGTTGGCCTTTTTCTCAGGTGCAGCGGCGGGGGCGTTCTGAGCGAATATCAGGAAGATGTAGGCATCCCGCAGCTTTTCGGTATCAGTGATATTAAACATTTTTCTCTCTCCATTCTTCCGGGTAGTCATAGGCGTTGAAAAATCCTGCTGAGTATGCGTTGCCGATTCTGTGGCCCTCGCTGTCGATCTGGGTGCGTTGTACGATCTCTTGACCGTACATGTTGTAGCCCAGCGTGTAGAGGTACTTTTTTGTGCGGTACTGGCCGCTGGTCAGCAGGGCCTTTGCCATTTGCTTGGATGCTTTCATGTTGCTCCCTCCTGTTCAGAAGATAAAAACGTCAACGTAGCTGTTGCGGAACGTGCTTTCGCTTCCGTCCTCGTCCTTGACAACGACGTACTGGTCGTGCGGGTCGGTTTCGTCAAAGCCCATCGCCATGATTTCGGCGGCAGGGATGGTCTTGCAGGTGACGCTCTTCGCGTACTCGGTATAAAAACAGGCGGCGGCGTTCTTGTTGAACTTCTTCTTCAGCGCGATCTTGACAGTAATTTTTTAGCCCTCCTCGACTTCGACCATTCCGGCCAGCTTATAAAGCAGCTCGTGGTCTGCTGCGGAGATCTTCTCCTGCTCAAACTCACGGTCGATCTGCCAGAATGTAGCATCTCGGTCGTTTTCGGTTTTGATTTCGGAAATCATTTTGGCCAGCTTCTTAAACATTTCCATTTCCCCTTTTAGTTGATTTTGATGGTGAGACAACCGGTTCCATCCTGCCAGAACTTGAAGATGCTTTTCCCGGTCTTCTTGTGTTCATACTTTGCGGATGCAGTGGAGCTTGCGACGAAAGATTTTCCAAAATACCATTCAACGGATTCCTTGGTATCGACTGCGCTGTTGGTTTTGTATGTAATCATCATTTTTGTGCCCTCCGCTCTCCGTTGTGTGTTTGTAAATCATTCTGTGATTGTATTATCACTTCTATTTGCGAGTAAGTCAACAGGTGTGATATTATTTTTGCAAAAGAAAAGCCGCAAGGCGGTTAAACCTCGCGGCTGATTCTGATTCACATTTGTAACTCGTGGGGGTTATTCTATCAACATCGCATCGCCGAAGGAAAAGAAGCGGTACTTTTCCTCTACGGCAACTTTATAGGCAGCCATGGTCTTTTCGTAGCCGTAGAGGGCAGAGACCAACATGATGAGGGTGCTTTCCGGCAGGTGGAAGTTGGTGATCAGGCCATCGATGCAGTTGAACTTGACACCCGGGTAGAGAAAAATAGAGGTATTGCCGCTGCAGGCCTTGATCTCGCCATATTTTGCGGCGGCGGCTTCCAGCGTGCGGCAGCTGGTGGTGCCAACGGCGATCACGCGGTGCCCGGCGGCCTTGGTTTCCCGGATGCGCTGAGCAGTCTCCTCGCTGATGGAATACCACTCACTGTGCATTTTGTGGTCTGTGATCTCGTCCTCCTGCACGGGGCGGAAGGTTCCCAGACCCACATGCAGGGTAACCTCGCAATGCCGACACCCTTGGAACGGATGGTATCCATCAGCTCCGGGGTGAAGTGCAGGCCTGCCGTGGGTGCGGCAGCGCTGCCCAGCTCCTTGGCATAGACCGTCTGATACTGGCTCTGATCTTCCAACTGCTTGGTGATGTAGGGTGGCAATGGCATCTTGCCAAATTCATCCAGTTTTTCATAAAGGGTCTCGGTGTCATAATAGAATGTAACAAACTTGTTGCCATCCTCCAGCGTTTCGTCCACCACAGCGGTCAGGGTGCCGTCACCAAAACTAACCTTGGTGCCGGGCTGCATCCGCTTGCCGGGCTTTGCCAGGCACTCCCACTGATCTCCCTTGACCTGCCGCAGAAGCAGCAGCTCACACACAGCACCGGTGGGCTGTTTGACACCCACGATGCGGGCGGGCAGCACCTTGGAGTTGTTGACCACCAGCAGGTCACCCGGCTCAAGATATTCCGGCAGATCGCGGAAGATCCGGTGCTGGATGCTGTCGTCCTTCTGGCTCAGAACCATGAGCCGGGCCGAGTCTCTGGGGTCTGCAGGCTCCTGTGCAATGAGTTCTTTGGGTAAATCGTACCAAAAATCTTTTTTTTAACATGCTTTGCATTTGCCTTTCCGATGATTGACACGAGTGCCGTATCAATGTTATCATAAAATCTGTATAAACAGTATCTATTATATTGCAAGGTCGGCTGGTTTGCAAGCCGTGTTCGATGTAAATTTGCTTTTATTGAAAGGAAAGGTGCTGGAAATGGAAAAACAGTATAAAGTTGGTATCGTTGGTGCAACGGGCATGGTGGGGCAGCGTTTTGTGACCCTGCTTGAGAATCATCCCTGGTTCAAGCTGACCACGCTGGCCGCGTCCGGCCGCAGCGCAGGCAAGACCTATGAGGAGGCCGTTGGCAGCCGCTGGGCAATGACCACCCCGATGCCCGAGAGCGTCAAGAAGATGGTCGTGCTGGATGCCGCCAAGGTGGAAGAGGTCGCTTCTCAGGTCGATTTCATCTTCTGCGCAGTCAATATGCCCAAGGCCGAGATCAAGGCACTGGAAGAGGCTTACGCAAAGGCCGAGTGCCCTGTGGTCTCCAACAACAGCGCAAACCGCTTTACCCCGGATGTTCCCATGGTCGTGCCTGAGATCAACGCGGACCACATTGAGATCATCCCTGCCCAGCGCAAGCGTCTGGGCACCAAGCGCGGCTTCATCGCGGTCAAGTCCAACTGCAGCCTGCAGAGCTACGTGCCTGCCCTGCATCCTCTGATGAAGGAGTTTGGTGTCAACAAGGCTCTGGTCTGCACCTATCAGGCTATTTCCGGTGCAGGCAAGACCTTTGACCGGATGCCCGAGATCGTAGATAACGTCATCCCCTACATCGGCGGTGAGGAAGAGAAGAGCGAGCGCGAGCCGCTGAAGCTGTGGGGCCATATCGAGGGCGATCAGATCGTCAACGCCGAGAAGCCCACGATCACTGCGCAATGCTTCCGTGTCCCCGTTTCTGACGGCCACACTGCCGCCGTGTTTGTAAGCTTTGACAAAAAGCCCACCCAGGAGCAGATGCTCGAGGCCTGGGCTAACTTCCGCGGCCCTGCACAGGAGCTGAACCTGCCCAGCGCACCCAAGCAGTTCCTGCACTACTTCACTGAGCCCGATCGTCCTCAGCCCAAGCTGGATCGCAACACCGAGAACGGCATGGCTGTCTGCATCGGCCGCCTGCGCGAGGACACCCTGTTTGACTACAAGTTCGCCTGCATGAGCCACAACACCCTGCGCGGCGCTGCCGGCGGTGCTGTGCTGCTGGCCGAGCTGCTGGCTGCAAAGGGCTATTTTGACTGAACAACACGTTCCTGACGGAGCGTACAAAGGAGTTTTATACTATGAAGAATCCTGTCTTTACCGGCGCGGCGGTGGCGATCATCACCCCCATGTACGAAGATGGCAGCATCAACTTTGATGAGCTGGGCCGCATCATTGAAGATCAGATCGCACGGGGCACCGATGCTATTGTGATCTGCGGAACTACCGGCGAATGCTCTACCATGACCGATGAGGAGCAGCTGGCCGCCATCAAGTTTACGGTCGAGACGGTCAACCACCGGGTGCCTGTTATTGCGGGTGCTGGTTCCAATGATACCGATCACGGCTGTGCACTGGCAGCAAAGTCTGCTGCCTGCGGTGCCGATGCCCTGCTGCTGGTGACCCCCTATTACAACAAGACCACGCAGGCAGGTCTGGTGGCTCACTTTACCGCTATGGCCGAGGCGGGCGGCATCCCTGTTATCCTGTATAATGTGCCTTCCCGTACCGGCTGAACATCACCCCCGAGACAGCGCTGGAGCTGAGCCGGAATCCGCTTATCAACGGCATCAAGGAGGCCTCGGGCAACATCTCTCAGGTGGCCAGGATCGCCCAGCTGTGCGGCGATGAGTTGAACATCTACTCTGGCAACGATGATCAGGTTGTTCCCCTGCTGTCTCTGGGCGGCAAGGGTGTCATCAGTGTGGTCTCCAATGTCAAGCCTGAGCTGGTGCACAACTGCTGCAAGGCATGGTTTGAGGGTGACACCAAAACTGCCTGCAAGCTGCAGCTGGAGATCCTGCCTTGGCGGATGCACTCTTCTGCGAAGTAAATCCCATCCCTGTCAAGTACGCCATGAATGTGCTGGGCTGGGAGCCGGTCCCTGCCGTCTGCCGCTGGTCGAGCCCAGTGATGCCCACAAGGAGAAGATCGAGCAGGCATTGGCTGCCGAAGGTCTGATTCAGGAATAAACGAAACAACGCACAATGCCCGGTGGAATTGGTTCTTCCCGGGCATTTGCCGTTACAACAGAAAATGAGGAAACAAAAATGACGGATATTATCATTCAGGCATTGGCGGCCGGATGGGCCACGCCCTCTGCGAGATGATCGCAAACCGGAGTGACTGCCGCGTGGTCGCCGGGATCGACCAGCAGGACGGTGAGCAGAACGGCATCCCCGTATACGACAGTCTGGATAAGCTGGACGGCAAGGGCGATGTCATCATTGATTTCAGCGCTCCTGCTGCTGTGGAAAAGGCACTGACCTATTGCGAAGCACACAAGATGCCCATCGTGGTCTGCACCACTGGCCTTTCCGAAGAGCTGCAGCTGAAGGTGGTGCAGCTGTCCCGCATTGTGCCCGTGTTCAAGAGCGCCAACATGTCCATCGGCATCAACCTGCTGTCGGAGCTGTGCAAGCGTGCATCGGCCATTCTGGGTGCAGACTATGATGTGGAGATCGTGGAGCAGCACCACCACAACAAGCTGGATGCCCCCAGCGGCACTGCCCTGATGCTGGCCGATGCCATCAACGAAGAGAACAACGGCGCATATCATTATGTTTACGACCGTTCCTCTGTGCGCCAGAAGCGCGACCCCAAGGAGATCGGCATCAGCTCCGTGCGCGGAGGCAGCATCGTGGGCGACCACGAGGTGCTGTTCTGCGGTCCGGACGAGGTCATCACCCTCAAGCATACTGCATATTCCCGCAGTGTTTTTGCAAATGGCGCAATAAATGCTGCTGTCTATCTTGCAAAAAAGGAGCCGGGCCTGTACAATATGGGTAACATGATCGCAGAGCTGTAAGGTCTCTGCGTCTTCCACCATTTTGAGCGGCAGGAGGGCTGACGGAATGGAGCAGGCAAGACACGCGGCATCCACGAAACGACATTCGCGGCACGAACCGCAGAACCGGCGAAAACGAAAACCCGTTTTTCTGAGGATGATGGGCGTGCTGCTGGTGGCTGGTGCGGCATTGGCCTGCTTGGGCTTCTGGCGCTTCCAGACTCCCGGCATCGTGCTTGGCCCCTTTGAGGACGAGCCTTTGACCGCTGAAAGCGTTCCCCCGCCCGAACCGGAACCGCAGCCTGTTACAACCACACTGCGTTTTTCGGCCACCGGGGACAACCTGATTCATGCCCCCATCTACAAACAGGCAGCCCGCCGGGCAGCGGAAGGCCAGCGATATAATTTTAACTACTGCTACGAGCACCTGCTGGATTTTTATGCCGCGCAGGATGTAAACTGGATCAACCAGGAAACGCTCTGCAGCAAGGAACTGGAGCCTTCCACCTATCCCTGCTTTTCTACCCCCGGTGAATGCGCAGAGGCTCTTTACCGGGCAGGCATCCGGGTGTTCAGTCTTTCCAACAACCACACCTATGATAAAGGTGCCAAAGGTATCGCAGCAACGCTGCGGTTCTGGGACGAGATGCCGGAAGATGTGGTCACGACCGGCCTGTGGTACGGAGAGAGCGATTATGGTACTATCCCCCTGCAGACTGTGAACGGTGTGACGATTGCCTACCTCTCCTACACCGACCACACCAATGGCATCCCGCAGAGCAGTGCCATGACGGCCAATGTCATCTACACCAGCCAGCGGGATGTGATGGAACAACAGGTGCGCAGGGCGCGTGAGCTGGCCGATTTCGTGGTGGTGGGAGTTCACTGGGGCGTGGAGGACAGCCACAAGATCACCCAGACCCAGCGGGACCTCGCCCAGCAGCTTTCCGACTGGGGTGCGGATGTTATTCTGGGCACGCACCCTCATGTGGTGCAGGATGCCGAGTGGAAGACCTCTGTGGATGGCCGCCAGACCTTTGTGGCCTATTCCCTGGGAAATTTCCTCAGCACCCAGAGCAAACCGGATCAGCTCATCGGTGCTATCCTGACACTGGAACTGAACAAGACGACGGACCCGGATGGCAGCGTTCACTGCGCTGTCGCTTCCCCGCAATTACATCCCACCGTGACCCACTATGATGCAGGAAAATCCAATGTCCGCACCTACCTCTTCCGGGATTACACGTCGGAGCTGGCGCAGGCGCACGGTGTCCGGGCCGCCTACCCCAGCTTTGGGATAGAATACATTCAGAACGTATTACAGACCAACATCAACAGCGCGTTTTTGGCGCTCACCTGAATTTGCAGCCCTTTGGGGCAGATTGGAGTGTTCATTATGTATGGTGTTTCCAAAATCAATATTGAGCCCAGCCTGATGATGATCAGTGTGCAGGATGTGGAGTTCAAGGGCAACAGCCTGGCCCGCTACCTGCAGATCTTTGCCGATACCGGCGTTGTGGTGGATATGATCAGTCAGAGCGCCCCTCACGGTACCAACATTGATTTCAGCTTTACCGCATCTGCCAGCGATCTGACACTGGTGATGAAGGCCATCTCTGCAGCCAATCTCGACAAGGATGCCAAGCTTCCCCGCTGATCAGCGTTGGTTACTCCAAGCTGAACCTCTTCGGTGAGGACATGGTCACCAGCTGCGGTGTAGCTGCCCGGGCCCTGAACGCACTGGCCATGGCTGACATCGAGGTTCTGCTCATTACCACCAGCGATCTGGATATTTCTCTGCTGGTGCGTAGTGAGAACGAGGACTCCGCTTACGATGTGCTGAAGAAGGCCTTTGAGCTGTAAGTGCCCTTCTCTATAAACATTACACAAACGTAAAAAGCCCGGCGGCATCCGATTTTTGGATGTCGCCGGGCTTTTATCATACGTTGGTTCTAAAAGATTACAGGGTCACTTTGTGATAGATCTTCTTGCCTTCTTGATGACGATACCGTTCTTCAGCTGATCAGCGGTAAAGCTGACA
>ENA-OQAZ01001159-OQAZ01001159.1-human-gut-metagenome-genome-assembly--contig:-NODE-1159-length-13148-cov-1.316489_pt1 | contig 13148 bp, 21 predicted proteins | sample MGYA00242737_ERZ504531 | MGnify/ENA primary metagenome ERZ504531 (study PRJEB26092, sample SAMD00036244) | human gut metagenome | host: Homo sapiens | study: EMG produced TPA metagenomics assembly of...
GAAATATATAACAAATTATTACAGTATTTAACGATTGATAAGATAATAGTGATAAAACTGTTTATAATTAAGGATTATATTGAAATATAAGAAAAAAATGATATATTATATAATCATAGATATAATTATTGAAATGTTAAATGGAATTAATAGTAAAATTAAAATGATTGAGAAAACAAAGAACATATGTTTAAATGTTTCACATGAAACATTTTATATTGTGAATATAATAAAACAAATAATATAGATTGCAAAAAGAAATGAGGAGTAAGATGAAGAATAATGTTATTAAAGCTGCCGGAATTCAAATTTTTTGTAATACATCTAACAGGAAATGTTGGAAAAAGCTGTGAAATATATGGAGCAGGCGATTCAAAATTACCCGGGAATTGATTTATTTGTACTGCCGGAGCAATTTTATCAGATGGATTGCTATGAATATGAAAACGAAATATATGGGGAATATGAGCATGGTATGTTTGAAAAATGGCTGAGCCAATGTGCGAAAAAGTATCATGCAAATATTATTGGTGGCAGTTATGCAGTCAGACCGGCGAAAAAAGGAGCGGAAAATGAAAATACCCATGAAAAAGTGTATAATCGCTGTTTAGTGATGAACCGGAATGGAGAAATGGTTGGTTTCTACGATAAAATACACCTTTTTGATGCATTTGGGGTCAAAGAATCCGATACTTTCTTATCAGGCAGCCAATTAGGACTGTTTCAGCTGGATATTGGCAAAGTAGGTGTATGGATTTGTTATGATACGAGATTTCCGGAAATCGCACGTACTTTAAGGGCGAATAGTGCTGAAATCCTGTGTGTTCCGGCGGCTTTTTACAGTCCGAATGCAGACCAGTGGGATATTATTGTAAAGTCATCAGCAATCTGTAATGTTACGCCGGTAGTAGCGGTGAATCAGTACGGAACACTGCCCAATGGACGTTCATTGTTTGGCAGAAGCAGAATGGTAGATGCAAAGGGGCTGATTGTTGCAGGAATATCAGATAAAGAGGGATATTTTATCGGAGAAATTGATAAAGAGTATACACAAAAATGCCGGAAAGAAAATCCAGAGATGGAAAATAGACGTATGGATTTATATAAAACATGGTATAACGAATAAGAAATAAAAAGTGTATTTCATCACAGCGCGAATTTCTGAACGCATCTTCGCAACAAGTTGGAAAGAAATAGGGATTATGGGGGATTTTGGCGAAAATGCTTTTATTTAGAAGAATTTAATGATAAAATAATAGCAAAATGTAATGTGATGAGGTTAAGATGATTAAGATTTCAGTATGTGATGACGATGAGGGACAGCTTACCTTTTTCAAACAGTGTTTTATGGAATACAATGAAAAGCATAAAGAAAAGATCGAAGCAAACTTTTATCAGAGTGTTCAAAGTCTTTTAAATGAAAAGAAATTTTCCCCGGATGTCTATTTTTTAGATATTGAATTACAGGACGGCAACGGATTAAAGCTGGCAGGAAAAATCAGGACAAGAAATTCCAAGATACCGATTGTATTTATAACAAGTCACGAAGAATTTATAGCCGGAGGCATTTCAGGTACACGCATACCAGTACCTGAATGAAAAGAAGAATGCACAGGCGGTAGAAAATGTTTTAAATCAGCTGGCAGACTATTTTTCGGAACAAAATCAAATATTTTCATTCCAGACTTATGGAGAAATGATTTCGCTGGATTGCAGGAATATTATCTGCTTTACATCGGAAAAACGCAAGAATATTGTGATTGCAGAAAACGGTGAATTTGAGTATTACGGAAAATTTTCAGCTATTATGGACAAACTGCCCCGGCAGAACTTTGCAGAATTAAGAAATAAATTTTATTATAAATATGGCATATATTCATACGATTGATAAGGTGACGGTGTATTATGAAAATGTACACGGCATTGGATTAAACAGCGTTGATATAACGAGAAAATACAGGAAGTCTTTTGAAGAAAAATATGAGGCGTACAGAAATAGAATTTACAGGTAAGAGCAGGCAGTAAAAATGGAAGCAATAGTGGGACTGGGTATAATTGAAGCATTTTCCTATGTGCTTTTGTATTATACATTTATACATTCTTTAAACAGATACGAAAGAAAAAAGGACAAAATATTTTATATTGCCGCAAGTCTGGCAGTGGTAGTCAGACTTGCAGCGATAGTACTGGATAAAGAAAAACAGTGGTTTGCATGGATATTTATCTGCCATGTACCATTTTGCAGACAGTACTTTTGCTGGGTATGAATGTACAAACCAGCAATGCTTTTTGCAGACTAAGTTTGGGAATGAATTATATTTTTTATGTATTTGCGGCAAGACAGGTGGCAGCTGTATTTTCGTATCAATTCGTCAAGTATTCATTGCATGACGAGCTGAATACACCCAGCAGAATGAAGATCATGACGTTGTCATTAACTTGTGTTGTAACGTGTATTTTAGAAATATTTTAGTTTGCGCCGTATACGCTTTGATGAAAAAGAAAAAAATACAGTTATGCCAGCACAACTATTTTTGGAGCAGAAGTGATGGTTTACTGTGCAGCATATATTTTCAGGCAGCAACAGCGCAGAATGGATATGAGTGCAGTGACAGCCGGTTTATCTGGATTATAATTATTATCATAAGTCTGCTGTTCTTTGGATTTCAGTGCCAGTATAGCAGATTACAGGAATTATATGCGGAAAAACAGCAAATACAGCAGGAACTGGAAAATACAGAATATTTTTATGAAAAAATACAGCAGGGACAGGATACAATCCGGAATATCCGGCATGATATGAAAAACCGTCTGTCGGGCATACTGGCAGCAATGCAGGACGAGGGAGAAAACAGACAGCAAATTGAAGCAGAACTCCAGACCGCACTGGGACTGATTAGCAGCGTAAAAGAGGAGCGGTATTGTAATAATAATTATATCAATTCGATTTTAAGCTATAAACTGCAAAATATTGCATCGGATCAGATAGATGTATCTGTGAGAATGTTATATCCTGAAAAATTAAATATTGATTACGGGGATATGGGGGTGTTACTGGGAAATCTCATTGATAATGCCGTAGAAGCCTGTGAATATGTCAAAACAGAAAAACCGTATATCCACATTAAAGGATATGAAAATGCCCTAAAATGGTATCTTGAAATTGAAAACAGCAAAAGTCTGCATCAGCCGCTTAAAAATTCAATCAATCACGGAAGGGGAATCCGGAATGTAGAACAGGTTTTGCAAAAATATCATGCAGAATTACGTATAAAAAAGAGTGAAACAAAATATAAGACAGAGGTTGTTTTTATGATTGGAATGCCACGCGAATGATGTTCGCGCGGGCATTTTTTGTCATCCGTTACATGAAAACGGTCATCCGTTACATCGTCAGGGCAAAAGTATTTACAAAAAAATACGGCATGGTATTATCGGATTATAGGCAGAAAACAGATGTGTAATGCTATAATAAAGCAGCGGATAAACCGGCAGGAGGAGGAAAGCATGAGAAATGCAAAAAGTTAAAAAGTCCAATAAGATATTGGCAGCGATTACAGCAGCGATGCTGGCAGTCACAATCGGGGGAACGGGGGTAACAGCATTTGCAAACAACAACAGTGATACCTATGAGTGTTTTTCATTCTCAGGGGAAATACTTCACGTTCTGATTTTAGAAGAAAGGACGATACCAGTTCAAGCTGGTGCAACTGCTATGATTCAAGTAACAGTGAAGCGGGATTTTATATTCAGGTGTATGGAACGTCAGAACATAATAATACCTCCGGCAGTTACTGCGGACGCAGGTCATATTATTTTTCAGAAGACACGACATGGTATATGTGGAATTTAGTATATGAAACGTATGGAGATTATGATTATACGGCAGCATATCTGATTGCATCACCACAGGGGGCTATTTATGATGATTTTGACTGCTGGTGGAGTCCGGACAATGGCTCAGGTATTACTGGAGATGAACAGCGATAGGAGAAGAAAATTTATGAAAAAGCGAAGTATAGGAATACTTCTGCTTGGTCTGATCGTCTGCACCTGCATTAGCGGGTGCAGCAGCCAGAGTATTGCAGATGTCAATGAAAAATCTATACAGGCACAAGAAGAAACAGAAACAAAAGACGAAAAAAAAGGATGTTGTAATAAAAAAAGCAGAGGATTCAACAAGAAAATTATTTAGAGAAACGGCAACGCCGTTATCGAAGGGAAATCGGTTATTGTCAAGAAATGAAATGGCGACATATTGTGGAATAGAAATTTCAGTCGTAGATGTATTAGTGGCGGACAGTAAAGAGGAAGCAGGACTTACCGAGGAAGAACTGGCATATTTTTCAGGTCAAAATGGGGGAGAAGATATAGATACAACGAAAAAAAAACGAAAATTGGGAATATACATGGCCGTTTGTCAGAATCCGTTTAAAAAATACAACAAATGAAGAACAGGATATTAACGCGGGTCAGTTGGAATTGTACAATGTTTATGATGATGATGAATATGGAACAATTACAAAAGTATCAGAGGGATATTCAAAAGTTTACAATGCAGATTATGTTGGAACAGATCATGGAAATTTTGCCGCTTTACAGCCGGGAGAAGAAAGAATCGTAACAGTAGCATATCTGGGACTGACAAAGTATCAATCAAAAGGATATTCTTCTAGCGAAGGTGTTTTATTTACAGATACTCCAACATTAGAAAATGTGTATATTAAAACATATGCAGTAGGGAATGTTCAAGAGGAAGAACCACTGATTTGTCTGAATATAAAGAACGGAAAAGTGGTAGATGAGTAGACAGGAGGATTAACATGAAGAAAAAATACATTTTCCTCATCGCTTTAGTAGGTGTCTTCCTGCTTGGAATTTTCAGATATATCGATTTGAATTCCCGTTTTCCCAAAGCACCAACAGCATACGGACTGGGAGAGTGGATGCCGACAGGGAAAGCGGAAATATGTGCTGTTGAAGCAAAGATATTAAAAGGGGAGGAAATGGAGAAATATTATGAAGAAGAGTTCGGCGGGGAAAAAATAATCGGAATGAGTTATAAAGAGAGAGAAATCTTTATAAAGCTTAAAATAAGAAATGTAGGAGATGATACATTAAGGGTCAGCAGGCTGGTTCATCAAGTGCATTTTGAAGCGTATCCTGCCGGCTGTGCCAACGGAATAGATGAATACTATTTTCCGGTAGAACAGATTGAACCGCAGGAGGAAGCTGAAGGTGTGATTTCCATAGCGTTATCAAGAGGGGATGTAGACGATAAGGAGTATGATACATTTATAAAAAAACAATACAATTCGTCTTGTGAAATCGGCATATCCGGTCATCAAAATGATTGAATTTAAGATAGGGGAATGAACGTGAAGAAACTAATTAAAATGGAATTTAAAAGAGTATTTCATTCCAAAATGTTTTATTTAAGTCTTGGAATTGGATTACTTATTACGACACTGCAATGGATAGAAGTGGGGCTTCCAATGGCGGTAAATATTGTTGACGGATATATTCCTTCGGAGGTAAGTACGCCGTACAGTGCATTTGAAAGTTTTTTCGGACTGGCAGGTCCACCGTTGGTCTATCGGCAGATTTATTATACGATTGCCCCGATTCTGGCGGTTATGGCACATGCGGTAACACTCTGTGGGGATAAAGCTTCAGGGTATGTTAAAAATCTGTATATCAGAAGTAAAAGACAGGATTATTACACAGCAAAGTATATTGTAAGCGGTATTGCAGGCGGAATTGCCGTAACCGCGCCGATTGCTGCGAACTTTTTATGGAATCTTATGATGCTCCCGGCGATAGAACCAATGGCTTCAATGGCAATCTATCCTTATGGAATCGGATTATGGTCAGATGTTTTGTATACGAATCCGTATTTATTTATTTTGTTATACATACTGCTGATTTTTTTCTATCAGTTTATATTTGTGAATGTAGCATTGATTTTGTCAAGACGGGTGACAAACAGATTTTTGGTTGTGATACTTCCGTTTTTATTAAATTATTTTTTTCACATGCTGGTAGTCAATATACGAAAGTATCGTCTGAGTCCGATTGTGATATTTGATATGACGAATATCCGGTCATTGGAATTTCGGGAGGTATTTGCCGAGGGGGTATTATTAGTGGCAGTTACCAGTCTGCTGTATTTCTGGCAGGTAAAAAAAGATGAGGCATTATCGTAAGAGTCATTGAATTTGAAATAAAATAGGGGAAGAAATGTAGGAGGTGCGTATGAAAAAAAAGAAGTGGATTGGAATTGGCATAGTATTGGTGCTGGTGTTTGTGGTAATAGCCGCGGTAATCAATGTCAATAAAAGGTTTCCGCAGCGGACAAAAGAAGTGTATGCGCCGGGTGAATGGATGCCACTGGATAACAGTGTGTCGGTTTGTACGGATACGGCAAGAATTTTAGAGGGTGAGGAACTGGAAGCCTGTATGCGGGATGAATTCGGCGGACAGGATTTTCAGGTAAAAAAGAAAAAAGGCCGTGTACGGCAGCTTGTTATTAAGTTCAGAATTAAAAATACAGGGGATTCGGAAATTAATATCTGGCAGTATATGTTAAAGCTGGCGGTTAATTCATATCCGGACGGGTGGACCAATGGTTTAGGTACGCATTATGCGCAGGAGAATACGCTTGCCGCAGGAGAAGAATGTGAATGTATGGCGGCCTATACAATCGGACTGGGAATGGTCAGTGACAGTGAATATCCACGGTTTGTAAAGAATAATACATTCCAGATTGTGCAGGCGGTTTATCCGGTTCAGAGAATGATTGAATTTAAGATAGGGGAGGAAGGAACATGAAGGCAGTATTAAAAATAGAATTTCAAAGATTGTTCCGTTCGGTGACATTTTATATCAGCCTGGGAATCGGATTGATATTGACGATGACACAGTTTGTAATGGTCGGTTTGCAGGAGTCCATGCACATTTTAGATGCGTACTCGCCCAAAGGCATATCGGAACCGTCTGGGGTATTCAGCAGTTATTTCGGAATGGCAGGACCGCCGCTGGTGTACCGCCAGATTTATTATCTGATACTTCCGATACTGGCGGTATTTGCCTATGCAACGACATTTGCGCAGACCATAATTCGGGATATGTTAAAAATCTGTATACAAGAACCAACAAGAAATATTATTATGCCGCAAAGTATATTGTAAGCTGTACCGCGGGCGGACTTGCGGCCACAATCCCACTTGCCGTTAATCTGATCGCTAATATGATGGTGCTTCCGTCTTTAAAACCGGTGGCAGCGCTGGGGTGTTATGCAGTGAACGGAATTGCGCTGTGGGGAGATATTTTTTACACACACCCGTACATATTTATGGTATTGTACCTGATATTAATTTTTTTCTATCAGTTTATTTTTGTTTCCCTGGCATTGTTATTGTCAACATGGGTCAATAACCGCTTTTTAATAACATTGTTTCCGTTCTTACTGAACTATTTTTCATATATGATGCTTTCATTTATTAAAAAGGCGAAGTATAGTCCAATCATTATTATGGATATGACAAGAATCAATGCGTTAAGATTCGGACCGGTTGTATTGGAATGTGTGTGTCTGACAGTGCTTTTTGGCGGATTGTATTTCTGGAAGCAGAAGAAAGATGAAGGGTTGTAGATGAAAGAGTTTTTAAAAGCAAATAAGGGGTGTGTTCTTGCGATTGTACTGATAAGTCCGGTTGTGGTAGCGTTTTTTGAATATATATTTTATTATCACGTACAATACAGGACGGAAAATGTCAAATGTGTGTATGACATTATCGGTGCGGGCCTGCAGACGTGTCTGTATCAAATGGCGGTAATATTTATTCCATTTACAATGGTTTACTTTTTTAAAGGCTGTTACCGGTACGGAATTATTATCCGGCAGACACAGTTAAAGCAGGTATGGCTGAAAATGTGTGTAAAGCTTACAAAGATTATTTTGGCGGTTTCCGTATATTTAACAGTGCTGATCTGTCTGATACCGTTTTGTTTTACGGATGTTATATGGAACTGGAGTGCGCAGACAAGCTACGTGTATATTTACGGCGGCGTGGATACGGTATATCATCCGTCTGTGATACTGGTGGCGGCAGGCTGCTTTACGGCGGTGTTTACGGCATTAATGATTGTGTGTGTATTGATGTTATTTTTCTGGTGGGTCTTTGAATCACCGGTCGGCGGATATATTGTCATGCTTTTGTATGCCGCAGAAGAAATGTACCGGGGCTTGGTTTTTAACGGCAGAGTTACCATGAATGCCGTTGTAATCAGCGAAAAGCATATCCGGGTGTTTTCAAATTTTATCTACCGGTACTGGTGCTTGTGGGACTGTTGATGATCACTTATATTTTGTTCTGCAAAAAGGATTTGTTAAAAAAAGATATTTATAATTAGAAATGGAGATTAGTGTGATGCCTGCGGAAAGGAGATTGGAATGAAGCTGTTTATACAGGAAGTACAAATGGATATCAAACAGGGTATTTTATATAAATATCAGCGATAATGTCATTGCTATTCTTTTAGGGTGCGTCCTGGCGATGTTTTATGTAACAACATGTTTCATGCGCTGGACAGGGGAAAGATATCATCAATGAATTTTACGCTGGGCGATATGCTGTTGTATTTTTTCAGGGGAAAAGAAATATACAATCCGATAAACGGTGCAGAGTTTATGATTCCGACAGAATATATGATGTTACAGCTCTATCTTTCTTATATGATAGGGGATTACATTTTAAAAGACTTACTGGGGGTTGGAAAAAATATTCTCGTGCGGACACAGAAAAGAGTATTCTGGTGGCTGAGTAAATGTGTGTGGTGTGTCATCACAGTTATTGGATTTTATGTAGCAGTTTATCTTTCGGCGGTTCTTATCTGTATGATTACCGGCGGTTCACTGACAACGGCGCTTACACCGGAGATTGTACAGACGGTCTGTGGAATCCCGGCGGCGGTCAATGATGTACCGGTAGATTTACAGGTACTGCGGCATACCGTCTGCTGGCTTCCGCTGGTTACGTCTGTAGGAATGGCATTATTCCAGATGATGCTGGCGCTGGTTATCAGTCCGGTTATTGCATATATTGTAAATGTTGCACTGCTCACGGCAGCGGCATATTATACAGTACCGTTTTTGCAGGGAAATTCATTTATGATGTTAAGAAATGCCTGTTGTGTGGACGGGGGTGTCAATACAGGACTTTCGATAGGAATTTCTGTGGCAGTGGCGGTTATTTCGATTATTATCGGTAAGATTTATTTTGATAGAATGGATATTTTAAAAAAGAGATGATGCGGCAGATGGGATGCCGGAAATGGAGGAGCAGAATGAAAATTGAAATACAAAATTTATGCAAGACAATTAAAAAGGTGCCGATTTTACAGGATATTACGGTTACATTTGAAAGCGGAAAAATTTACGGATTAAAGGGTAAGAACGGTTCCGGTAAACCATGCTGATGCGTGCCATATCGGGCTGATTATTCCAAACAGCGGAACGATTAATATTGATGGTGAAATTCTCGGCAAGGATATTTCATTTCCGAGAAGTATTGGGATTTTAATTGAAAATCCGTCCTTTTTGGGAAATTATACAGGTTATAAGAATCTGGAAATGCTTGCTTCAATTCAAAATCGGATTGGTGAAGATGAAATTCGTGAAACACTGGCGGAGGTCGGACTCGACCCGGATGATAAGCGTACATACCGTAAATATTCTCTCGGTATGAAGCAAAGGCTTGGTATTGCAGCGGCAATTATGGAAAAGCCGGATATTGTGATTTTAGATGAGCCGATTAACGCCCTCGATGAATCCGGGGCTTTAAAGGTGCGGGAGATTTTGTGGAAGCTGCGTGATAACGGTTCAATCATTATTCTTGCCTGTCATGATGCAGAGGAGCTGAATCTCCTGTCTGATGAGATTTATCATATTGCCGAGGGAAAAATCACAGGACATGAAGTAGCGGAACACAATGAAAATACAGAAAATCAGAAAAAAGCAGAATCGTAGTAGATGTTGTATTAGTGAAAAAGTTGTATACATTTCATACCGGAAAGTGTTATAATCTCATGTATATTTATTACATGTATGGGGAGGTTTGTGTGAACAATCCTTAAATCAAAGATTGTTCACACAGATATTTGTGCCGCGGCAGCACAAATATCTTTTTATAGCAGAACTGAATTGCATCAGTTCGCGATTTCTCCGGCATTAAAATGTTCGCAGAAATGAGGATTAGTATGATAGTATCAGAGAAAATGTATGAACTTGGCAGTAAGCGTTCTGCTATCAGAGAATTATTTGAATACGGAAAAAAGAGAGCGGCGGAAATCGGCACGGAAAATGTTTATGATTTCAGCCTTGGTAATCCGACTGTTCCGGCACCGGAATGTGTCAATGAAACAATCCGGGAGCTGACAAAGGAATTAGACAGTGTACATCTGCACGGCTATACGTCTGCACAGGGCGATTTAGAAACCAGACAGGCAATTGCAGACTATCTGAATAAAACGTATCAGACAGCATTTAAAGCTGATAATTTTTATATGACAATGGGAGCAGCGGCATCACTATCACTGTGTTTCAAGGCACTTACAACGGATAGTGAAGACGAATTTATCACGATTGCACCGTTCTTCCCAGAATATCAGGTATTTGTGCAGGCGGCAGGAGCAAAGCTTACAATTGTACCGCCGGATACAAAGAATTTCCAGATTGATTTTGATGCGTTAGAAGCACGTTTAAATATACATACAAAAGGTGTAATTATTAATTCTCCGAATAATCCGTCCGGTGCTGTCTACTCAGAACAGACGATAGAAAAGCTGGCAGAACTTCTGACAAAAAAATCCAAGGAATTCGGAACACACATTTTTATTATTACGGATGAACCGTATCGTGAAATTGTATATGACGGTGTAGAAGTGCCATATGTGACAAAGTATTATAATGATACACTGGTCTGCTATTCTTACAGCAAATCCCTGTCCTTCCGGGTGAGCGAATTGGATTTGTGCTTGTGCCGGACGAAGCGTACGAAAGCTGTGAAGTGTATGCGGCAATCTGCGGTGCGGGAAGGGCTTTGGGTTATGTGTGTGCACCAAGTCTGTTCCAGAAAATGCTTGTGAAGTGTATCGGCAATACAGGTGATGTGAATCTGTATAAGAAGAACCGTGATTTATTGTATCAGGGACTGACAGAATTAGGATATGAGTGCTTTAAGCCGGATGGTGCATTTTATATGTTTGTAAAAGCGCTGGAAGATGATGCCGATGCATTTTGTGAAAAGGCAAAGGAAGAAGATTTATTGCTTGTATCGGCAACGGATTTTGGTTGTCCGGGATTTGTAAGAATTTCGTATTGTGTGGATGAAGCAATGATTCAGCGCTCATTTAAGGCATTTGAAAAGCTGAAGGCACGGTATTAAAAATCTGTGCAGTTGTACAAGAAAAGTTGTCGAAAGTAACATTGTGTAAAAAAATATCCTGTCCTATAATTTGCTCAAAGAAATGAAGAAAAGACGGGAGGAAAAGATATGGCGGCAAAATTTACAATACCGGGAACGACATATATCGGGGACGGTGCTTTGGCGGCGGCAGGCAGTGACATCTGTGCGCTTGGTACAAAAGCATTGATTGTTACGGGGCAGTCCATGATTAAACAGGGATTTATGAAGGTGCTTACGGACATTTTAGAGCAGAACGGGGTAGGTTACGTGATTGATTCCAAAATATCCGGAGAGCCGACCGATGTAATGATTGAAGAAGGACTTTTACTGTATCAGGAAAATGCCTGTGACTTTATTATCGGATTATAACGGTAAAGTCATTCAGAATCCGATTCCACCGTTGGCAGCCATTCCGTCAACGGCAGGAACCGGTTCGGAGGTCACGCAGTTTACAATTATTTCCGATACAAAGAATCAGATTAAAATGTTATTAAAGGGAAGTGTGCTGATCCCGGATATTGCAGTGGTGGACCCTCAGTTTACAATGAGTACGCCAAAGAGTGTCACGGCGGCAACGGGACTGGATGCGCTCACACATGCAGTTGAAGCATATACCTCTAAAAAGGCAACCGCACAGACCGATTTGTATGTGGTTTCTGCAGTAAAAAAGATTTTTACCTATCTGCCGAGAGTTTATGCAGACGGCAGTGATAAAGAAGCGAGGGAAGCTATGTCAGCAGCGGCATATGAAGCCGGTATCTGCATTAACAATTCATCCGTTACGATTGTACATGGTATGAGCCGTCCAATCGGCGCATTGTTTCATGTACCGCACGGTCTGTCGAATGCCATGCTGTTAAAGGATTGTCTGGAATTTGCGGCAGATGGAACTTATGAGCGTTTTGCAGCACTTGGAAGGGCAGTCGGCAGGGCAGAATCCTCCGATTCCGATGAAACTGCGGCAAAAAAATTTATTGAGGCTTTGGGAGAAATCTGTAAAATCTGCGAAGTGCCGACACTGGAAGAATACGGTGTTGACAGAGAAGAATTTTTCAAAGTTATCGGAAAGATGGCGCAGGATGCCTATGACAGCGGAAGCCCAGGCAATACAAGAAAAGCAGTTACTATTGAAGATATGGAAATGATTTACAGGAAGCTGTGGGAAAAATAAAGTATTGACAATTGAATAAAACAGGTCTTATGATATATGAAATATATATCAGCAAAGGGGCTGTCAGCAGCCGTTGTACGAAAATGTCTGATTCGTACATCGGTGCAGACAGCCCCTTTTATTTTGGGCAGTTATTACGTCCACACGGAATTAAGAGTGGAATAAGAAAAAATATAAGAGCATCATTTGTAAGGGGAGGAAAGGAGCAGCATATGGCAGTAACCGTAAGAAGATTATGCAGATTTGCAGGGCACTACATTAATGCCGGGATTTGTGGAAGCACATTCTCACTTTATGCTGAATGCGATTTTGTTGAATGAAATTGTAATACCGATTGATTATACAATCTGTAAATCAATTAAAGATATTCAGAAAATTATACAGAAAACTGTTCCAAAACGAAAAAAGGGTGAATGGATTATACTTCAGGGATATGATCAGAACAAATTGAAGGAGCAAAGACATCCGCATTTTAGTGAATTAGATGCTGTGTCACCGGAAAATCCGGT
>ENA-OQAZ01001160-OQAZ01001160.1-human-gut-metagenome-genome-assembly--contig:-NODE-1160-length-13145-cov-2.979720_pt1 | contig 13145 bp, 20 predicted proteins | sample MGYA00242737_ERZ504531 | MGnify/ENA primary metagenome ERZ504531 (study PRJEB26092, sample SAMD00036244) | human gut metagenome | host: Homo sapiens | study: EMG produced TPA metagenomics assembly of...
AGGCGGTCTGTGCAGGGCGGCGGCAAGCTGGCCGGTGCCACCGGCGCAGCGGCGCAGGGCCTTGTGCTGATGGATGTCACCCCGCTGACGCTGTCCATTGAGACGCTGGGCGGCGTGGCCACCCCGCTGATCACCCGCAACAGCATGATCCCCACCCGCAAGAGCCAGATCTTCACCACCGCACGGCCCATGCAGACCAGTGTGGAGATCAACGTGCTGCAGGGCGAGCGCCACTTTGCCCGTGACAACAAGAGTCTGGGCAAATTCAAGCTCACCGGCATCCGGGCAAGCTTCTCCTCCAAACCGCAGATCGAAGTTACCTTCGATATCGATGTGAACGGCGTGGTGAAGGTGTCTGCCAAAGACCTTGGCACCGGCCGGGAGCAGAACATCACCATCACCGGCAGCACCAACCTTTCGGAAAATGAGATCCAGCGCGCCATGGCGGACGCTGCCGCCTACGAGGCCGAGGACAGCCGCCGCAAGGAGCGGCTGGACCTGCACAATCAGGCCGAGGTGCTGGCCTACAAGGTGGACGAGGCTCTTTCCAAATGCAAAAAGGAGCTGGACAAGGACGAGAAGAACCGCATCAAAACCGACCTCGCCAACCTCCGCCGCTGCCTGCGCAAGGATAAGCCCGAAAAGATGAATGAAAACGAGGAAGCCAATCTCCGTCAGGCCAAGACCCAGCTGGAAGAAAGCTCCAACCATCTGATGGTGCTGTACACCAGTGAGCAGGAAACAGATGGTACGAATAATGCGCTGTAAAAGTTGCAACAAAACAGAATGATGAGACTGTGCTCTGTGGAAAATAGAAACCACAGAGCACGTTTTTTTGCAGAAATAGTTGCAGGAGATAGGCTGACATTGTATAATACAACTATATAGTTTTGGCTAAATTCGGGAATGATGCCTTGTTTGGGAGAAAGACATGGAAAAAACTGCGGAAAAGCTAAAGGTAAATGAGAGCCTGCTAAAAACAGTACTGTGCAGTGCTACTTTTTGGGGATTGTTGGCGCATGGTATGGTTCTGTTCAACAAATACTCATTCCATGATGATGTACGGTATTTCAATGAAGTGGGCGCTACTTACGAATCTGGACGGTGGATGCTGGGCATTCTTGGAAGTCTGAGTGCAAATTTGCTGGGTAGTAAAAACTACAGCCTGCCAGTGGTAAATGGTACGATTACGATTTTGTGCATTGCAGCAATCGTATATCTGCTGGCGGATAGTTTGAGGATCCAGTCAAAGCCTCTTGTTATTCTGCTGTGCGGAAGTATGGTGACATTTCCGTCAGTGACGGGAACATTCAGTTACATGTTTACTGCACCATACTATTATGCTGCATCCCTACTGGGAGTTGTTGGAGCATGGATTTTTCACCAGAAAAAGAATGTTGTCGCTCTATTACTCTGCACGGTTTTGATGGCTTGCTCTGTTGGTGTGTACCAGGCAAATATCCCGGTCTGCATCTGTACATTGCTGCTTTATATGATGGAAGATATCCGGCAGTCTGATATGAACTGGAAAGCGTTTTGGAAAATGGCCCTGTGTAATGCAACTGTGTGCATTGGGTTTATTGCGGAATATTTTCTAGTCAATCAATTTTTTCTGAATCAGTTTGGCGTTGTTTTGACGGATTACAAAGGTATCAATCATTTTGGAAAAACAAATCTGAGCAATTATATTTATCGGATGTTGTGCGGCTATGGATCTTTCTTTTATCCAAGCACTGCTGTGGAAGACTTCAGCGCAAGATATATCTATACTTTGTTGATTGTTGTTACTGTGATAATTGCCATATTTGTGCTCCGGAAAATGTATATTCTTAAGACCCCAAAAGGATGTCAAACCCTATTGATCCTAATCGCATATCCTATTGCAGCATGCTTTGTATACCTGATGGTAGAGCCTTGGGATGTTCATGCCGTAATGACTTTTGGACAGGCGTTTGCCTTTGCTTTGGTTGTATGGTTTATTGATAAATATCCCGAAGATAGAACAAAAGTAGAAGGTGCCCTATGTAAAGCCGCTGTTGCCCTATTAGGAGTACTTGTGACTCTAAATATTCGTTACAGCAATATCCTCTACCTAAAAGCAGACGTGATGCAGACACAAATGATCAGTTATTACACAACTTTGATCACGCGAATTGAAAGTATCGAAGGTTATACTGAAGACGCGCAGGTTGTTTATATCGGGGAGTATGACAAGCACGATAAAAAATTTTGTTGGAGTCAGCGAGTATTTCGATGATTTGGATCTGGCTACATATAAAGGAGAGCCTATTTTCAATGATTACGCATGGAAGGAAGCCATGGAGTTTTGGTGTGGCTTTGCACCGGAATTAGGAGATGCCGCAGAGTTTGACGGTAATGCCGAGGTAGCATCTATGCCCTGCTATCCGGATCAGGGTTCGATCCGGTGCATCAACGGAAAAATTGTTGTCAAATTTGCAGATGAGCCGTAAGAACTACGAAAAAGCAGGGAAGTTAAATGAAAAAATTATCGTTAATTATTTCAGTTTATAACGAAGAAGCCGTTCTGGAAAAGTTTTATAAAGCTTTCTGCTCCATCGAACAGAATTTGGAATACGGGGGAGGGGATATGAGCTGATTTTTGTAAATGATGGCAGTACCGATGCCAGTATGAATATTCTGGAAGTGATTGCGCAGCAGAACAAGAATGTCCGTGTAATCAGTTTTTCGCGAAATTTTGGCCACGAGGCTGCCATGATTGCAGGCATCGATCATGCTGCGGGGGACGTGATCATTTGCATGGATGCCGACCTGCAGCACCCTCTGGAATGCATCGCCCCCATCATGGCGAAATTTGAGGAAGGCTATGAGGTTATCAGCATGGTCCGAACCTCCAACAAATCGGCAGGTGCCATCAAAAACTTTACATCCAGAGCATTCTACCGGGTGATCAACGCCTTGTCTGATCAAGTAAAGCTGGAGGAAAATGCATCGGATTTCTTTGCCATCAGTAGCCGTGTGGCAGATGTTCTACGTACAAATTACCGTGAAAAAACTCGTTTTCTACGTGGATATGTACAAAGCGTTGGTTTCCGGAAAACAACGCTGGAATACACTGCTGCGGAAAGAGCTGGCGGTGCCAGCCACTATACGCTAAAAAAACTGATGAATTTTGCAATCAGCACCATAGTCGGTTTTTCTGATTTTCCACTGAAACTCGGCCTCTATGCCGGTGCTGTAAGTTTTCTTGCTGCTGTGGTTTTTGCTATAAGTGCACTGTGTGGATTCCGCGAGTATAAGGTGATCCTTGCGGCAGTCAATGTTTTATTTGCCGTTCTCTTTTTGCTGGTCGGAATTATGGGTGAATATTTTTCCGTTGCATTTGCAGAGCTGAAAAACCGTCCGATCTATATTGTGGAAAAGGAAATCAATTCCGGGCACTGCGTATGATACAAATAATAAAGCAACTTTATTTTCGTTATAAGGAATTGATCAACTATGTGATCGTAGGTGGTCTGACTACGGTAGTGAGTCTGGCAAGTTACTATTTTTTCACTGCAGTCTTTCTGAACCCGCAAGACCCATTTCAACTGATGACTGCCAATACGCTCTCATGGATCTGCGCAGTCTCTTTTGCTTACATCACAAACAGGAAGTTCGTTTTTGAAAGCAAAAGTGCTGATAAATTGCGCGAAATGCTGAAATTTTTCAGTGCGAGGATTTCCACTCTCCTTATCGAAATGGCCTGCATGACATTGCTGGTAAATATTCTGCACTGGAATGACCGGATCTCTAAGTTTGCGGTACAGTTCATCGTCATGGCTCTGAATTACATTTTCAGCAAGCTGTTTGTGTTCCGCATCAAAGAATAATACAGAGTAAAAGGGGCTGCTGCACATGCAACAGCCCCTTTTACTCTGTGGAAAAAGCCTTACAGCATCTTGGAAAGGAATGCTTTCAGTCTGGGATGCTTCGGATTCGTGAACAGTTCCTGCGGCGGCTCGTCCTCCTGGATCTTGCCGTCGTCGATGAAGATGACGCGGTTGGACACCTCACGGGCAAAGCCCATTTCGTGGGTGACCACCAGCATGGTGATGCCGGTGTGGGCCAGCTCCTTCATCAGTTCCAGAACCTCGCCCACCATTTCGGGGTCGAGGGCGCTGGTGGGCTCGTCGAACAGGATCACGTCCGGATCCATGGCAAGGGCACGGGCAATGGCAATGCGCTGCTGCTGGCCGCCGGAAAGGCTCTTGGGGTAGGCATCGGCCTTGTCGGCTAGGCCACGCGGGCCAGAAGTTCGTCTGCCTTGGCGGAGATGGCTTCCTTATCCTTCAGCTTCAGCAGGGTAGGGGCCAGCTCCAGATTTTTCTTCACAGTCAGGTGCGGGAACAGGTTGAAGTGCTGGAACACCATGCCCATCTTCTGGCGCACAGCGTCGATGTGGGTTTCATCCACCTCGGTGCCCTCAAATTTGATGCTGCCGGAGGAGGGAATCTCCAGCCGGTTCAGGCAGCGCAGAAAGGTGGATTTGCCGCAGCCGGAGGGACCGATCAGGCAGACCACGTCGCCGCGGTAGATGTCGATATCAATGCCCTTCAGCACGTCCAGCGTGGGGGTGGGCTGCTTTGCGCCCGGCTTCTTTTCGCCGCCGTAGGTTTTTGTCAGGCCGCGGACTTCCAGAATTTTATCGGTCACTTTGAGCAAGCCTCCTCTCAAACTTTGCCAGCAGACGGGTGAACAGCATGACCAGCACAAGGTAGATCAGTGCATCACCCAGCAGCGGAACATGGTTCGTAGGTGCGGTTCATGATGCCCTGCGCGGCGTACAGCAGCTCCTTGCCGCCGATGACCGTGATCAGGGAGGTATCCTTCAGCAGGACGATGAACTCGTTGCCCAGTGCGGGCAGCACCGCACGGATGGCCTGCGGGATGATGATGACCACCATGGTGGTCATGTAGTTCAGGCCAAGGCTACGTCCGGCCTCCATCTGGCCGGGGTCAACGGCCATCAGCCGCCGCGGATGATCTCCGAAACATAGGCACCGGAGTTGATGCCCAGTGCCAGCGCACCCACCATGGTAAAGTTGCGGCTGTTGGCAAAGATGACCATGCTCATGATGAGCAGCTGCACCATCATGGGCGTGCCGCGGATGATGGTGGTGTAAATTTCGCAGATGATGTTGAAGAAGCCCAACACCGGGTTTCTGCGGCCGGGGCGCTGCTGATCGTGTGCCACACGCACCAGTGCCACCACGCTGCCCAGCACGATGCCCAGTGCCAGCGCAATGGCAGTGACCAGCAGGGTGGTGCCCACACCGCTGACATACTGGAGCCAGCGGTCTTTCAGGATGAACGCCTGATAAAACTTAAAGAAGAATTCCTGCCCGAAGCTGAGCTTCATACCGCCGTTGAGCAGCTCTTTGAGCAGTTCGTATTGAGCAGCCATTCGCATCCTCACTTTCCTGTTTTGTTAGAATTTTGTAACCTTATTTTTCCAAAAAAGGGGAGGTACCCCAGTTGGGGCTGCCTCCCCGTGGTTCCGTTATCAGCCAGCTGATTATTCAGCGGTGATGTACTTGTCCACGATGGACTGCAGGGTGCCGTCAGCCTTCAGCTCTTCCAGAGCGGCGTTGACGACATCTTCCAGAGAAGAACCCTTTGCCATGCCGATGGCGTAATCCTCCTCGGCGTAGCTGGTCTCCAGCACCTTCAGGCCGGGGTTGGCAGCCACATACTCCTTGGCGGGAGCGTTGTCGATGACCACAGCGTCCACCTGACCATTGTTCAGGGCCTGCACAGCGGTCAGACCGCTGTCGTAAGCCACCACAGCGTCCTCGCCGAAATCATCGGTGCAGTAGATGTAACCGGTGGTGCCGCGCTGAGTGCCGATCTTCTTGCCCGCCAGGTCGTCCGGAGAAGCAATGTCGGAGCCTCGGGCACGATGATGGACTGGATGCCGGTAGCGTAGCTGTCGGAGAAGTCCATCACAGCCTTGCGCCTCGTCGGTCACGGTCACACCGGCCATAACGATGTCGGCCTTGCCCTGCTGCACGCTCAGCAGCGCAGCGTCAAAGTCCATGTCGTCGATCTGCAGCTCCAGACCCAGCTTGTCGGCAATGGCCTGAGCAGTCTCGATGTCGATGCCCTCGATGTCACCGGCGTCGGTGGTCATCTCGTAGGGAGGGAAGGTGGCGTTGGTGGCCATGGTCAGCTTGCCGGCCTCAACGGTGGTCAGCTCGCCAGCGGCAGCGCTGGTGGAAGCAGCTTCAGAAGAAGCAGCAGAGCTTGCCACGGAGGAAGCGGTGCTTGCGGAAGAACCACCGCAGGCGGTCAGAGCCAGAGCGGCAACGGACAGACCGGCAGCTGCCAGAAAGCTGCGACGAGAGATCTTTTTCATATTCAAACACTCCTCAAATGTACTGTATGTTTTTGCGGTACGCCAGAACGATGCGATTCATCGAACATCTGGCGAACGAATTTAGTATAGATTGTACAAATTGAAAAGTCAATACTTGTGCAAAAAATCTCATCATTTGAAACCGAATTGAAAACAATTATACAAAAAATGCGTTGAGAAAATGTATATATACAAATTATAGATATCTTGCGATCTCTTCTTTGCTCCGCTTTGGCACGCAGTAATCCCGGTTCTCGTCCAGATAATATTTTACGCCGGTCTCAGCCGTCAGCGGCACAATGTGAGCCTTGTGGGTCGGGTAGCCGAACGCCACCATGAATGCCAGCTTCTGCGGTTCTTCAATGCCCAGCAGTTCGGTGAGGGCAGGCTTGTTGATCGCGCCCATGATGCAGCTGCCCACGCCTTTGTCCCATGCGGCAAGGGTCATATTGGCAAGGGCGATGCCGGTATCGGTGGCAAGGTCGCCGGGGATGGAAGTGTCCTGCACCACGGCCACATACAGGTGGGCAGCTCGTCGGCTTTGGGCGTGCCCTGCTCCGGCGGCAGATAGGCAGCCACTTGACCAGCGGCTGCACCTTTGCCACCGCCTCGGGCTTGTTCACCACCACCAGACGCACAGCCTGACGGTTGGCTCCGCAGGAGGACAGGCGGACGGCCTCGACGATATCATCCACCACATCCTGCGGAACAGCTTTCTGTGCAAAGCGGCGGTAGGTGCGGCGGCTGACAAGAGTATCCATAACAGACATAAAGAGCACCTCCTTTATATAAGTGTTGTCAAAAGTATAGCAGATGCGGCAGAGTCTTGCAACGCTCCGGCGCAAAAAAGCTTGCACGTTGGGCAGTGATCTTGCCTTTTGCGATAGGCTGCGATTGCATCCGACAAATGATATATGGTAAAATATGGTAGAAGAAAGGAGGAGGCGCAATGGTATTGGCGGCAGGCATCGTGGGTTTTATTCTGGGGGTCAATTTGGGTTTTTTGTTTGCCGGGCTGATGCGGGCGGCAAAAGGGGAACATGAGCAGACAGAAGATGAAAACAAGACATGTTGAGAATGAATGAAAATAACGGAGAACAAAAAGGGCCGCTGTACGGGATGCTGTGCAGCGGCCCTTTTTGCCGGGCTTGACGGAACTTACGATTTTCTCTTGGTCGCTCCTGTTTTTCTGCATCCGGCGGCAAAAGATGCCAAAAACCACTTGACAAACGGTTACCGGGGGGGGTATTATATAAGAAAAGCAGGCTCCGCAAAAAAAAGTAATGGGGGCGTGCCAAAAAAAGATTGTGAGGTTGATTCTTATGTCTAACATTTCTCGTCGTAAGTTCCTCAAGGGTGCAGGTGTGGCTGCTCTGGCTGTTGCTGCTGCCGGTGTTCTGGCTGGCTGCTCCGGCAACGATGTCCCTTCTATCCCCGATGTGACTGCTAAGAACGTCACCGTCAAGTTCGTTGACCGTAAGGGCAAAGAGGTCGGTACTACCGTTGTCAAGAATGTTAAGCTGACCGAGACCAAGATGAACTCTAACGATGTGCAGGCACCCGAGGGCTATGTGGTCGGTATTGTTGGCGACCAGTTCATCGACTGGGACAACCAGACTGTCACCTTCACGGTTGACAAGGTTGACAAGAAGGAAACGGATAAGGTCACTGTCAACTATTACTACCGTGGGGTGGCAGGCGTAGACGGCTCTGAGACTGTCGGCACCGAAGTTCTGGAAGTGGAAAAGGGTGCAACCAAATTCAATACCAGTGAGCTGAAGGAAATCCCCAAGGGCTTTAAGCTGGATACTCTGGGCGATATCGCAATCAACAAGTTTAAGAATGTGACTGTCTACGTCAGCCGCAAGTAAGCTGAACCGGATTTTTCAAAATTATTTGAATTTTTAAATTAAAAATTTAAGAAGACAACACCAACAGGGTGGTGGCCAACAAGGTCTCCGCCCTATTGGTGTTATTTTTTTGTTGAAATTTTACTTGACAAATAGTTACCGGGGAGGGTATTATATAGAAAAAGCAGGCTCCACAAAAAAAGTGATCGGGGCATGCAAAAAGATTGTTAGGTTGATTCTTATGTCTAACATTTCTCGTCGTAAGTTCCTCAAGGGCGCAGGTGTGGCTGCTCTGGCTGTTGCTGCTGCCGGTGTTCTGGCTGGCTGCTCCAACGTGCCTGACAAGCCGACCCCGGGTGTACCGGATAAGACTGTGCATATCTACTACATGATCGGGGTTCAGCCGGTCAATGGTGAGCCTGTCGATATCACTGTCAATGGTCTGGCTACCTATGTCACCTACGAAACCATCCATGCAAACATTCCTGCCAATGTAGCTGCTGACTACGATTGCGCAAAGAAGAACTACGATATTGAAAAGGATGGCACAGTTACTGTCAAGCTGCAGAAAAAGGCATCTGCAAAGCCTACGAAGACTGTTGAGATCAGATATTACGAGGGTACAAATCCGGTCGGCGGCACGGAACTCATCTACTCTCTGGATGTTGATGAGGAGGCAACGGTGGTCAATCTGAGCAAGCTTGGACTTGAGAAGACTGACTATAAGCTGGTTGATGGTGTGAATAGCGGCATCATTCAGAAGGCCAATGATGGAAAGCTCTACGTAGAGGTCTACGTTCAGGAAAAGTAAATCTCTCATAAAGCAGTATGAAAAAGAGAGCTGCCGCAAAACAGCTCCCTGAATCGATCATGCACAAAACCCGGAACCTTTTCGGGGCCTGAATGGCTCAGAAGGGTTCCGGGTTTCTGCTTTTTACGCAGGATGCCGATGCTTTTTTATTTTGTAGCAGATATGCTGTATCCGTAAACATCACACTTTATTCCGGTGCCGCTTTGGAATGGGCACGCTGAGCACCAGTGTGATGCCGATGGCCAGCGCAACGGCTACCTTAAAGGTGCTGATGCCGTTGGAAAGGGCCAGCACATTGTTGCCCTGTATAAAATAGTAGGCGGTGTAGTAGATGCCAGCGCCGGGCACCAGCGGGAAGATGCCGGACAGCAGGAACACCGTTACCGGCATTTTAAGCACAATGGCAAACACGCGGGTGAGCAGGGTGAGAGGAATGACCGCCAGCAGGGAGGCTGCGGCACTGTCTGCCCCCAGCATCACGGCCAGCTCGTAGACAAACCAGCCCACGGCACCCACCAGCCGCAGAAGGGCAGGCTTTTGCGCGGACAGCCGAACAGAACGGCAAAACTCAGGGTGCCTGCGCCGGCAATAAAGAACTGCGCGGCCAGCTCCCCGATTTGTGTACTGGTGAGCATCATGCGACCACCACCCCCGTAAAGAATGTATAAAGGCTCAGCACAAGGCCGGTGCCAATGGCAATGCTGGCCGCAATGAGCAGTGCATCGATCATGCGGATGGTGCCGGAGAGGTAATCTCCGTGCACAAAGTCGCGGATGCCCATGGTAAAGGCGATGCCGGGGGTCAGGATCATCAGCGAACCGATGATGGCATGGCTGGCAGAGGTGCCCAGCAGGTTGCAGCCCAGAATGCACGCCAGCGTGATGAGCGCCGCACAGCTGATCTTGCAAAAGCCGCCGGGCAGGTCGTGCGACCGCACAGCAGCAGATACCCGCTGGCAAGAAAGCCTGCCAGTGCCGCCGCCAATGCGCTGCGCAGCGTGCCGCCGAAGATCAGCGCAAAGCAGAACGCGCCGCACATGCCGGAGACCAGCTGCACCCAGTCCTTGGGGGAAGGGGATGCGCCGTGCCAGCACAAGGCGGCTCTCGGCCTCGTCCAGAGTCATATTGCCCTCGGCGATCTCGCGGGAGAGGGCGTTCACCGCCGCCACCCGGCTCAGATGGGTGGTACGGTGGGCACGTTGCGCACCTCGCTGATCTCGGCGGTGCCCGCACTGGCAAAGATGCCGTTGGTCAGCACATAAACGTGGAACTCCCGCAGATGGAACGACCGGGCCATGATCTCCATGGTCTGCTCCACCCGGAACACCTCGGCACCGTTTTCCAGCAATGTCTGGCCCGCCGCCATGATAAAATCCATGATGCGGCGGCGCAGTTCTTCATCCGGGAAAACCTCGCGGCTGTTCATTGCCGCACCTCCTTTATAAATAATGCTGTCTTATTCTACCATGTCCGCGGCTGGCGCACAAGATAAAAAAACGCAATTTCCTACTAAAAAACTTCGTTGTAGGTGTTGACAAATCCGGTCGATTGGATTATTATAAATGCAATATCACAAAAATGGCTGTGAAGAGAAGAGTAAGCCTTCGCATTGATCCTTACCAGAAAGCCCGGGCGATGGAAAAGGGCAGGAAACAGGAAGCTGAAAATGGTCTCGGAGCCGTGTGGGCGAGGCGCATGAGTGCTAAGTCTGCAACGGGAGCGCCCGTTACAGCGTCCGGCTGTAAGCAGCAAAACTGCCGCAGCATTGAGGCTGTGCCCGCAAGGGTGCGGTAAACCAAGGTGGTACCACGGAAGTATGTTATGCTCCCGTCCTTGTCTGAGCGTTGGCTCAAGGTCAAGGACGGGAGCTTTTTTCATGCATCCGTCAAAGGCCCTTAGCACGGAACTGTGCCGTGCGGGCCGCTGTACATTATAATAAGCAAATAGAGAGGGAACAAAACTATGATTACTCGTCGTGATTTTCTGAAAGTTACCGGAGCTGCAGCTGCTGCAGCTGCCCTGACCGCATGCGGCGGTTCTTCTTCCACCGCATCTTCCGCTGCTTCCGGCACTGCTTCTTCCGCAGCTTCTTCTGCTGTGGCTAAGCTGGACAAGGTGAAGGTGGCTGTGCCCAACGACACCACCAACGAGGCACGTGCTCTGACCCTGCTGGAGAAGAACGGCTTCTTCAAGCTGAAGGCTGATGCAGGCCTGACCGCAACCGCAAAGGACATCGAGGAGAACCCTCTGAATGTTTCCGTCGATGAGGTCGAGGCTGCTCAGGTGCCCAACGTCCTGCAGGACGAGGACTACGCCGTCATCAACTCCAACTACGCCATCTCCGCTGGTCTGGACCCCATGACCGATGCTCTGGCAATGGAGGACGGCACCTCTGCTTACGTCAACATTCTGGTCTGCAAGGACGGCAATCAGGAAGAGCCGAAGATCAAGCTCTGGCCGCTGCTCTGCAGAGCCAGAAGGTGAAGGACTTCATGGATGAAAACTACAAGGGCGCTGTGGTGTCCGTTGTGGAGAACCCCACCGACGGCTATGACTTCTCCATCGACTACGATGCACTGAACGGCGAGACCGTCAGCTGCGCTGCTACTCCGGCTCCTCACTGCGAGGTTCTGGAGATCTGCAAGGACATTCTGGCCGAAAAGGGCATCACGCTGGATATTCAGGAGTACGACGACTACATCATTCCCAACAACATCGTTGAGGACGGCCAGTGCGATACCAACTATTTCCAGCATCAGCCGTATCTGGACGACTTCAATGCAGAGCACGGCACCCATCTGGTGACGGTTGCCGGCATCCATGTGGAGCTATGGGCATCTACGGCGGCAAGCAGGACAGTCTGGCACCGATTGAAGGCTAAGCAAACTCCCCCAGTCACCTTGCGGTGACAGCCCCCTCGGGAGGGGGTCTTTGCCTGACCGTTCTGTTTCAGGCTCCCTCCATGAGGGAGCTGGCAAACCCGCAAGGGTTTGACTGAAGGAGTTTATTCAACAGCAAGGAGCAATTTCTGTGATCGAGATCAAACATCTTTCCAAGACCTTCCAGATGAAGGACGGCGCGGTGAATGCGCTGAAGGACATCAACCTCACCATCGGATGGTTCCATTTATGGCATCATCGGCATGTCCGGTGCGGGCAAATCCACGCTGGTGCGCTGCATCAACCTGCTGGAACGCCCCACCGAGGCAGCGTTGTGATCGACGGCACCGCTATGGAGACTTTAAACGCAGCCCAGCTGCGTGAGCGCCGCCGCGATATTACCATGATCTTCCAGCAGTTCAATCTGCTGATGCAGCGCAGCTGCCTGAAGAACATCTGCTTCCCCATGGAGCTGGCCGGTGTGAAAAAGGCGGATGCCGAAAAGCGTGCCAGAGAGCTGCTGGAAGTGGTGGGCCTGCCCGATAAGGCCAACGCCTACCCGGCACAGCTGTCCGGCGGCCAGAAGCAGCGCATTGCCATTGCCCGCGCACTGGCAACGGACCCCAAAGTTCTGCTCTGCGATGAAGCCACCAGCGCACTGGACCCCAACACCACCCATGCTATCCTGACCCTGATCAAGGACATCAACAAGAAGCTGGGCATCACGGTGGTGGTCATCACCCATCAGATGAGCGTTGTGGAAGAGATCTGCGATCACGTTGCCATTCTGGACGGCGGCGTTGTGGTGGAGGAAGGCTCCGTGCAGGAGATCTTCTCAAACCCCAAAACGCCCGCAGCAAAGCGTCTGGTGGCACCCAACGGCGGCAGCGCCGCACGGGATCTGTCCAGCTTTGCACCGGACGACCATGTGGTGCGCGTCACCTTCAACGGTTCGTCCACGGCAAAGCCGCTGGTGGCAAGCCTTGCCGCAGAAAAAGGCATTCTGGTGTCGGTACTCAGCGCCGACACCCGCGACCTGAGCGGTCAGTGCTATGGCTCCATGCTGCTCAAGCTGCCCGCTGATGTGGAGCAGGCCAAGCAGGCTGCGGCTATATGCGCGCCCAGCCCGGCATTACGGTAGAGGAGGTGACCGGCGAATGAGTATTGCAGATTACGGCTTTGCATCTGGGAGACCTTTTATGTGACGGTCCTTTCCACCGCGTTTGCGCT
>ENA-OQAZ01001161-OQAZ01001161.1-human-gut-metagenome-genome-assembly--contig:-NODE-1161-length-13138-cov-1.745216_pt1 | contig 13138 bp, 15 predicted proteins | sample MGYA00242737_ERZ504531 | MGnify/ENA primary metagenome ERZ504531 (study PRJEB26092, sample SAMD00036244) | human gut metagenome | host: Homo sapiens | study: EMG produced TPA metagenomics assembly of...
CTCCTTTTCCTTCCCCTGAGAGATCCTCTAACAGCCATTCATAAAATACAGTTTCGATTCGATGTCTTGGAATTTTTCAGGTGTTCCGCTTTCTCTGTCGCATAAAGCAGCTGGCTCCTTCCATCTTCCGGATTCGGTTTTCGAACCAGATATCCTTTATTCTCCAGGCGGGCTACCCGTTTTGCCGCAGCTCCTTTATCCATCTTCAGACTTTCGCACACTTTGGTCTGGGTGATTCCCGGATTATGACGTACCAGATGAATCACATCAAACTCCGCAGTTCCGATTCCCTCTTCTTTCATGGTCTGAACTGTAAATTTTCCTACTTCCCTGGCTATTTTCGTGATCTGCCGTTTTGTATCATCCATAAGAAATACCCCATCCTTCTTCACTTATACTTTTCTCTTTCTGTTTTTTATAGAATATCTGTCCGTTAGTTGTACTATCAACTATTCTGATGATAGTACAACATTTTGGGCATGTCAAGTCTTGTCTTTCGATTGTATAGTCTGTGGTATTCCTGTAGTTACAGTTCACTCCGTTCCCAGTAACACGCTTCTCGGGATATTATCAGTGAACAGTAACTTCCTGTTCAGACCGTCGCTAATATCTCATGCAGGTACGGACTCAGACACGTTGCTCACATAAAAAAAGAAACCTGACATACTACTGACAGATTTCTTTTTTAATCCTTATGAAGGGGCTTCAAATATCTCCCTCTTTATATTTTTTCATTAATTTGGCCAGTGCTTTATTTTCTCCTGCAAGAATCAAGATCTCTCCCCTGCACAGGTTTTCTTCCGGATTGATGCTGACGCAAATCGTTTCCCCCCTCTTGATTGCAATAACATTAATTTCATATTTTTTTCGAAGATTCAGTTCTTCCAGATTATGATCGATCCAACTATCCGGAACCGCGAGTTCTACCATCGAAAAGGAATCTGACAGCATAAAGAAATCCTGAAATCCTCCTGAAATCAGGTTTTTACCAAGACGGATACCCGTTTCGATTTCGGCCATCACTACACGGTCTGCACCGATCTTTTTCAGAATCTTGGCATGCATCTGATTCATCCCCTTGGCGATTACCAGTGGCACACCTGCCTCTTTTGCCTGCAATGTCGCCAGAATACTTGACTCCATATCTTCCGAGATCCCTATGATCACCACATCCATGTTACTGATTCCCAGCGATTCAAATACACGGCTGTCCGTCACATCTGCCCTTGCAGCATAAGTCACATAATCTGCTATCTCCTGCACCAGTTCCTGGTCTTTATCCACTGCCAGAACCTGTTTTCCTGCCTGTGACAGTGTCTGTGCCACAGCATAACCGAATTTTCCAAGTCCGATTACTGCATATTGTTTGTCCATGATTTTTATTTTCCTTTCTGTTAATCTGTTCTCCCCTATTCTTTTATCCAATCAGAATCCTCTGTTCCGGTCTCTGAATATCCGCATCCACATGTCTTGTTCTGCGCCCAAGAGCTACCGGCAAGTGTAATCGGCCCGATTCGATCCCATATACATAATAAGTATGACAATGATTTTCCCTGCTGCCGGGAGCTGTGAAGTCAGAGAACGGGTCAGTCCCACCGTCGCCACCGCCGAAACAATCTCATAGGCACAGTCCAGAAGCGGATGACCACTGACGGCAACCAGAAGGATCGTGGCCGTAAGAGCAGTAGTCAGTGCAAAAAGAAAATCACCACGCAGAGCGGATATTTTCTTCCACAACTTTTCTTCCCCATACTACCGTATCATGATTTCCACGGATATAAGAAGTAACCAGCACGATAAGAAGAGCAACCGTAATTGTCTTCACACCACCGGCTGTTCCCATCGGAGAACCGCCGATAAACATCAGAATCATACTCACCATCGCAGATCCATCCGTAAAATTTTTCTGTGGAATCGTCTCAAATCCGGCTGTTCTTGTTGTTATGGACTGAAAAAAAGCAGCCATCACTTTCTCTCCCGGTTTCAGATCTCCGAGAGACCCTGTATGATTCCAGTCCAACAGGAGGATCAGAAGTGCCCCGCCTGTGATCAGGATTACTGTCGTCGTCAATACCAGTTTTGTATGAAGGGTAAATCCGCGGATAAAATTTTTTCTGGTTCGTTTTCCTCTCAGCAGATCCTGCACATGCTCGATCACTTCCCACCAGACGGGGAAGCCAAGTCCGCTCAAGATAATCAGTCCCATGGTTGTAACATTCATCAGGGGATTGGTTACAAAAGGCGCAAAAGAAGATTCACCTACCAGATCGATTCCTGCATTGCAAAACGCGGATATCGAATGGAAAATACTGTACCCGATTCCTCTCCACAGTCCATAATGAGGAACAAACCAAAAGCTATAACATATTGCTCCTGCAATCTCAACCACCGCTGTTCCGATCAGGAGTCTTCTGACAATTCCCACGCTTCCTTTCAACACCGGCAGATTATATGTATCCTGAATCAGTTTGCGACTCTGCAGGCTGATTTTTCTTCGCAAAACCAGAAATATCATGATCATACATGCCATGATTCCAAGTCCGCCAAACTGAATCAGCCCCAGAATCACAATTTTTCCAAACACGCTCCAGGTGGTTGCAGTGGGCACGGTCACAAGGCCGGTTACACACACAGATGTAGTCGCCGTAAATAACGCATCAAGCCAATATACGCCCTTTCCACTGGCCGATGAAACCGGCAGACACAAAAGAAGCGTTCCCAGTATGATCACTACACCAAATCCAGTCATCATAATTCTTTCTGTCGGCGTATGCCACTGCCTTTTTTTCTGTTTTTCAGACATCCTCTTTTTCTCTTCTTTCCTATATTTTTCCCAAAATATCAACTTTCTGTTTCATTTCTGATATTTTACAACCAATGATTCTTCTTTTAGAATCCGAAATCTGCATAATCCTCCGGCAGAAATCTGTGGTAAATGATATGGCAGCCTCATCTTTAAAGCAGTAGTAATATGGATCTTCCGAGTCCACAAAGCGGATCATCAGGTCAAATTCTCCGTTGTCCATCGGTTCCATCGCACACTCAGATGTCTGACTGCGGAATAATTCTTTTACCTCATCCATCGTCGTTCCATGTTTTGCAATCAACTGTACCAGTGCAAAGATAAATGCATTCTCGTCCTGATGTTCGTGCACATATTCTGTCGCATTTTCCGACAGGAAGAAGCAAAAACGATCTCCTTTGTGCGATACCTGTACTTCCCCGAATATTTCTTTTGTTGCCTCCGGGAATCCTCCAGTGACTCCTGCATCGCCTCTGCATCACCTTCGCTTTCAAAAAAATGATGCAGAGAACTCAAAGGATAATACAGCCGGATCGGTTCTTTCATATATCCAAGCTTTGCCTGTTCCTCTGCAATCACATCGATCAGACTGTCCTGCAGTTTTTTATATCCATTTTCGTACATAATTCTATAATCCTTTCTGGCTGGCCCCTTCGACCGCCGGTCGTCGATGGTGTCAGACACCATTGAATTTTTATGAAATATTTTCACATGTCATATGTGAATTATATATCTCACGGATATTTTCGCAAGCAGAAAGAACATCCTGTACATTTAAAACTGTACAGGATGTTCTCCCTTGCACTTTTATTCTTTATTTCATACTGTCGGGTTATTCTTCCCCTTTGTCTACCTTGCTGGCTCTTGCTTCAATCTCTCTTTCCTGTACATCGCCAGGTGCCTGCTCGTAACGGGCAAATGTATAAGAGAAATCACCGGCTCCACCTGTCATGGAACGAAGTATGGTTGCATATCCGTAAATCTCCAGTTCCGGAACATCTGCTTCTACGATGGTATATCCCTGTTTATCCGGTTCATACCAAGCACACGGCCACGTCGTTTGTTCAGATCACCCATAACATCACCGGTAAATTTATCCGGTACACGGATCTGCATATTTACGATAGGCTCTAACAGAACCGGCGAAGCTGCCAGAAAACCGTCTTTGAATGCCATCTTTGTTGCTGTCTTGAATGCCATCTCAGAAGAATCTACCGGATGATAAGATCCATCATACAGAACCGCTTTCACACCAACTACCGGGTATGCTGCCAGAGGACCGGATACTACAGATTCCTGCAGACCTTTCTCTACTGCCGGGAAGTAGTTCTTCGGAACGGCTCCGCCGACAACGATCTGCTCAAATACATATGGTGTATCCAGATCACCGGATGGTTCAAAGGTCATCTTTACATGACCATACTGGCCATGTCCACCGGACTGTTTTTTATATTTTTTATCAATATCTGATTTTTTACGAATGGTCTCACGGAAAGCTACTTTCGGTTTGGAAAGTTCCACATTCACTTTATACTGTTCCTGCAGTTTGCTGACGATCACGTCTATATGCTGGTCACCCATGCCATAAAGAAGAGTCTGACGGTTTGCAGAATCATTGACTACTTTCATTGTCAGATCTTCCTGACACATCTTGGAGAGTGCCTGGGAAATCTTATCCATATCTGCTTTGTTCACTGCTTTGTAGCGTTTGCAGGTATATGGAGTGGAAATCTCCGGTTTGCCGTAGAATACCGGGACAGCTTTTGTTGCCAGAGTATCGCCGGTACGCAGTTCGTTGATCTTGGCTACGGCTCCGATATCGCCTGCATGAGTTCCGGAACCTCGATCGGTTGGATCCTTCCATGACATACAGTTTGCCGATCTTCAGTTCTTCTTCTCTTTCTACATTATATAAGGTATCCCCGGACTTGATAACACCGGAACAAACTTCAACAGTGAATATTTTCCGATAAACGGATCTACGATCGTCTTGAAGACCTGTGCAGATTTCGGCATGGTGAAATCATAGTCAGCTTCGAAAATTTCACTGGTTGATTTTACGATACCGGCGCGTTCTCTCAGATTCGGGCTCGGGAAGTATCCACAAATATCGTCTAACAGGATCTTAACACCCTGCAGGTTGACCGGAGATCCCATGCATACAGGAACCAGACTTCCATCGCCTACGCACATGGATAATGCTGCAGAAATCTCGGTAACAGAGAATTCCTCACCTGCAAAATAGCGATCCATGAATTCTTCGCTGGTCTCTGCTACAGCTTCCAGTAAGATCTCTCTGTATTTTTCCAGATATTCTTTTGAATATTCCGGAATCTCGCATTCTTCTTTCTTATCTTTTTCAATGTAACGGCGGCCTTTGTTCTTTACAATATTGATATAACCGACAAATTTTCCATCCTCACGAAGCGGCATGTGCAACGGTGCGATCCTTTTGCCATACAGTTCGGTCAGATCTTCTACTACCTGACGGTAGCTGACATCATCCATATCCATCTCTGTTACGAAGAACATACGTGGCAGTCTGTATTTTTCACACAGTTCCCATGCTTTCTGGGTTCCTACCTGTACGCCTGATTTTCCGGAGATCACGATCACTGCTGCATCGGCGGCGGCTACTGCCTCTTCAGCTTCTCCTACAAAATCAAAGAATCCAGGTGTATCTAAAATATTTACTTTTACCTTATCCCATACAACCGGCACGGTAGAAGTACTGATCGAGAATTTTCTCTTGATCTCTTCTTTGTCGTAATCACTGATGGTATTGCCATCTGTCACCTTGCCTAAACGATTTGTAATACCTGAAAGATAAGCCATAGCTTCTGTCAGTGTAGTCTTACCTGCTCCGCCATGACCAAGCAGCACTACATTCCTTATTCGGTCAGTTCTAAAAACGTCCATATGTAATACCTCCCAAAAATTAGTATAGTTATATATTACTAAATTTCTTTGAATATTTCAAGTTATTTATGTAATTTTGACAATTATTTTCTGAACTTTTTTCATTTGTGTTTGTATATTTTATGTTTTTGTGATATGAATTGTTTCTTTTTTGTATATTTTATCTTCATTTTGTTAAATTATCTCAAAGAACCCCTTTTTGTACTGTATATATTTTCTTCTTCTCTTTTGATTCTCCCTGTCGTATAATCTCTTACCTTTGCTTTCCAGCGTTAAAGTTCCATAGTTTAAAGCGCTAAATCATTGACTTTTCCTATCTTGTGCTTTACAATGGTAAAAGTACGCAAAATACACGCGTAATTACTGAGAAAGGATTTTGACAGACAACTATGAGTGATTCACTGAATATAGGATTTATCGGTCTGGGGCTGATCGGCGGATCCATCGCCAAATCTCTGAAACGTTTTCACCCACAGACCAGAATTTTTGCATATACCAGAACGGAAGCTACGCTGGATCTCGCCGTGTCTGAAGGAATTGTTGATGTAAAATGCACGAAAGAAGACGAGGCATTTGCTTCCTGCAATTATATTTTCCTCTGCGCACCGGTTCATGACAACATTTCTTATCTTGAATGGCTGAAAGATCATATGAGCCCGGACTGTATCGTTACGGATGTGGGAAGTGTAAAAGGTGAGATTCATCAGGCGGTTGAGAAACTGGGACTGGATGACCACTTCATCGGCGGACACCCGATGGCCGGTTCTGAAAAAACCGGTTTTGAAAATGCCACCGATATGCTGATCGAAAATGCTTACTATATTCTTACACCAGGTGGTCAGATTGATATTCTCCGTCTGACACAGTTTATGGAACTGATTTCTTCTCTCGGAGCTATTCCACTGGTACTTACTTATGAAGAACACGATTATATCACTGCAGCTGTGAGCCATCTGCCGCATATCATCGCCTCTACACTGGTGAATGCTGTACAGAAAATGGATACACCAGAGGAAAATATGAAACTGATCGCAGCCGGAGGTTTTAAAGATATTACACGTATCGCCTCTTTCTTCTCCTGTAATGTGGCAGCAGATCTGTCTGGAAACCGGTCGATGATCTCCAAAGTACTCGATGAGTATATTCGCCTGATCGTACAGGCAAAATGCTGGGTGGATAATGGTGATGCAGATGAAATCTATAATATGTTCAGTAATTCCAGAGAATACCGCAATTCTCTTCCGGAAGCGAGCAAAGGGTAATCGAGAAGATTTATGCCTTTTACTGTGATATTTATGACGAAGCCGGTGGTATCGCTACAATTGCCACACTGCTTGCGATGAATTCAATTAGTATTAAAAATATCGGCATCATTCATAACAGAGAATTTGAGGAAGGTGTTCTTCGGATCGAGTTTTATGATGAGGAATCCTGTGTGAAGGCACAGGGTGTTTTGAAAGAACGGAATTATACACTTCATATTCGGTAAGGAGGATGTACCTATGGAACTTATACAGGCAAAAATGCCTCTTCGCGGAGAGGTAAAGATTCCGGGAGACAAGTCGATCTCACACCGCGCTGTGATGTTTGGTGCACTGGCTGACGGTACAACAAGAGTGACGAATTTTCTGCAGGGAGCAGATTGTCTTTCTACGATCTCCTGTTTCCGCAAATTAGGAATCGATATTGAAAATACGCAGGATGAAATCCGGATTCATGGGAAAGGCCTTCACGGGCTTACTGCTCCGACTGAGATTCTGGATACCGGTAACAGTGGAACCACAACACGACTGATCTCCGGTATTCTCGCCGGTCAGAATTTTACCACAACACTTACCGGTGATGCGTCAATCCAGAGCCGGCCAATGGGAAGGATCATCAAACCACTTTCTATGATGGGTGCTACAGTCGAGAGTCTGAAGGGAAACCAGTGTGCACCGTTACAGATTCAGGGGCATCCGCTGACTGCGATCCATTATCAGTCACCGGTAGCTTCTGCGCAGGTGAAATCCTGTGTTCTGCTTGCCGGACTGTATGCAGACGGAATTACTTCGGTTACAGAACCTTATCTTTCGAGAAATCATACGGAACTGATGCTCTCTCACTTCGGCGCACGGGTCACCAGTGAAGGAACAACTGCTTCTATCTCGCCGGATCCGGAACTTCACGGACTGGACATTTCTGTTCCCGGAGATATTTCTTCCGCTGCTTATTTTATTGTGGCTGCTCTTTTGGTGCCGGGATCTGAAGTAATGATCAAAGATGTGGGAATCAATCCTACCCGAGATGGCATTCTTCGTGTATGCAAGGCGATGGGCGCAGATATCACCCTGTTAAATAAACGAACAGCCGCCGGTGAACCGGTCGCGGATCTTCTGGTTCGTCACAGTGAACTTCACGGTACGGTTATCAAGGGGGAACTGATTCCGACGTTGATCGATGAGATTCCGGTTCTGGCGGTTCTGGCAGCTTATGCGAATGGAACTACGGTGATTCGAAATGCGGAGGAACTGAAGGTGAAGGAATCGAACCGACTGGACATTATGGTGAACAGTCTTGGGCGTATGGGCTGTTGATATCGAGGTACCGATGATGGTATGATTATCCGAGGTGGGAAACCGTTACATCATGCTTCTATTGACAGTCATCTGGATCACAGGATCGCGATGTCGTTTGCAGTAGCCGGTCTGGTTTCCGAAGGGGGAGTGGAAGTACTGCGGGCGGATTGTGTGGATATTTCTTATCCGGAGTTTTATGCGGATCTTGGTAAGCTGATGAAATAAATTTATCGGCTAAGGGGACGCCGAGAGCTGCGGGAAACCGGGGTGGACAACACTTTATGGGCGGTTAGGGCGAGTTTTAAGATCCTGTGTTTAGTAAGACTTGGCGATGAGCGGCTCTCAGCGAATCATGTACATCGTTGAAAAAATCCCCATATCAATCACGCAGGATGCAGATTCGAGTGTACAGGTAAAAAAACGTAGGCGTAGCGGGCTACGCTGAGGCTTTTTGCCTGTGCAATCGGATTTGCAGACAAGCGAGTGATATGGGGATTTTTCATAAGATGTACAAGTCGCACTTAACACATAGCTTAAAATCGTCCTGCCCACTGCTTTTGCAGGGGAGCTTTTTGCAATTTGAGCGTACGCCTTGAATATCTTATTTGTAGAAATCTACAACATCTTCCGGATTATAGTACACTTTATCCTGCTCTTCTATCGTCGCTTTTCCATCTTTCACATCGATAATCGTTACCGCGCAGTTTGGCGGTACGTGACCTCTCCAGAAGTCGTCTTTCCGGCCGTCAATGTAATAGAGAAAGGCCCGTGTCGAGCAGCCGTGTGCTGCTATTAGAATTGTTTTATTCTGGTAGTCCGGGTTGTGGATCAGGTCCTCGTAGAAGGCACCGCAGCGGTCAATCATCTGCTGAATAGATTCGCCGTCTTTCGGTGGCTTGTAACCGAAGGGATCCGTGAAGAACTGTTCAAAATCTTTTGACGGAATCTGATAATTCTCCCTTCGACAGCAAAGTCCTTCCCATTCTCCGAAACTGATCTCTTCTATTCTCTCATCCGTAAGAATCGGTATATTTCTGTCACCCAGTACCAGTCCGGCGGTCTCGTAAGCCCGCTTTAACGGGCTTGCGATTGCCAGGTCAAAATGTACATCTTTTAATTTTTCACCGGTGATTTTTGTCAAGACGGATACCGTTTTCGTTTCATGTTCCGATATCCGTTCTTCCCTGCCAGCCGTCCCAGAGTATTCCATGAAGTTTCTCCATGATCGAATTAGATATATTTTCATCTTTTTTACTTTCTAAGCTGGATTCCCATGCCTTCCAGACCATTCAGGATCTTGTTCATAGCGCCATTGATTTCTGCTTCTTCGAGAGTTTTCTCTTTGGAGCGGAAGGTCAGAGAATAAGCAACGGACTTGAATCCTCTTTCGATCTGATCTCCTTCGTAAATATCAAACAGTTCGAAGTGTTCCAGAATCTTACCGCCTCTCTGAGCGATCATATGTTCGATCTGTCCAACCATGATCTTCTTTCGGTACTACCATGGAGATGTCACGGTTTACTGCAGGGAATTTTTGCGATTCCTTCGTATTTGCGGTCGAAGGATGCATGTTTTACGACATTCAGGATATCCAGACTGCCACATATGCGCGCGTTCCGATACCATAAGTATCTGCCACTGCAGGATGCACTTCGCCCAGATAACCCATCACTTCACCTTCGTAGCTGATCAGAGCCTGACGACCCGGATGCAGGAAAGTCTTACCGGCTTTCGGATCGTACTCAGTTTTCTTATGCATACCGATCTGATCGAAGAACTCTTCTACTACACCCTTCATATCGAAGAAATCACCGTCTCCGTACATACCCAGAGTGAACATCATACGTTCATCCGGCAGTTCGGTCAGCGGAAGTTCTTTTGGCAGATATACATTGCCCAGTTCGTACAGACGGACATTTTTATTTCTTCTGTTATAGTTTGTTGCCAGAGAAGTCAGCATACCATTCAGAGAAATGGTTCTCATGATACTGAAATCTTCACCCAGCGGGTTGGAAATGGTGATTGCTTTTCTCAGTTCATCTCCTGCCGGAATCTGCAGTTTGTCAAATACCTTCGGGCTTTCGAAAGAATAGCAGTATCCCTGGGAGAATCCACAGTACTCAGCCACATCTCTTGCCACTTCTTCGATTCTCAATTTAAATGGCAATTTTCCTGTTGTTGCCTCACCACTTGGCAGTGTGGTCGGAATATTGTCATATCCGTAGAAACGGGCAACTTCTTCTGCGATATCTGCAGTACGGAAGATATCATGACGGAAGGTCGGAGCAACAATCTCGTTGGTTGTTTCATCGTTAAGCCAGTTCTACTCTGGACAGGTACTACCAGCATATCTTCTTTGGAGATATCAGTTCCCAGAAGGCTGTTGATTTTTTCCGGTTCAAACGGTACTCTTACAGGTTCTTTTTTCTTGGTATATACATCAGCCACACCACCAACAACTTCACCGGCTCCCAGTTCTTCCATCAGCTGGCAGGCACGGTCGATGGCTGCCAGTGCATTGTTCGGATCCAGACCTTTTTCAAATTTTCCGGAAGCATCTGTACGAAGTCCGATTCTCTTTGCAGACAGACGGATATTCGGACCGTCAAAGCATGCTGCTTCAAACAGAACTGTTTTTACATTGTCTGTGATCATGGAATTTTCTCCGCCCATGATACCTGCGATACCGATAGATTTTTCTCCGTCACAGATCATCAGAACGTTTTCATCCATCTGGCGTTCCTGCCCGTCAAGAGTAACAAATTTTTCGTCTTTTCCGGCACGGCGTACATGGATCTCATGATTTGCGATCATATCCAGATCATAGGCATGCATCGGCTGACCATATTCTTCCATGACATAGTTTGTGATATCTACCAGGTTGTTGATCGGGCGGATGCCGTTGGCAGCCAGACATCTCTGCATCCATTTCGGGGACGGACCGATTTTTACATTTTTTACGACTCTTGCGCAGTAACGCGGGCAGAGATCTTTGTCTTCTACGGTTACTTTCACATAATCATTGACATCTTCGTCATTACCGGTAGCTGTTACAACCGGCGGAACAAATTCTTTACGGAAAGTAGCTGCTGCTTCTCTTGCGATCCCCAGTACACCGTAGCAATCTACACGGTTGGAAGTGATCTCATATTCAATCACCGCATCGTTCAGTCCCAGTGCTTCGATCGCACTCGCACCAACCGTGGCATCTTCCGGGAAAATATAGATTCCGTATTCCGGAGCTTCCGGATACATTTCTCTTGTGGAGCCAAGTTCTTCGATGGAACACATCATACCGTAGGAATCCACACCACGCAATTTTCCGGCTTTGATCTTGATTCCGCCCGGAGTTTTCTTACCGTCGTGTCCACCGGCAACTCTTCCTCCCGGAAGAACAACCGGAACTTTGTCTCCTTCTTTTACATTTGGAGCGCCGGTAACGATCTGTGTTACTTCATTGCCTACATTTACCTGGCAGATGATCAGTTTATCTGCATCCGGATGTTTCTCAATCTTTTCAATCTGTCCAATCACGATGTTTTCCAGATCGGCATCCAGTAATTCATATCCTTCAACTTTAGTTCCGGACAGTGTCATCGCATCTGTATATTCCTGAGCTGTGACGTCCAGATCCGGGACAAACATTTTAATCCATGATAAAGATGTATTCATTCTTTTAATCCTCCTAGAACTGTTTTAAGAATCTGTAGTCATTTTCATACAGAAGGCGCATGTCATCGATCTCGTATTTCAGAAGTGCGATACGCTCCAGACCTACACCAAAAGCAAAACCGGTATATTCTTTCGGATCGATGCCACACATCTCAAGTACATGCGGATGAACCATACCACAGCCAAGGATCTCGATCCAACCGGATCCTTTACAAAAACGACATCCTTGCCACCGCACTTGAAACAGGATACATCAACCTCTGCACTCGGCTCTGTAAATGGAAAATGATGCGGACGGAATTTTGTTTTTGTTTCCGGTCCGAACAGTTCTTTTGCAAATTCTTCCAGTGTACCTTTCAGGTCAGAGAAAGTAATATGTTTGTCGATTACCAGACCTTCGATCTGATGGAAGGAAGGTGAATGTGTTGCATCTACTTCGTCAGAACGGAATACACGTCCCGGTGCGATCATACGAATCGGCAGTTCCCTTCTTCCATGGTTCTCGCCTGAACCGGAGAAGTCTGGGAACGAAGCAGAATGCTGTCTGTGATAAAGAAAGTATCCTGTTCGTCACGAGCCGGATGATCTTCCGGAATATTCAGTTTGGTGAAGTTGTAATCTGCGTACTCAACTTCCGGTCCTTCCACAACTTCATAACCCATACCGATAAAAATTCTTTCTACTTCTTCCAGTGCAATGGTATTCGGATGACGATGACCAACGTTTGCTTTTTTTGCAGGCAGTGTGACATCGATTACTTCTGCTGCCATCTTTGCTTCCCGCAGTTCTTTCTCCAGACGGGTTTTTGTCTCCTCCATCATAGTTTCAATTTTTGCCCTGGCCTCATTCACCATCTGTCCTACTTTCGGACGATCTTCCGGAGCTACATCCTTCATACTTTTCAGCACAGAAGTAAGCTGTCCTTTTTTACCAAGGAAATTTACTCTTACATCATTCAGTTTGTCCAGGGCGTCTGACTGTTCAATCTTCTCAGAAGCTTCATCCAGAATCGCCTGTAATGTTTCTTTGATACTATTACTCATGGCAGTTCTCCTTTTCTATTTGTTGGGGATAGCACAATGCAACGGGTAAAATAGCTACGCGATTTTTATTCGTTTTTCGCAACTATGAGAGACACGCTACGCGAGTTTCTCATAGTTATCGCGCATGTCGCCAAGGTCTCGTA
>ENA-OQAZ01001163-OQAZ01001163.1-human-gut-metagenome-genome-assembly--contig:-NODE-1163-length-13132-cov-2.008612_pt1 | contig 13132 bp, 15 predicted proteins | sample MGYA00242737_ERZ504531 | MGnify/ENA primary metagenome ERZ504531 (study PRJEB26092, sample SAMD00036244) | human gut metagenome | host: Homo sapiens | study: EMG produced TPA metagenomics assembly of...
TCCTCTTTTCTTTAAATATAGTAATATAATGAACACCTGCTTGCGCCGGCTCTTATATCAACCTTGTGGAACTAAAAAACAAAGTTCCCTAATATGATATTATACATATTTTCGTTGTAAATTCAACTGAAATCGCCTTGTTTTTCCTTTATTAATAAAGTAAAGTGTTCAATTAATTAATGAAAGTGTTGGTTTTTTAGACTAATTGAAGTCTAACTTTTGTGGTTCACCTCACTCACAGCCTTTTTATTTTGTTCCTGTATATTTAAAGTTTCTATTTTTATCTTCTCATATAACATATACATCCCCTGCACTCCTGCCACAAAGGAAATCACATAATACGGCATAATATACAGTGCCTTGCCTTCCCACAGGAAATGGAATATGAAGCCTCCAAGTACTGCCACCTGTAGTAACAGGTTCCAGATGGTAAGCTGTTTTCTTTTTGCTATAAGGTATGCAAGGTTTCCAAGCCAGATAAATATAAGATATAGTTTCATTATTACGAATATGATTTTGTTTGCTTTTCCCTTTTCTATACTCTCAGCTACCTTTGACCATTCTGCGTGATTATCCATTGCCTGAATCATCCAGAAAGTTTGGAATGTTGGTTCGCACCACTGTGTTGTGATTTTATTTTTTGCAAAATCCACAAACTCTAATGGTTTGCTTTTAAACTCACTTAGTCGTTCACTTATGTTTTCTCCCGCTATTTCTGATGCTTTTTCACTGTCACGACCTGCGTTTATAAAAGTTGTCAAATTATAAGCGTTGTACCAGCCATCAACACCGCAACCTAACTCTTTTGTACCCTTCTGCAATCCCATGGCTATAAAGCATTTCGCCGGAACGCCTTTTGAAATAGTTACATTAGCCTTTTTTGCATAATACAGATTTACACATTTAGGCGCCATCAACGCTCCCATTAAGATTATTGAGAAAACTACATATTTTAATTTTTGTTCTTTTATTCCATAAAATAAAGTAACCAAAACTGCTGCAATTACAAAAATCAAACAATTGCTTTTGCTTATTGTTCCCATACAGAAAGCCAGAAAACTTATTACAAAATTAAGGATTTTTCCATTTTCTTTTGCAAGGATAAGATTATAGAAGCCTACTAATGAGAAGAATAGTCCAAATATTGTTCCGTACACAAAGAAGCTATAGAAAATCAATGGGAAACATCCAAAGACCATAACCCAATACAGATTGTGGATTCTAATATTATCTGTCATTTTGGTTAGAATCTTATATAGCATATTGAAAATTCCTGCCATTGCAAGAACATTAAAAAGCATTATTGCGATGTAATTATCTTTTCCGAATATGTAATAAATAATTTGAATAATGCCGATTATTCCAAGCTGTTGCGGATATGCTACCAAATATCCTTCACCTGTAAGCTCGCTGTAATCTCCATCAAGAAAACTTGATGCAATTCTCTGAACAACACTTTGGTCACTTATAGGGTATGCCCTTGCCATAACTATGTATGCGATTCCAATTGCAATAACATATATTGTTGCAATATTGGCAAACTTCTTTGTATCCATTTTTAGTAATTTTGTATATCTGTCAATAATATACAGAATTGCAAAAATAGTTACCACATACAAAATTATCATAAGAATATTGTTAAGGCTATACTCTGCATATTCCTTGTAATCGTTAACTTTATATCAATTTTTGTTGTTCCCAAAATATTAAAAATTGATAGAATCCCAAACATTGCCACAAGGATTCCCCATATTATTTTTTGAATTACATTTCCTGTTTTGTTAATTATTGCATTCATACTTTTCTCCGTTTCTTCTTTATTATTTAGATCACATTGTCTAAGGTCTTATCCCACATATGCCGTGCAATTATGTTTTAACTTGCTAATCTTATCTAATTATCAGCTGTTCCAAGGATTATACTTATCAATCTCTTGTTTAACATTATTGTTCTATTCCAAGGATTGATTATTACACCCTCAATTTCATCCACTGTTAATGCTGATTGAAAAAGCTTATCCATATCTGTTAAAAAAGTAGATTTTACACTGTCGCCACCTTTTAACTCTTCATCAAAACCTGTAAAAGCAACCCACCAGTTTTTTCCGTCTGATGTTTTTACTGCCTGAACGTTCATTTCATTGCTTAATGGTGAAGGTTCAACTGCATAATAAGCTGTCCCTGTTCTTTCATTCTTCTTCTGATAACTGTAAGTGCGTGCGCCAACAGCTCAGGTGTAGACTGACTTTGAAGTGTGGCAATGGCTTCTTCGATTTTTTCATTGCCCTGCAGTCCCTTGTCCACTTTTGAATTATCTTTATTCATATTTACTCCATTCGTAATTTTTATTTTCAAAATGATTCCTGATTATTTTTGAAACCATAGATTCCTAATTAGTTTTTGAATCATTTATTTCTAATTATTAATTAAAGATTTTCCAATTATCTTAGGTAAGATTTTGACCTTAGCATTTCTATTGCTTTGGAGGTCTTCCTGTCTGTAGCTATTATACCCTTTTTCCCCGATTTTTGAAACTTAGTTTTGTCGGCACTGCTTTTAACATTTATGCCAAGCAACTGGTTGTTGAAAGTTGAGCTGTCCTTAAAGTCAAATATGCACAACTGATTTTTTGCTCTTGTAACTGCCACGTAATAAAGTCTTCGCTCTTCCTCGTAAGTTTTTATTTCCTCATCTGTGGCTTTCTTTCTGTTGGCAACCACTTTTTCAGGAAAAACTCCGTCCTTTACATCCATTATGTATACCGTATCGTACTCCAAACCTTTGCTTGAGTGAATTGTAGACAAAGTAAATTTGCAATCATAATTGTTCTTTTTATTCTTTATAATCATTGCCAGTTCATCAAGACGATTTAGAAAATCTTCCGGTGTTTTCTCATTTGCTGCCAAAGCCTGGAGAATACTTATCTTGCCATCTTTTATTTTTGCTCTTTCAAGATAAGCAGAATAGCCCATGAAATTAACAATTCTATAAACTGCTTTGTAGGCCGACTCTTCTAAAATGCTTTCTATATGAGTCTTCATTGCCTTTAGACTTTTCTCCGTGCCTTTTGGGATTCTTCCATATCTTAATGCACTGTCAATTACGGGAATGCCTTTTTCTTCACTTATACGACAAGCTTCAATTGCTCCCATTTTGCTTAAATATGTTCCGATTTTAAAATATATCTGCATAAAGATTTCCGTATCCTTTGGATTTTCTGCAAATCTTATTATGTTTTTTATGTCTGTAACTATTTTGTGATTGAAAAACGTCAGGTCAGCGTTTTTGATTTTGTAATCAATGACACTTCTCTCAAGCATATCCACAACTGGAATTATGCTTTCATTATCTCTGTACAAAACTGCCGTATCCACGTTGCAGTTTTCTGCCACCTTTGTTAAATAGCTATACTGAGACTTTCTTGTTTTTACTTCAATAAGTCGAATATCTTTTGCCATACCCCTTGAAGCTTTCATATTTTTCTTATGTCTTAATTTGTTTTTCTGAATAAATCTGTCTGCTGCAGTTACAATTGCTCCGTCAGACCTAAAGTTTTCTTCCATTAGAAGAATTTTTCCTTCAGGATAAATTGACTCAAAAGAAAGCAATGCTTCCGGGTAAGCCGCCCTAAATCCGTAAATACTCTGATCCTCATCCCCAACCATGAACAGCTTCTTATTTTTCATTGCAAGTATTTCAATAATTTTGTGCTGGATTTTTGATGTATCCTGTGCTTCGTCCACGCAAATATATTGGTACATATTTTGAAAATATTCCAAAACCTGTGGTGTGGTCTTTAGCATTGTGTAGGCATAAACCATTTGGTCGTCATAATCCATTAATGACTGTCTGCGAAGTTCCCCACAATATGCCTTGTAAATTTCAGCAAGTGGCAGGTTTTCCTTCTTGCCAAGGCTTTCAATTTCTTCATTTGAAAGCATCATGTTTTTTATGTATGTAATCAGGGTAATAACTGTCTGCAAGTCATTTTCCGACGGATATTCGTTAAGTTCTTTCTGATAAATCAAAGACAATATTTTAGATTTAAAGCCTTCTTCCGTAATCAGTCGAAAGCCTTTCTGCCGATGCAGTTTCCGTAATAGTTAATTATTTTTGAACAAATTCCGTTAATTGTTCTAAACTCAAGTCTTGCCGCCAGCTGTTCACCAAACATTGTTTCAAATCTCTGTCTCATATAGTTAGTTGCCGCAACTGTATATGTAACAGTGAGAATTGATTCAGGCTCTATTCCAAGACAATAAATCATATACCCCAGTCTTGTAACAAGAACCGTTGTCTTTCCACTGCCCGGAACTGCTAAAAGCAGTGTAGGATTTTGAACCGACTGCACTGCTTTTAACTGTTGATTATTTAGTTTTATATTAAACTGTTCCTTAAATTGCTCTAGCGTCATCTTTTTCATAATCAATAAACATTAAGAAGAAAGCAAAGAATAAAATTACTGAGCAACAAAGAATTGCTCTTTCGTGGAACATATGTATAAAGAAGTTACCGATTACTGCCCCGGTTACGAAGCATACAATAATTCCATAATACAATACTGCTTTCTTAAAATCTTCCTTATCTTTTTTGCGAATGAAATTACAAAGGTTCTGTGTACCACTTCTCAAATTTCCTATACACATAGTTGTGGCAATGCCGTTACCTCTGATTTTTCTAAAACTTTCAACCTGTATTCCGCAGGCAAAAGATGTAAGTGAGTTGGCTATAAGGTTCATGTCAAGTGGAATAAAAGCTACGCCCACAAGTATAATTCCCTCAAATAAAACAGCCACCTGTCTCCAATGTAAAAGGTCTCTTTCTTTGGCACGAACAAGCTCTGCTATGGCAATTCCTATTGCAAAAGCAAAAACCGGGAAGAAGTAATGAAGCGCTCCCCTGAGATTTCCCTCTGACAAATTTACACCAAACAGCAACATGTTTCCTGTCTGGGCATTGGCAAAAACCTGATCCCTCTGTATGTAAGAGTACGCATCCATAAATCCACCTGAAAATGCAAGAAGTATTCCAAGTTTTATAGTCTCTGACATCTGCCTTGTCTGTTTCATAATTAATCAACTCCTATAATCATTTACTAATATTATCGTATAATTATTTATATTATTTTTTCATTTCCAAATTTTTAGGATTCTTTTTTTGCATTAATATAATTCATAATAAGCTCTGCCGTCTTTTCAAAACCAATCTTACCTGTATCAAGGCAAAGCTGATATTCTTTTGCATCTCCCCACACTGTGTCAGTGCAATATTTATGGAAAGATGTTCTTTTCTCGTCAACTTCTTTTATATACTTTTCTGCCTCTTTTTCTGAAATTCCGTCTCTTTCCATAAGATGTTTTATTCTAAATTCTTTGTCCGCAAAAAGATATACTGATGTAACATCCTTGCTATCTTTGTATATTATATTAGCACATCTTCCAATAATTATGGCGTCTTTGTTTTCGGTAATAGCCTTAACAAGTTTTAATGACCTATCCATTGGCTTCGTATTTCCAAACCCCATTGCTATTCCATATAAAAGACTATTAATAGGTACTTCATTAAAAAAAATTACTGTGTTCTTCAGCCTGTCCTAGCTGCTTTGCTTCTTCAAGCAATTTCTTTTTGTCAAAAAGTTCCATGCCAAGTTTATTAGCCAATATTCTTGCAACTTCATGTCCGCCGCAACCACATTGTCTTGCAATTGTAATTATCATAATATGCCTCCTATCCGCACCTCTTCAATCCTCGGTGGGATTTTTGCTTAATAGAATTTCCAAATTAATTTCTTATTAAATAAAAATCTGTCCGCCATTATTATAACTCTTTATATAAAATTTGCAAAAACAGATGCTCCTACCATTGTGCAAATTCCTGCTATTACTATTGAAAGGCTGCTCATTGCCCCTTCAATCTCGCCCATTTCCATTGCTTTTGCAGTACCAATGGCATGGGAAGACGTTCCCAGAGCTATTCCCTTTGCCACAGGATTTGTTATTTTAAATATTTTGCAAACTGCCTCACCACATATGTTACCAAGAACTCCTGTAATGATTATTACCGCAACTGTAATTGTAACATATCCACCAAGTTCTTCTGAAATTCCCATTCCAATTGCTGTTGTAATGGACTTAGGCAACATTGTTACATATTCTTCATGACCGAAATTAAATATTAAAGCAAATACAAATATGCAAACCAAACTTGTAAGTACACCTGAAATTATGCCTGCAAATATTGCTACCATATTCTCTTTAAGTAATTTAATCTGCTGATACAAAGGTATTGCAAGACATACTGTTGCCGGTGTTAAAAGATAACTTAAATACTGTGCGCTTTTGTTGTAATTATTATAATCTACCCTAAACAAAAGCAGACAGCATATTACAAATATTATTGAAATTAAAAGTGGGTTAAAAATAGCTGACTTAAATTTTCTTTTTAATAATAAGCCTAACTCGTATCCCATTACACTTATTACTACACCTATTGTCGTAGAATTAATTATCATCTGATTCATGTTTTTTTCTCCTCTTTATCACATACTGGGTTACTTTTCCTGACACAGCCATTACAAGGACTGTTGACACAAAAGTAATAATTATAAGTGGAATAAGCATGGTTTTAAGCTGCTTCCAATAAACAACTATTCCTACTCCCGATGCAATAAACATTAAAGGCATTATTTCTATTAGAAAAGTTCCTACTCTTTTACATCGTCTACTTTCACAATGCCTGTCACAAGCAAAACCATCATCAGACACAATCCATAAATACTTGACGGTATTGCCAACGGAATTAAATATTTTAGAATTTCACCTATACAGGTTACTAACATAATAATCCCAAATTGTCTCATATATTTCATAATTTTCACCCTTCTTTCCACAAAACGCGACAGCCTTAACTGTCGCGTCTTTAATAATACATACTTTTTTTAATTATGTACATAGTTTTGTGGTATTAATTTAGGGCTTTTTTTGCACTTTCTAGTATTATTGTTCCCTGACTCTTTCAATTCTAATTACATAAAAAGCCCAAAACAGTGTACTTATTATAGTTAACATCGCTCCTGCAACTATTCCGGGGCTTTTGTATGTAACATTAATAGTGTGTCTTCCCTTTAAGACTTTTGCCCCAATATATCCTATTCCTGAGTTGAAAGTTTCTGTCTTTTTCCCGTCAACATAAATCTTGTAGCCTTTGCTGTACGGAATTGATAGTTGAAGTATTTTGTCCTGACTTACTTTAATGTTGCCACTTATATGATTGTCAGACAGCTTAACATTTTCAAGTGCTTCTTTCTTTAAGTTTGCTGCAGCATTATCATAATTACTTGCGGGTACCATTGCTGCATAAACGTCTTTGAAAGTGTATTTTCTGTTGCTGTTAAATTTAATATCTACGTGGTTCTGGCTTTCCTTAGAATATCCTATGTTAAAAACACTGGCTTCTTTGTAATAATATCCGTCAGAGTAATCGCCTATAACTCTAAGATTTCCTGTGTTGCCATCACCTTTATACTCTGCCGCCGTGTCACCCTGGTCTGTATCCTTAACATGAACTCCCTTAAAAACAATATAAGTAAGGCAATCTTTTAAGCCATTAAAATTATATTCCAAAGCTCCGCCGTATTTTGCTTTCAGGTAACTTTTTCCTGCATCAATGTTTTTCTCATTATTAATTTTCATTTCAGAAATGTAAACACCTGTTACGTTTTGGTTATTTTTTATTTCTGTATTGTTGTTATCACTTGTTGCTTTGTTATTTTCGCTTTCTGTTTTTGTTTTGCTATTTTCAAAATTTTTTTCTTCAATCCTATTATCTACAACTGAACTGTTAAGCAGTGCCATTTCTCTTTCAATTGGATTTAATTTGTCATATTCAGTTCTTGTCATATAACTTGAATATGTGACTCCAAGTGGCAGATAATTTTTGTTTTCATAAAGGCAAACTTTCCTGCAATCTATTGTTTCTTCTTTTATTTTTTCAAAACCATAAGGTGCCTTTCCACCGTAGTTCACATAATATTTGGTACTTGCCAGTGCAAGCATTCCTATTCTGTCCTCCAAACCTTTTATAACATATGACCTATAGCAGTCCGAAAGGCAAGTTGACACATACATATCTGTCATTTTCCCCGGAATAATACTGTAATAGAAACCGGTCTGGTTGAAACCGCAATAAGCCGATTTGTTGCTCCTACTTCTAACTCGCTCTATTCTATAAAAACTATCATCTTTAATAGACTTAATCATTTTCACGTCAGCTGTGTTCATTTCTTTTTCAAGGGTGCCTTTATTAACATAATCCTTGCTATTATATGAATAATTTTCGCCAAAAATCATATTCATGTTAATAACTATTGTGATTACAGACGCCATTGTTACTAGATATGGAAGAAACTGCTTTACTTTTTGTGTTTTAATTTAATAAGATTTTTCTTATCTAATATGCTTATGCTTCTTAAATCATCTATGGCAAAAGCAACTGCCACCGAAAGAATCAGTGCCATTCCGTAGCTAAATCGCATTGTTACATATGAAAATCCGTTCATCATTTTTCCTACCATTGGGAATAATAGCATAATAAACATTATTGCAAATAATGTGAGTATTTTTTTGTCACTGCTTTTTCTAAAAATCAAAAGAACTACTATGGCGATTACTCCAAGAATTCCAATTCCCGGAATTGTAAACATATTCATATCATTGTCTGTTATTATAAAGTTCTTTAGAAATTTCTCATAATAGTCATCTCCAAAAAAAGTATCCGGTATAGCAATCTTTGTGGTTGTTCTTACATTATTAAGGAATGCATAAACTGAGGGAATCAAAAGCATTGCGCCCATACAAGTTCCCCATATATATGAAATCACAATTCTTCCAATGCTTCCTGCAAGTTCTTTTATACCTTTAGCCCTATAGCTTCCAATCTGTCTTACAAAGAAGTAGATTGCCACCATCACTGTGTTGATGTACATAAAATAGTAATTATTAATGAACGCTATACTTACAACAAATACTAAAAGTCCGATTTTTTTCTTTGTTATTACCCTTTCCACTGCTGCAATGAGAAGTGGCAAATACATTATTCCGTTAAAGAACATAGGATGTCTTATGCCTCCCAAAAGTGCATAATTGCAAAACGGGTACAAAATGCAGGCAGGAAGTATTGTTGATGTTTTTGTTTTTCCCAATGTTATTAAAAGATATGCCACAAACAAGCCGCTCAAATACATTCTTATAAAAATCAAAACTTCATACATTAATTCCATTTCATTCTCAGGAAAAAGAACTGTAAAGATTGTAATCGGATCGCCAAAGCATAATAATTAAGAGTTCCAATTACATCAAATCCCTGTCCAAGATTAAAATCAACCATTGGAAAACTGCCCTTGGTAAACAGATTAATTATGTATTGTCTTATGTATTTCAGGGCAATCACATGCTGAAAAAGCCCATCAATGCTCCATATAAATGTTTTTCCCTCCGAATCAAAAATTCTGTCCAATACAAAAGCCAGGCACAAAAATATAAAAGTATAGATTGATACAAATCCTAATATATTTCTAACCTGACTTTTTTTGTTATTATTCATTTTCTTCACTCCCCTATAATCGTGATTTTCATCACCTTTTTTTATTCATAAACTTATTGGTCCTGACATGTTTTCTGTCAATAAACTTAATGGTCTTTGTTCCTGATATAGTTTCTGTCAATTAACTTAATCTCTTTTTTCTGATATCGTAATGTTATCTTAAAAGACCTAATATTTATGAATATATTTCTTAAGATTTATTTAAGTTTTCCCCTCAAGTGAAATTTTGTTTTTCTTTTATTTGTAATTATAAGTTTTTATTGTTTTAGTTTTATTAAAGTTTTTTATTTATAAGCTTTATTTTTATTAATATTATTTAATGCCTCTGATGTTATAAACATTATTGCAGTAAATATTAAAATATATACCGGGAATAATCCTATGTTAATATACTGGGCAATAAGTCCGAACAATGGTGGCATAAATGTTGTTCCCACATAAGCAAATGCCATCTGTATTCCGATAACCGCCTGTGAATTATCCGCACCAAAGTTAAATGGTGTTGAATGAATAATTGACGGATATATTGGTGCACAACCAAGACCTATTGTTATAAGTCCTGCCAAAGCAATAGTTGAACCTGGTATTGGCATAAATAACATTACAATACCTGCCACAATTATTGTAATTCCAAGTCTTATCATATTCTTGTCGCCTAACTTGTCTGCAATAAATCCGCACAGGAAACGTCCAAATGTAATTCCTATGTAGAATAATGCTGCAAACTTGGCTGCTGTGTTGCTGTCAATGCTTCTATTTAATACAAGATAGCTTGCACACCACAATGTTGTTGTCTGCTCAACTGCACTATAGCAAAAGAATGCAAATAAAATGTAAATTACCCCTTTAATATGTAATACTTCTGATAATGATTTAGCTTTTCTCTCCTGTGGCTCTTCCTGAGTTCTTTCGTTATTTCTATTGCTTACATTGTTTTCGCTGTTTTCTACTTTTTTCCATAATGGCAATGTTATAAATAATGCTGCTGTAAGTGTAAACTGAATTACTGAAATAACACTGTAACCACCACGCCAGCCTAAACCGTGAGCCATACATGTTCCTATAATATATGGTCCTATTGACGCGCCAACTCCCCAGAAACAGTGGAGCCAGCTCATATATTTTGAGGAATAATGTAGTGCAACATAGTTATTTAATGCCGCATCTACAGCTCCTGCACCTAATCCATATGGTACTGCAAGCACACATAATATTATGAAACTATGTGATAGTGAAAATCCAGCAATGCTACTGCTGTCATTAATACACTAATAGCCGTGACTTTTCCTGTTCCAAGCTTAATGTTTAATTTGTCCGAAAGCAAACTTGATATAACCGTCCCAAGGGATATAATCATTGTTATAATTCCTGCTGAAGACAATGATGCATTAAGTTCGATGTGCATCTGTGGCCACGCTGAACCCAACAGAGTATCAGGCAAACCTAAACTTATAAATGCTAAATAAATAATTACTAATAATGCTGAATACATTTTTTCCTCCTTCTTTTGCATTTTCCTTCAAGTTACTTTTTAGTTTTCAGATTATATTAATTTTCTTAAATTAAAATTTTTATTCCTGAATCTGTGTTTTGGACTCTATATTTCTTTGTAGTATTTCTACTACCTGTTTTATAATTTTTTCATCTGTTTGATATTTTTTATACTCACTAATTCCCGGAAGTCCCATAAAAACGTCTGGATTTCTATATTTCATTATGCTCTCTATAATTGTTTTTCCCGACATATGGAAGCTTTTGGTTTTTGTTCTCTTAATCAGTTCTGCAATATTATTTTGACTTACACCTGCACCAACTAATATTTCTATTCTTCCTTCCGCCTGTTCAACCAAACTTCTAATGGTTTCAGCACCTACAATGCAGTTCTGTTTTCCTCCTGAAGTTAAAATCGTATCCACACCAAGTTTTATGGCTTCTTCCATTGTTTGAAAATAATCCTTACACATATCGAAAGCTCTATGAAGCGTAATTTTACACTGACCTGCCTCTTTAATAAGTTCTTTCATCTGCTTTTCATTTAATGTTCCGTCAATATTTAAACTCCCAATTACAACTGCATCCGCACCTTCGTTTTTAAAGTTTTCCACCTGTCTGCACATAATTTCGTGTTCATATTCTGTGTAGCAAAAATCACCGTAACGAGGACGTATCATTACGTTAATTGGAATCTGAATATGGTTTCTAATAGTTTTAAACAATTCTAAATCCGGAGTTGTTCCTCCTATAACAAGATTTGAGCATAACTCAATTCTTGTTGCTCCTCCATTATATGCGGAAATTGCTGATTCTACTGAATCAACACAAACTTCTAATATGTATTTTGACATATGATTTCTCCCATAAATTTCAATTTCGATAATTGTATCACACTTATTTATTCCTTGTATATACGTCCAATCTATTTTTGTATTATATTTTATCTTCTTTTTTTATTGTTTTTTCTTTTTCATCTTAACGACTCATATGGTACAATAAATTCTAAGGTTGGGTTTTGTATATTTTCTATAAACACCCTTAAATTTATTCTACATAATTATAGAAGAATGGAGAGAAAATGAAAAAAAATATTATAGTAATTTTGCCCATAATACTGTCGGTTATAACCGTGGCAATATTTTTTAACCTTTCGGTTAAACCTATGGATACGGCAACTAATGTTTTGGGTCAGAAAGAAACGATGAGTCAGAATAAAAATTCAAAGAAAAACACTATAGGAAACGCAGCTCAAAATAATAGCAATTCAAAATCAATCGGAAGCAACACAGGCAATTCATCCGATGAAAGCAAATCTTCAAGTTCAGGACAAACCACTACTAAAGATTCAAGTACTGTTGCAACAACCGCTCCTGCTAATACTATTAAGTTAAGTTTTGTTGGGGATTGTCTCTGTGCAACAGACGAAAATACTTCTTATGAGAATTGTTTTAATGACGTTGCAAAGGCTAAGAATCCTTCATATTTTTTAGAGAAAGTTAACTCTTATTTCTTAAATGATGACTTTACAATTGCTGACTGCGAAAATGTTTATTCAGACAGCAAGAAGTTGAAAGTTAGCGACAAGGGACAATATGCAGATCCTAACGTCCGTGCTTTTTGGTTTAAGTCACCTGCAAAAAATGCCAAAATCTTATCAGCCGGTGGAATTGATATGGTTTCTATTTCAAATAATCATATTAATGATTACGGCTTGGAGGGACATGAAGACACAAGAAAAGCTTTAGATGCTGCTAACGTTAAATGGGGCGAGGAAGGTAAGATTGTTTATTTTGAAAAGCATAATTTTAAAATTGCTGTAATTTGTGTATCTATGTATGGCGATTATGTTTTACCTACAATTCAGTCTGCCCTGAAAAAAGCTACGAAAAAAAGTGACTATCAAATTATTTATTTCCACGGTGGAACTGAAGGTCTTCACGAACCTGAAAGCTGGAAGGTTAACGCCTGTCATACTTTAATTGATTCCGGTGCCGACTGATAATCGGCGACCACCCGCACGTGCTACAGCCATTAGAGAA
>ENA-OQAZ01001164-OQAZ01001164.1-human-gut-metagenome-genome-assembly--contig:-NODE-1164-length-13132-cov-1.655671_pt1 | contig 13132 bp, 20 predicted proteins | sample MGYA00242737_ERZ504531 | MGnify/ENA primary metagenome ERZ504531 (study PRJEB26092, sample SAMD00036244) | human gut metagenome | host: Homo sapiens | study: EMG produced TPA metagenomics assembly of...
AGTTCTTATATAAAAACGGCTATACAAAATGTGTCACAGATAAACTCGATGAAATGGGTATTGTGCATACCACATTTTACGATGTAGCCCCGGATCCGACACTTGCCTGCGCACAAGAGGGTGCAAAAGCCATGCGTCTGTTTGAGCCGGACTGCATTATCGCTATCGGCGGCGGTTCCGCTATGGATGCCGGTAAGATTATGTGGGTAATGTATGAACATCCGGAAGCTGATTTCATGGATATGGCAATGCGCTTTATGGATATCCGCAAACGTATTTACACCTTCCCGAAAATGGGCGAAAAAGCTTATTTTATCGCTGTTCCGACTTCTTCCGGTACAGGTTCCGAGGTAACACCGTTTGCCGTTATTACCGACCAGGATTCCGGTATCAAATATCCGCTTGCAGACTACGAGCTGCTTCCTAAAATGGCAATTATTGATGCGACATGATGATGAATCAGCCGAAGGCTTAACTGCCGCTTCCGGTATTGATGCCTTAACACATGCACTGGAAGCTTACGCTTCTATCATGGCAACCGACTACACAGACGGTCTTGCTTTAAAGGCAATGAAAAATATTTTCACTTATCTGCCTGCGGCTTATGAAAACGGTCCGCATGATGCCAAAGCCCGTGAACAGATGGCAACCGCATCTACGATGGCTGGTATGGCATTTGCCAATGCATTTTTAGGGGTATGCCACTCTATGGCACATAAACTGGGTGCTTTCCACCACCTGCCGCACGGTATTGCCAATGCCATTTTAATTACCGATGTCATGCGTTTTAATGCCGCAGAAGTACCGGCAAAAATGGGTACATTTTCACAGTATGCATATCCGCACTGCAAGGAGCGTTACTTAGAATGTGCAAACTTCCTTGGTATTCAGGGCAAGAATGACGATGAAAAATTTGAAAACTTCCTTACCGCTATCGAAGAATTAAAAGCAAAGGTCGGTATTAAAAAGACAATTAAAGATTACGGCGTAGATGAAAAATATTTCTTAGATACATTAGATGACATGGTAGAACAGGCCTTTGATGACCAGTGTACCGGCGCAAATCCTCGTTATCCGCTCATGCGTGAAATCAAGGAAATGTATTTAAAAGCTTACTACGGTAAATAAATCTGCTGCTGATTTGTGATTTGTGACATTATGATATTTGCCGGTATGGCAGAAAGGATATGAATATGAACAACTGCATTTCTAAAAAAGATACCAAAGCCGTTTACAAAGACGGCAATACAGTCCGCAAGGTTTTTGCCCCGGACTACAGCAAAACCGATGTTTTGTATGAAGCGTTAAATACAGCCCGTGTTGAAGACACTGGGCTGGATATTCCAAAGATTTTAAGCGTTTCCGTAGAAGACGGTCAGTGGGTTATCACCAGTGAATATGCAAAAGGGGTAACGCTGACACAATTAATCAAGGAACACCCTGAAAATATTGACAGCTACGTGCATGCCATGGTAGATTATCAGATTGCTTTTAATAAGCGCTCTAACCCACTGCTGTTAAAGTTAAAGGATAAGCTAGTGCGCCAGATTAATGAACTGGAACTGGATTCCAACATTAAATATGAGCTGTCTACCCGGCTGGAATCGCTGCCAAAGCACAACAAGCTCTGCCACGGCGACTACTGCCCGGACAATATCCTTGTTGAAACGGACGATGCCGGAAAGATTACCGCTATCACTGCCGTTGACTGGTTCATGCCACACAGGGCAATGCCAGTGCCGATGTTGCCAACACATATTTAATGTTAAAGCTGGTAGATGAAAGCTTTGCGGAAAAATATCTTGTTGATTTCTGCAAAAAGACCCATACCGACCGCCGCTACGTCCATTCATGGCTTCCAATCGTAGCTGCCGCCCGTATGACAAAACATATTCCTGAAGAAAAAGAACTGTTAGAATCGATGATTGATGTGTGTGATTATCAATAATAACGTGCAGCTACCATAAATGGTGCGCCAAGGCAGGCGCACCGCAAAAAAAGCGGTATTCCAAATGCTGGTGGAATACCGCTTTTTTCTTATGAAAGCACATTTTCCATGCTCTTTAAGCTGATTAAAAGCGTTGATGTATTATGTAACATTGCTGATGTTGTCGGCGCAAGCACACCTGCAACACCCAGCACTATCAGACCCGAATTAAAGCCTACTATCGTTCTGTAGTTCTTATGAATCCGTTTCATCAGTCCGTTACTGATTGCCTTTAATGTCACGATTTCATACAGATTATCCGCACCTACCGTTACATCGGCAATCTCCCTTGCAAGCTCTGCACCGTCGCTGATTGCAATCCCTACATCTGCTGCTGACAATGCCGGTGAATCGTTGATACCGTCACCAATCATGACAACCTTCCGTCCTGCCTTCTTTTCCTTTTCAATAAAGGAAGCCTTATCCTCCGGCAGAACTTCTGAATAATATTCATCCACACCGACACGCTTTGCAATCGCACTTGCGGTACGCTCGCTGTCACCGGTCATCATAACAACCTTTGAAATGCCTGCACATTTCAAAGAATTGACAACGGCTGCGGCTTCTTCACGCAGTGGGTCTTCAATGCAGATTACAGCCTCTAAGACGCCTTCAATCGCAAGATAGAGGTGTGAATATTCTGACGGCAGTTCTTCAAAGCGCTGTTCCATTCCTGCCGGAATAATACACTTTTCATCTTCAAAAACAAAGTGATAGCTGCCGATCACTGCCTTTTTATCATTAATGGTTGTAGAAATGCCGTGTGCGACAATATACTGCACCTTAGAGTGCATTTCTTCATGTACCAGATTCTTTTTACGTGCCGCATCAACCACTGCTTTTGCCATAGAATGCGGAAAATGCTCCTCAAGGCATGCCGCAATCCGGAGCAGCTCGTCCGGTGTTTTTCCATTAAAAGAAACTACATCCACAACGGTCGGCTGTGCTTTGGTGAGCGTACCGGTCTTATCAAAGACAATCGTATCCGCTTCTGCCATTGCTTCCAGATATTTTCCGCCTTTAACGGTAATATCGTAGACACTTGCCTCACGGATTGCAGACAATACGGATATCGGCATAGCAAGCTTTAACGCACATGAAAAGTCTACCATTAAGACAGACAACGCCTTTGTCACATTTCTTGTAAACAGATAGGTCAGTGCCGTTCCGCCGAGTGTATAAGGCACAAGTCTGTCGGCAAGGTGTTCTGCCTTGCTTTCGAGTGAAGATTTTAACTTCTCAGATTCTTCAATCATCGTTACAATCTTTTCAAACTTGCTTGAACCGTTGACCTGTTTTACCTGAATCGTCAGCCCGCCTTCCTCAACAACCGTTCCCGCATAAACAGATGCCTGTTCTGCCTTGCGTACCGGCAGGGATTCCCCTGTAAGGGACGCCTGATTGACCATGGCTTCACCACTGCTTACAATACCGTCAAATGGAATGACATTGCCCATATGGACAACCACTTTATCCCCTGCCTGAATATTTTCAGCCGGTACTAAAACTTCCTGTCCGTCGCTGACAAGCCATACTTTGCCGATATTTAAAGACATGCTTCTTGCAAGGTCGCCCACTGACTTTTTTATGTGTCCATTCTTCCAGAATCTCACCGATTCCAAGCAGGAACATCACAGAACCCGCTGTGTTGAAATCGCCGCGGAATATAGACACGCCGATTGCCGTTCCGTCCAGTACCGGCACTTCGATTTTACCGTGTGCCAGACACTTGATGCCTTCCCATATATAACGGACAGACTTTATCGTGCAGCCACTGCCCGCACCGGATACGGTAAAAACAGCTTGCTTCCACAGCGGAGTACCACTTTGTTGACAAGCTTGTCCCAGTATTCCTGATTGAGTTCCCTGCCGGAATTCTGTATAAAAACGTCCGGCACATCGACTTTACTGTACGCAAACCGCTGGAATGCCTTAATAATTTCCGCGCGCCGCCTACATATGTTACCGCAACATCACACGTCCGCTGATATACTTTTACAGATGTAATATACTTGTTTGTACTCAGATAGTATTGCAGCGTATCTGCTTCCTCAAACGTCATGCGTTTTTGTATCAGATGAACATGCAGTCTGCCGCGGATTTCATGTTTGATGACAAACTTCATACTTTTCTCCATTCCGCAGGCATTTTTATTGCCTTCTAAAAATTATTCTGCATCCTCGGCTTCTGCTGCTTCTTCTGTGTCCTCTACGAAATCTGATTCGTCATCAATAACAGCTTCCTTTGCGGCTCTGTCTTCGTTAATCTGCTGTGCTTCTGCATAGATGTCCTCTGCGTGTTCCTGAATGTTTGTAGCAGTCTTCATGACACATTCCTTGGCACGAAGTACGGCTGCTGTGCAGTTTGCATACAGTTTTCTTGCATCTTCACTTGCTAAAATCTTAATTCCCGCAGTACCGAATAATACGCCTGCTGCAAATAATCCTGTGTGCTTTGTGTCAATTTTCTTGAAGTTCTTTAACATAATAAAATCCTCCTATTTTTGCCGTTTTTTGTTTATCAGCTATTTTAATGCCGTTAAGATAAAATTTCCACTACTTTTTGCCTTATTGAGAAATCTTATCATTATCTCATTCATCAACCTCCATCTGCTCAATGCCGGCAACTGTAAATCCGGCTCTTGCTACGGCAGTTCTTAAATCTGTATCCTCAACCGGTCTGTCCAACTGCACAACCGCAATATTCTTTTTCAAATTCACCTGTGCCGATGCACCGTCAATCTGATTGATATACTTTTCTACGGTATTTTTACAGTTTTCACAGTGCATGCCTTCAATACTGATAATCTTGGTAGCAATGACTTCACCAGCCAGCTTTTTCTTTTTTTTGCTTTGGCTCACTGCCGCCACCGCCACAGCAGCCGCCTTCACCCTTAAAGTGTGCAAAGCTTCCGCGAAATGCAAATAAAACAAGTACCACCAGTACTGCAATAATTATAATTGTTCCCATCTTTTTTCTTCCTCTCTGTCACCCGGCTGACCGGCTACTACACATTTTACCTTCTGTCCCTGTGTATAGCCGCATGCTTCCAGCCCGCACTGGACAATCTGATTCCACGTTGCCATCGACACGGTAATGGTGCTGTTATCTTCTAATTCCACCAGACATACCCCGTCCTGCGCCGGAAGTCCCGACACCTTGTACGTTCCGCGCCGACTGACAGCACCGATTTCCTCAAGCATATTCATCATGCGGTAAACGGTTGCCATTCCGATTTTACTGTCGCGCCGGGCTGCTTTGTAATAAATCTCCTTACAACAGGAACATTCCTCTTTTAAAATAACATCCAGCAGAATCTGCCGCTGCTTTGTAATCCGGCAGCCGCGCTCCCGCAGCTTTTCAATAATATTTTCTTTCCTCATCTGTGTCCGCTGATAGCGTTCCAGACTGTTCTGATTACTCTCCATAAATACCAGCCCTCTTATTGATAATTTTTTTCAATCCTCTATGGGTTAGTATACTCTTATTTGTGTTAGTTGTTAATAACTTTTATTGATTTTTTTTATCAATAATGTTCTTTATTTCGTGCAGTACCGCCTCTGCAAGCCGCTGATGTCCTTCCTCGTCCAGATGCTCTCTGTCGGCGGCTCCCGGCTGTGCATAATCCGCGGCATTTAAAAAATGCCAGCCCGTATTTTTCACTGACTTTACGATACTCCTCTGCCAGTCCCTTTGAAACGGCAACAGAATTTTCATTAAACTCCGTATCAAAGCCTTTTTCCCAGACACCCTCTCCCAGATGAATCGGTGAAATCAGTAAAATGGGCGTATCTTTTGCAAACCGCTGTGCCTGCTCTATCAGTTTTTCAACACCTTTTGCTATCACACCGGCAGATGCGCCGTAAACTGTCTTGCAGTCATTTGTGCCGAGCATAATCACAATGCAGTCCAGCAGACGATGGGTTTCAAGCAGTGTCGGAAACAACTGTGTTCCCCGCCTGCCTTCGCGGAACGGGTCGTCAAATACCGTTGTCCTGCCGCAAAGTCCTTCCTCTATCACACGGTATTCCTGCAATCCCAGTTTTTCATTTATAATGCTTGTCCAGCGCACACCCCAGCCGTAGCGGTCTGTTGTCGCCGGAACCAGTCCATACGTATTGGAATCTCCAAAACATAAAATCTGCTTCATCGTGCCACCTCTCTTTCCTGCATTTCTCCTGCACTTTTTTGCCGCATTGTCTTACTGTAAACCGGTTCGTTCCCATTTTCCGGAATGTCGTCCTGTCACTGCCTGCACACAGGTCTTTGACAACTTCGCCTGCAATAATCAGTCCCGCAACGGACGGAACAAATGCCACACTTCCCGGAATGTCCCTGCGCTCTGTACATTTATGTTTTGCCCCCGGCGGGCAGATACAGTTTGTACGGCAGCTGATGGACATATCTTCAATCGGCCTTGTCGGTTTTTCTTCTGAATAGACAACTTTAAGCTTTTTTACACCACGCTTTTTTAACTCGCGGCGCATGACTTTTGCCAGCGGACAGACCTTTGTCTTATAAATATCTGCCACTTTAAACTGGCTGCCGTCTAACTTGTTGCCCGCACCCATGCTGCTGATAATCGGAATTTGCATTTCCTGTGCCTTCATTACAAGCGCGATTTTTGCCGTCACCGTATCCACGGCATCGACAATGTAATCATATTCATCAAACGGAAATTCCTCTGCATTTTCAGGCAGGAAAAAACACTTGTGAATTCTTACGTCCGCCTGCGGATTAATCTCTGCGATTCTTTCTGCCATCACTTCTGCCTTATATTTTCCGACTGTTTTTCTGGTTGCTATAATCTGTCTGTTTAAATTCGTCAGGCATACTTTATCATCATCAATCAGGTCAAATGCACCGACACCACTTCGTACAAGTGCTTCGACCACATAACCGCCTACACCTCCGACACCAAACACAGCAACCCGTGACTGTGCCAGCCGCTCCATTGCTTCTTTTCCAAGCAAAAGCTCTGTTCTTGAAAATTGTGTGAGCATCTGTTCATTCTCCTTTATCCTAGTATCCGATAGGATAAATTCTATAACAGTTTTCCGCTTTTGTCAATTCATTTCGATAACCGTATCAGCAATCGCCATGGTTGACTTTCTGTGGGACACCAAAAGAATCTGCTTTCCCTGCTTTTCCGTATACAGACTCTTTAAAATAATGCTTTCGTTCAGACTGTCAATATTGCTGGTTGGCTCGTCTAAGAAGATGACCGGACAGTCATGTAAGAACGCGCGTGCAATGCCGATTCGCTGGTGTTCCCCGCCGGAGAGTGAATCGCCAAGTTCTGAAAGCTTTGTATCATATCCGTTTGGCAGGGATTCGATAAATTCGTGAATTGCCGCCTTTTTCGCCGCCGCACACACTTCCTCTCTTGTCGCATCTGCCTTTGCCACTTTGATATTATTTTCAATCGTATCCTGAAATAAAAACGTTTCCTGTGTGACATAGGAAATGTGTCTGCGCAGTGCTTCCGTATTGATTTCATTGACATTTTTACCGCCGTACGTAATTGCACCGCCGTCCGTTTCGTAAAAACGCATCATCAGCTTTAACAGGGTGGACTTTCCGTAGCCGCTCTTTCCTAAAATTCCATAAATGCGGTCCGGCTTAAATTCTGCCGAAAAATCCGAAAAGACATGGCGTGTACTGCCGTCCGTTTCGCTGTAAGTAAAGTCGAGATGCTCTGCCGCAATCACACCGTCTGCCGCAGCCGCACCGTCGGTCACATCTTCCACGACCGGTTCTTCCTCTAAAAGATTTAATACACGGTTTCCGCTTGCAAGTGTCTGTGTCAGATTGTTTGAAAGTGCGGATAATGCCGATACCGGTCCAAAGGAACCAAGCATTGCAACCGTACAAATCAGCACCGCGTTAAAGGACACCGTTCCGTCCCAGTAAAGGTTCATACTGACTGCAAGCATAGATACTCCCGCAAATAAAATCACAGCATCGGTTACAATCCGCTGTACCGCTTCGTTGCTCTTTAAACGGCTGTTGACCTTTTCAAGGGAATCGGTGTAGCCCTCAATATTTTTCAGACGTTTTTCCTTTGCCTGATACTGGATAATTTCTTCCATGCCGTAGAGATTGTCAAGCACCGCCGTATTTAATCCGCCATACTGCTTCCGTACTGTCCGCCCAGCGCACTGCCGAGTTTTCCGTTTACCAGCGGGATACCCGCACCCACGATAACATAAAATACAAAAGCAAGAAATCCGAGCCGCACATCAAACCGTCCGATAAAATGCTCATAAACAGCGATGTAATAATTGCTATCGCAATAGGAGAAATTGTATGGCGCATAAAATACTTCAAGTAACTCGATATCGGTTGTGATAATGGAAATCAGATTTCCCTTGTCACTGCCGTCTAACTTTGCCGGTGCTAGCTTTCGCAGTGCCGCAAATACCTGATGACGGATTTCTGCAAGCAGTTTAAATGCAATGTAGTGGTTGCTTGCCTGCTCCGCATACCGCAGGATACCGCGCAGTACCGAAAATACCGCAAGGAGTGTAAATATCACCGAAAGCTTTAATCCGCCGGTTAGTCCAAGCAAGGTTGTCAGTCCGTATGCACCTAAGACGGTAATAAATGTTGCCATCAGATTGCCCACACAGCCCATTAATACTGCGAGGCACATTTTAGAAAGCAGGGGACGGATCATGCCAATCAGTCCTGCCATTACCTGTATACCGCTTCTTGATTTCATTTATACCGCCTCCTCTCTGAAATGTTCCAATTCCTGCTGTTTGTTAAACAGCGCAGCATAGGCTTTATTTTGTGCCATAAGCTGTTCGTGTGTTCCGCTTTCTGCGATTTTTCCCTGGTCCATGTATAAAATTTTATCTGCCGCAGTCACGTTTGCCAGTCTGTGTGAAATGAGAATAACCGACTTTTCGCGTGCCAGATCCTGTACAATTTCCATGATTTTATTTTCGCTTTCCACATCGACATTGGAAGTGGCTTCATCAAAAATGTAAACCGGACTGTCATGCAGCAAGGCGCGGGCCAGTGCCAGACGCTGTTTCTGTCCGCCCGAAAGATTCGCACCCTTTTCCAGAATTTCCATCTCCAGTCCGCCGTTTTCTTCGACAAATCCAAGCAGGTCAACCTGTTCAAGTGCTTCCCGCATTTCCAGTTCGGAAGCGGTTTCACAGCCCATTGCAAGATTTTCTCGCACCGTGCCTTTAAAAATATAGCTGTCATGCGTAATTCTTGTAATCTTTTTCATCAGCCCTTCTGTCGTAAAATCAGACAACACTTCGCCGCCTAAGGTAATCACGCCGGACTGCGGTCTGTTTTCCTTCATTAACAGGGATGTGATTGTACTTTTTCCACAGCCGGAAGTACCGACCAGTGCCGTTATCCCCCGTTCTTTGGTTGAAAAGCTGACTTCTTTTAATACCTGTTTTTCCGGTGTATATGAAAAACTGATATTTTCAAAACAAATGGTCTGTCCTTGTGTTTCTTTAATACTGCCTTCTTCCGGTTCTTTGGTATCGAGTAGTTTAAAAATCTTATCCGCCGCCGCATTGCCATTCATCGCAATATGGAAAAATGAACCGAGCATACGAAGCGGCAGGAAAAATTCTGCCGAAATCATAATGATAAAGAAACACTCCGTCAGTGTAACTGCACCGTTTTTTAATTTCAAAAGGCTGAGTGCAATACCGAGTGCCGCACCGCCGTATGCCACCAAATCCATGATACTGATGGAATTCAACTGCATAATCAGCACACGCATTGTCACTTTTCTAAACTTTTCGGCTTCCTCATCCATTTTTTTCGCATAGCGTTCATCGGCACTGTATATTTTTAAAGTTGTCAGTCCCTGAAGGCTTTCCAAAAATGAGTCACCAAGCTCTGTGTATGTTCCCCAGTATTTTGCCAGCATTTTCTTTGCAAATTTCTGCACGGCAATAATAGATACCGGAATCAGCGGTACACAGATTAATAAAACTACTGCAACCGTCCAGTTCATCATGCCGACAATAACAAAAAGTGTCAGCGGTGCTAACATACTGTAGAAAAACTGCGGCACATATTTACCGAAATAAATCTCTAACTGTTCCACTCCCTCCGTGCTAATCTGCACTGCTTCCGCGCTGGAGAGGTGTTCTCTGTATGAACCCGAAAAACGCATGAGTTTTTCATAGACCATTTTACGGATTCTGGATTTCACATTGCAGGAAGCCGCAAAGGAAAGCCTGCTGTTGACATAAGTACTTACTGCACGCACTGCGATAACACATGCCAGCACAATAAAAATCTTCTGCAAATCTGCTGTCTTTGCCGTGCCGTCTGCCGCACTGCTGATAAACCCAGCGAGTGTATACATAAAAAACACATTTGCAATCAGCATGAACCACTGTGTTGCAACCATGCCCGCAACGTATTTCATGTTATCACGAAATTCCTGCATGAGCCGTTTATGAAACATTTTTCTTTTTCCTCTTTTCTTTAATCGTTGTCCGTATGTGCTTTAATGCCAGTACGGGGTGGGAAAATGTCATTCGGGGTCCTGCATAACGCATGACTGCACGAATCTGTTCCCGCTGCTCTTTTGCATAGCAGTGGACTTTACACGCACTGCAAAAGGTTTTCGTTTCCATAAATGGGCATTTTTCTGTCCGGAAAAGTGCATATTCCTCCAGTTTTTTGCAGGAATCGCACAATTCTTTTTTATTCCCATCATTGCCGCCCGTGATTCCCGCGGCAGTATATTCCTATCATAATGGATAAAAAGCTTTTTTTTCTTCTGCCCGCTTTCTTTTCCACATCTATTTTATTCACACCCATTTTCAAGCTCCATGTTTTCCTGTTCTTCTACTGTTTTAATACGGCACAGGAAGTAATAAAAATGTCCTGCTGCCACAATCAGAATAATCACTTTAGCAAATACGGGTGAAAAAATAATACCAATGGTAAATATAATGCCAAGTGTCACAAGCATATTTCTTTTTGCTTTTTTTTGTCATTTGTTTTTTTGTGGACTGCATCGCTGATATACCGCTGATACAGGTTTGTAGACAGCAGCCATGTGTGAAAGCGTTCCGAGCTTTTTGCAAACAGCGCTGCCGAAAGAATTAAAAACGGCGTTGTGGGCAGTACCGGGAGTACTGCGCCTACAATGCCGATGGCAAAGGATAAAAATCCCAGACAAATACAGATTCCATTTACTAATTTTCTCATTCATACCTCATTTCTGCTGCGGTTTTCCGCAAAATTTCTAATGGCAGTGTCCGCCACAACGGCTGCAATCCCCGCCACACTGCGATTTTCCGTTTTTCTTGTCACGATGCAGACTGTATGCTGCGCCGCATGCGATTGCAAGTACGATGATTCCAACAATAACTGTTCCCATAACACACCAATCCTTTCTGATACAAATACAAATTTTTCCATTTTACAAAAAGGGTCTGCATCAGCAGATTGTTGATACAGACCCTTTTCCCTATTCATACATTATTTTGCAAATGCTTTCTTTTTCATATCGACTTTTAATGTATCGCTTTCCTTGTAAGGTCTTACTAACAGATAGATAAAACCGGCTACAAAAAGAAGTGCGATAATCAATCCAACTACGTGGATATTTCCCGTAAATACAGAACCAATCTGATAGATACAGAATGCTACAATATATGCAAGAACTGTCTGATATCCGATTGCAAACCAGAACCACTTTGTGTTGTTCATTTCTCTCTTAATCGCACCCATCGCTGCGAAGCAAGGAGCACAAAGAAGATTGAATACTAAGAAACCGTAAGCGGCAATCGGTACGATACTTGCACCGAGCTGTCCCCAGATTTCTGCACCGTCTTCTGCAACTTCTGCAAAACCAAAGAGGATACCAAATGTTGCTACTACATTTTCCTTTGCAATCAGACCTGTAATAGCTGCTACTGCCATCTTCCAGTTGCCCCATCCAAGTGGTGCAAAGATTGGTGCAATAACACTACCGATTGCTGCAAGGATACTGCTGTCAAGCTGTTCAGCTTCAAGCATACCGAATGAGCCGTCTGCCCATCCAAAGTTCATTAAGAACCATAACACGATTGTTGAAAGAAGAATAATTGTACCTGCCTTCTTGATGAATGACCATCCTCTTTCCCACATGCTGCGCAGTACATTTTCAACAGTCGCATATGATATGCCGGTAATTCCATAACGAATGGTGCCGGTTCTCCTGCAAACATCTTTGTCTTCTTTAAGATGATACCTGAGCAGATGATTGCGGCAATACCTACAAAGTATGCGCTCCATGCTACCCAGCCTGCATTGTCAAAGAACGCACCTGCGATTAAAGCAATGATTGGAAGCTTTGCACCGCAAGGAATAAATGTTGTTGTCATAATGGTCATCTTACGGTCTCTGTCGTTTTCAATAGTTCTTGAAGCCATGACACCCGGAACACCGCAGCCGCTGCCGATTAACATTGGAATGAAGGACTTTCCTGAAAGACCAAACTTACGGAAAATTCTATCCATGATAAAGGCAACACGTGCCATATAGCCGCATGATTCCAGAAATGCAAGGAAAATAAATAATACAAGCATCTGTGGTACGAAACCTAATACCGCACCGACACCGGCTACAATACCGTCAAGGATTAATCCTGAAACCAGTCAGCACAGCCGATTGCATCCAGTCCGTTACCGATTAATACCGGAATACCAGGTACCATACACCATAGTCAGCCGGGTCCGGTTCTTCCTGCTCCAAAGCTGTTTCAAATGTTGCTACATTCACATTTACGAGTTCTTCGTCCTCGTCTTCTCCTGCAATGTTAACCTCTGTTGTAAGAGATTTGATTGCACTGTTTGATGTAAATGCCTTGATTGCTGCATCGACATCTGCTTCCTGCGCATCTTCGTCATCATAAACTTCTGTAAATTCTTTTTGTGACATCCGGTGCTTTTTTCTTCTGCTGCTTCTAAGAAGCCTTGATTTCAGCATCATATGGAGCATATTCATCAGCTGCATCGTTGTAAGCAGATGTACCGATTCCGAATAAATGCCAGCCATCGCCGAACACACCGTCATTTGCCCAGTCTGTAGCCCATGAACCGACTGTTGTTACAGAAATATAGTAAACAAGGAACATTACCGCTGCAAAGATTGGAAGGGCTG
>ENA-OQAZ01001165-OQAZ01001165.1-human-gut-metagenome-genome-assembly--contig:-NODE-1165-length-13124-cov-3.071940_pt1 | contig 13124 bp, 21 predicted proteins | sample MGYA00242737_ERZ504531 | MGnify/ENA primary metagenome ERZ504531 (study PRJEB26092, sample SAMD00036244) | human gut metagenome | host: Homo sapiens | study: EMG produced TPA metagenomics assembly of...
CCGGTGCCGGCGGTCGTTGTGGGGATGGGCGGGAGGTGATTCTACGCTGGTCGCGGTATTTCAGGTGCTTGTCGCAGTACTCGATCTGGTTTGCGTAGACGTGCGGCATGCTCATTTCCACGGTAACGGCAGGTTGATGATCATGGGACGGTCCGGGGTGGGCTGCATGATGTCCAGCACGGCGTTGCACACATCCACCGCATAGTCCACCTCGGTGCCGGTAAAGCTCTCGGGGCTGTACTCGAACAGGAAGTTGCCATCATACTCCTCGCTCAGCTGCTTGACCAGCTTTGCGCCGTCGGTGGCGATCTGCTTGATCTCCTCCTTGCTCTTGTGGAACACCTGCTCGCGTTGGGCCACAGAGGTGGAATTGTAGAAGTGGATCACCGCGCGGGGTGCGCCCTTGACGGCCTCGAAGGTCTTGCGGATGATGTGGTCGCGGCACTGGGTCAGCACCTGCACGGTGACATCCTCGGGGATCATGTTCTTCTCGATCAGGGTGCGCAGGAACTCGTACTCGGTGTCGCTGGCGGCAGGGAAGCCCACCTCGATCTCCTTGAAGCCGATCTTGACCAGCATCTGGAAGAACTCCAGCTTTTCCTCAAGGCTCATGGGCACGATCAGGGCCTGATTGCCGTCGCGCAGGTCCACGCTGCACCATGCGGGGGCTTTTTCAATGTGATCCTTCTTTACCCAGCTGTCATAGCCTGCGGGTACCGGGTAGTAACCCGGAGCGTACTTGGTTGCGTCCATCATAATGTGCGTCCTCCCAAACGATTTACACTTCTTGCTCCATGCTCTTTGTGAGCGTCCTCGCCCTCTCAGTCTCACATTCGTTCGACAGCTCCCCCAAAGGGGGAGCCCTTGGCATAACCGAAAACTTTGCCGTACTGCCAAGGCTCTCACTTTGGGAGAGGTGGCACGGCGTAAGCCGTGACGGAGAGGGCAAGCCTGCTTCCAAAAGGCAGATATACGAAAAGGCTCTCGTCTTTCAAGGCGAAAACCTTGAGAGACGAGAGCCTGTAAAGTTCAAACTACAGGGCACCCGTGGTACCACTCTCTTTGCTGCGCCTTTGGGCACAGCCGCTTTGCACGATCGGCTTTTTGCGGCGAATCGCTGCCCTTGTAACGGTGGACATCCGTCAGAGCCTACTTGTGTGTTCAGCCCTGCCGCTCAGGGGCCAGTAACCGAAACCCTCTGCACCCGCCTTGCACCACCCGGCGGCTCTCTGTACGCAGAAGAAAATCGTTTTTTCCCCGTCAACGCATTTGTGCTTTTTTCAAAGTGGACTAAGTTTAGCATGATTCGCGGGCAGTGTCAAGCAATCTGACTCATTCTCAAAATGAAACAATTTCACAAAATAAGGGGCAGAATTTTCCAAAATTATGCACGAGGCGTTAATGTTAACAATTTGCTAAGTTTTTGGAAAGTTGTGCTCGAATTGCTGTTGCGCCCGGTTTTACTGTGCTATACTACTTGCATCAGGAACCAAAGGAGGAATTGCCACATGAAAGAAGTCAAACCTTCCAAAAAGCCGCTGGCGATCTACTACGCCATCGTGCTGGCGGTCCTGCTGCTGCTCAACCTTGTGCTGCTGCCGTGGATGAGCGAGCGTCAGGTGGAGGAAGTGGACTACGGTACCTTTATGACCATGACCGAGGAAAAGAACATCGGCCGTGTGGATATCGAATCCAACCAGATCATTTTTACCGATAAAGAGGAAAAGCAGGTCTACAAGACCGGCCTGATGAACGACCCGGAGCTTACCCAGCGCCTGTATGATGCCGGAGCACAGTTTTCCAGCGAGATCGTGGAGCAGGGGTCGCCGATGCTCAATTTCCTGATCTGGTTCCTGCTGCCCATCCTGTTGTTCAGCTTCATCGGCAATCAGATGAACAAAAAGCTGATGGAAAAGGCCGGCGGCGGCCCGGGGTCCATGATGTTCGGCGGCGTGGGCAAGTCCAACGTCAAGGTCTATGTGCAGTCCACCCACGGCATCCGCTTTGCGGATGTGGCCGGTGAGGATGAAGCCAAGGAAAACCTGCAGGAGATCGTGGATTACCTGCACGACCCCGGCAAGTACGAGAGCATTGGCGCATCCATGCCCAAGGGCATCCTGCTGGTGGGCCCTCCGGGCACCGGCAAGACCATGCTGGCCAAGGCCGTGGCAGGCGAATCCAATGTGCCGTTCTTCTCTATTTCCGGTTCTGAATTCGTGGAGATGTTCGTGGGCATGGGCGCGTCCAAGGTGCGCGACCTGTTCCGACAGGCCAAGGAAAAGGCCCCCTGCATCGTGTTCATCGATGAGATCGATGCCATCGGTCAGAAGCGCAACAGCGGCAATCTCGGCGGCAACGACGAGCGTGAGCAGACTTTGAACCAGCTGCTCACCGAGATGGACGGCTTTGAGGGCAACACCGGCGTCATCATTCTGGCGGCTACCAACCGCCCGGATTCGCTGGACCCGGCGCTGACCCGTCCCGGACGTTTTGACCGCCGTGTGCCGGTGGAGCTGCCCGACCTCAAGGGCCGCGAAGAGATTTTGAAAGTGCACGCCAAAAGGTGCACTGGCCCCGGGCATCGACTTCAACACCGTGGCCCGCATGGCTTCCGGTGCATCCGGTGCGGAACTTGCCAACATCGTCAACGAAGCAGCTCTGCGCGCTGTGCGTGCAGGCCGCAAGAGCGTGACGCAGGCCGATCTGGAGGAGAGTATCGAGGTGGTCATTGCAGGCTACCAGAAGAAGAACTCCATCCTTACCGACAAGGAAAAGTGCATCGTGGCCTACCACGAGATCGGCCATGCACTGGTGGCGGCCAAGCAATCCAACTCTGCCCCTGTGCAGAAGATCACCATTATCCCCCGCACCTCCGGCGCACTGGGCTACACCATGCAGGTGGACGAGGGCAACCACTACCTGATGAGCAAGGAAGAGCTGGAAAACAAGATCGCCACCCTCACTGGCGGACGCGCCGCCGAGGAAGTGGTGTTCCGATCCATCACCACCGGTGCCTCCAACGATATTGAGCAGGCCACCAAGCTTGCCCGCGCCATGCTTACCCGCTACGGCATGAGCAAGGACTTTGACATGGTGGCGCTGGAGACCGTGAACAACCAGTATCTGGGCGGTGACACCTCGCTGGCCTGCTCGGCGCAGACCCAGCGCGAGATCGACCAGAAGGTGGTGGAGTTGGTCAAGGCTCAGCACGAAAAGGCTGTCCGCATCCTGACCGACAACCGCGCCAAGCTGGACGAGCTGGCACAGTATCTGTACCAGAAGGAGACCATCACCGGCGAGGAGTTCATGGAGATCCTGAACCGGGAACCGGCACAGCCCAGTGACCCCGGCGGCAGAGCTGCCAAAAATTTTTTTAGCCTGCTGCAATAATCCCGCCGCCGCATCCGTTTATAAGACAGATGCGGCGGTTTTGTATTACACCGCATGGCAGACCATGGTTTTCCACAAAACAAAAATGTGCGGTGCAAAACCGCCGTCAACGGAGGTATTCCAAATGAAACTGAACCATAAATTTGTCCGTACCGTCACCACCACCGCTGCAGTGCTGGGTGCTGCCGCCATGCTGAGCGTGGGCGCATTTGCCGCAGAGGCAGACATCAACGACCCTGCTGCCGCAGGCTATCTGCCCCCGCAGGAGCAGATGGTGCAGGGGGATATCGCCCTGCACAGCGCCGATGTGGCGATCGGCGAAAAGGACCCCACCTACGGCGGCTACGGCGCACCGGAGGGAAACCCCATTCAGGGCAATATCATGCTGATCTCCGGCGATGAGCTGGCCGCCCCGTCTGCAGATGCAGCGGCGAAAAAGAGCGAGGCCCGCTACACCGTCAAAGGCCTGTTCGGCAGAGAAGTGCTGTACACTGCCCGCCAGAAGGACAGCGTGCTGACGCTGGATGTGCCTGCCGGTTCTGCTACTTTCCGCACCACCGTGCAGGACATGCAGACCCTGCTGAACGAGGGCGTGAGCACGCTGGTGGTCCAGACTGAGAAGGGCTCCACCACCCTGAACCTGTCTCTGCTGGTGGAGGGCCAGAAGGGCACCGACCGCGTGGTGCTGCGCCGACTGGGCGAAAACACCTTCCTCACCGTGGGCCTGCGCTGCCGCCGCGATTTGATCGTGGGGCGCTGACCGCTGAGATCAAATGATGAAAGGGCTGCTGCACGCAGGGATGTGCAGCGGCCCTTTTTGCGCTTTTCTGTTAAGTTTTTGAAAATTTGCGCAGATGTCTTTGCAAAGTCTGCCGGGAGATGTTATAGTTAAATTGAAACAGTATGCATTCCCGATAGAAAGGAAAAAACGCCATGGAGCATTTTGTGGAGTTTGAGGACGTTTGCAAATACTATCAGACCGGCAGTGTGAAGATCGCCGCCGCAGACCACCTGAATTTCTATGTGGATAAGGGCGAGTTCTGCATCATCGTGGGGCCTTCCGGCGCAGGCAAGACCACCCTGCTGAACATCCTTGGAGGCATGGACAGCTGCGACGAGGGCAACGTCTGGCTGGACGGCCAGAACGTGAGCCATTTTACCGCCAGAGAGCTCACCACCTACCGCCGGTACGACGTGGGCTTTGTGTTCCAGTTCTACAACCTTGTGCAGAACCTGACCGCACTGGAGAACGTGGAGCTGGCCAGCGAGATCTGCCGCGACCCGCTGGACCCCAAAGAGACCCTGCGCAGTGTGGGTCTGGGAGAGCGGCTGAACAACTTCCCGGCCCAGCTTTCCGGCGGCGAGCAGCAGCGGGTGTCCATTGCCCGCGCACTGGCCAAAAACCCCAAGCTTCTGCTCTGCGACGAGCCCACCGGTGCACTGGATTACAAAACCGGCAAGCAGGTGCTGGCCCTTTTGCAGGATACCTGCCGCCGCACCGGCCGCACGGTGATCGTTATTACCCACAACACCGCCCTGACGGCGATGGCAGACCGCATCATTCAGGTACGCAGCGGCAAGATCGTCTCCAATCAGGTCAACGAGCACCCTGTGCCGGTGCAGGAGATTGAGTGGTGAGAGCTGTGCTGAAAAGTTATCGTAAAAACATCCTGCGGGAAATGAAGGACAACCTGAGCCGCATGGTCTCGCTGTTCGGCATCGTGGCGCTGGGCGTGATGATGCTGACCGGCCTGATGAGTTTTGCGCCAGCATGCGCATCGCCGGGCAGAAATACTACGTGCAGCAGAACGTGTTCGACCTGCGGGTACTGTCCACGCTGGGTCTTTCGGAGGAGGACATTGCCGCCATTGCCGCCGTGGACGGCGTGGAGGCTGTGCAGCCGGTGAAATATCAGGACGTGGAGGCCAGTGGCAGGGCCAGAGCGAGACGGCGGTGGTGCGCCTGCAGCAGCTGCCCGCCGACCCCGGGGCCGACACGGCAGAAAATATGAACCGTCTGGTGTTGCTCTCGGGCCGGATGCCTGAGGCCCCGGACGAGTGCGTGGTACATGTGATGGGCTACGGCGACCCGGTGGAACCGGGCACGGTGCTCACCCTGCCGGAGGACACCGAATATGTGAGCCGGAAGCAGTTCACGGTAGTGGGCACCGTGCAGGACCCGCAGCATTTTTCCACGGACAAGGAGAGCAGCACCGCCGGTGACGGCCAGCTGGATGATATTGTGTTCCTGCCGGAGGGCAGCCTAACCACGGATTATTATACGGTGTGCTATCTCAAAGTAAAAAATGCCGGCCTGTATGATAATTACTCGGACGCGTATCAGGCAGCAGTGGATGACACAGCCGCAAGGGTAAAGGCCATCAGCGGCGCACAGTGCACGGCCCGGCGGGCGGAGCTGATCGAGGATGCCAGTGCAGAGCTGGCCGATGCCCGGGCCGAGTACAACGACAAAAAAGCCGAAGCAGACCGTCAGTTTGCGGAGCAGAGCAGCAGCTGGCCGATGCACAGGCACAGCTGGACAGCGCCAAAGCCCAGCTGGACGCGGGCGAAGCGGAGCTTGCCGCCAACAAAAAGGCCCTGCCGGATACTATGCAGGGCGGTGCGGACGAGCTGGTGAGCGGCGAGGAACAACTGCTGGAATTTGAGGATCAGCTGCAACAGATCGAGATGCTGGTGAACCTGAAAAAGGTGGCCGACCCGCTGCTGGGCTATGCCGAAACGGCTCTGAACAATGCACAGAAAGCGCTGGACGAGGCCGAGCCCGCCGACGAGGAATACACCGACCTGCGGGACGCCCTGCAGAAGGCGCAGGATGCTTACGACAACATCAGCGGCCAGCTGAACGGCTATCAGGCCCAGCTGGACGAGGGCAAGCGCCAGATGTATGCACAGGGCTGATCTCTTCGCCCAGCCTTTCCAACGAGCAGCTGGTGACTGAGGCAAAGGCAGCACTGCGCCAGATGAAGGTAAAGCTTCTGCAGGGGCAGCTGCAGCTCACCACCGGCACGGCCACAGCCTACACCCAGTTTGATGCGGCTCGCACCCGGCTGGACGAAGGCTGGCGGCAGTACAACGACGGCGTGCAGCAGCTGGCCGATTCCCGCGCAGAGTACGAGAGCCAGAAGCCGATGCCGAACAGCAGCTGGCCGACGGCCTTGCCCAGCTGAACGATGCCGAGGAGCAGGTGAGCCAGATCAAGAGCGGCGAGTGGTATGTGCTGGACCGCAGCTCCACCGTGAGCTTTGTCACCTTTGAGCAGTATGCCGACCGCATGGATGCCATTGCACGGGTGTTCCCGGTGTTCTTCTTCCTGGTGGCGGCGCTGGTGGCCACTACTACTATGACCCGCATGGTGGACGAGAACCGCCTGCAGCTGGGTACTCTGAAAGCTCTGGGTACTCCAACGCAAAGATTCGCAGGCAAGTATCTGTTCTATGCCCTCAGCGCCAGCGTGCTGGGCAGCATCGTGGGCATGGTCATCGGTTTTGTGGTGTTCCCGCTCATCATCTGGTATGCTTACCAGATGATCTTCAGCATGTCCACCTTTACGCTGCACTTTTACCCCGGCATGGCGGCAGCAGCGTGGCCATCAGCGCGGCGTCATCGGTTTTGCTACATGGAACGCCTGCCGTGCCAGCCTGAAGGAAAAGACTGCAGCTTTGCTGCTGCCCCGGGCCCCGGTGGCAGGCAAGCGCATCTTTTTGGAGTACATCACCCCGCTGTGGCAGCACATGAGCTTCTCCCAAAAGACCACAGCCCGCAACCTGTTCCGCTACAAAAAGCGCTTCTTCATGACAGTGCTGGGCGTGGCAGGCTGCACGGCGCTGCTGCTGATCGGTTTTGGCATTCAGGATTCCATCCTGCCATCGTGGACAAGCAGTCCGGGCAGCTGACCCACAACGATCTCACCATCTCGCTCAGCGATGAAAAGGCGCTGACCATGGAGCAGGGCCTTGCCGACACGCTGGACAGCAGCAGTGCGGTCCACAGCTGGGGCGCGTTCTACACAAAGTCCACCACCCTTTATAATGAAGAGGGCGGGAGCGCCGATGTCAGCATCGTAGGCGCGGAGGACGATGCCCGGATGACCGAATACTTCACCTTCCGCACCCGGGTGGGCCACGACCCCATTCCCTTTGAAGAGGACAGCGTGATCCTGACCGAAAAAACGGCCCTGAATCTGGAGCTGAGCGTGGGCGATACGTTCTATGTGGAGGCTGCAGACGGAAGCCGCGTGCAGCTGACCCTGACCGGCATTACCGAGAACTACATGTTCACCCGGCTGTATCTCTCCAATGCGCAGCTGGAGAGCCTGCTGGGCGGAACGCCGGAGTGGAACACCGTCTACGGCCTGACCGGCTGTACCACCGAGGCGGAGTACAACGCCCTGCGCACAAAGCTGCTGGCCTGCAACTATGTGAGCAGCGTCAGCTTCACCGAGGACACCACCTCCATGTTCGGCAGCCTGATCGGCAGCCTGAACTACGTGGTGGTGCTGATCATCGTGTGCGCGGCGGCGCTGGCGGCGGTGGTGTTGTACAACCTGATCAGCGTCAACCTTGCCGAGCGCAAAAAGGAGCTTGCCACTATCAAGGTTCTGGGCTTCTATGACAAAGAAGTGTACCGCTACATCTTCCGCGAGATCGAGCTTTTGTCCCTCATCGGCTCCGGCGTGGGCCTGCTGCTGGGCGTGCCGCTGCACCGGTTCATCATCCTGACCGTGGAAATGGATCAGCTGATGTTTATTCGCACCATTGCACCCCGCAGTTATCTGCTGGCAGTGGCATTGACGATGCTGTTCACCTTTGTGGTGTGCTTTGCCATGCGGCGGCATGTGCGGCATATCAGCATGGTGGAAAGCATGAAAGCCCCGGAGTGACAGCATGACAGCGGCAAAGAACCGGTAAATTCATAAAAGCTTCATATAAATAACATGCTTTCGCAGAAATTCTTTGGTATGATAATGCTACCGACAGGCGGGGCCGCAACCGCCTGAACGGGCAACATGATTCCTCCTTTACCAAACCAAATACCGCAAAACAAAACACCGCGCCTTGTCTGATCCGCAGCAGACAGGCGCGGTGTCTTGTTTAAACCGTTAAGTTTTCAGCATCTGCGGCAATGGCATCGGCCTGCTGCTGGGTGAGCACGCGGCACTTGACCATCCGCTTGAGCACCACCTGCATCCGCTTGAAGGCAAGCTCTGGGCTGCTGGCGTAGGTGGAAGGCGCATTGGGCATACCCGCCAGATAGATCGCTTCGGCATCGGTCAGCTGGGCCGGTTCCTTGCCAAAGTAGCCCTCGGCAGCTTCTGCAATGCCATAATACCCGCTGCCAAAATAGATGGTGTTGGCGTACATCTCAAAGATCTGCTGCTTGGAGTAGGTCTTTTCAAGATCAAAAGCAGCAAGCATCTCGCAGCCTTGCGGGCCAGATGCTTGTCCTGCGTGAACAGCTCGTTCTTGGCAAGCTGCTGGGTCAGGGTGCTGCCACCCTCGGCCAGCGAGTGGGTGCGCAGGTCGGCCAGCAGGCGCGTGCAATGGCCCCGGTCAATGCCCTTGTGGGTCATAAAATGCTCGTCCTCGGTGCAGATGACTGCGTTAATATAGATCTGCGGCAGCGCATCGTAGGAAGTATAGCTCCCGCGGGCACAGATGGTGTCGTACATGGAAGCCACTGGGTAACTGCTGGCGGCACTGCGGTACAGCTGCCTGCCCTGATAAAAGAACCAGCCGCCTGCCAGCAGCCCGCCAAGCAGCAGGATGCAAAGAACAACGAGCAGGCTCTGCTTTAAAAAAATGAAAGAAACGATGCAGCATCGAAAAACTCCTTTGATGATAAAAAAGAACGCTACCATAATAAACGATTTGCAGGGCGTTTGCAAGGAATAGCTTTAGTATAACAATAAAATTTTAAGGTTTTATCAATGGAAAAATAAAAATTTTCGAAGAAGCAGAAGTGTTACTCCTGTTGGAACTGCACAACGGGATGCTGCAAATGCGGGCTGCGCATCGTGCAGAAAACTCAATTTGAAAAAAACTGGAATTAACCTATTGACAAACTGGGTAAGAGAGAATATAATGCAAACAATAAATCCACAAACCTAGTAGGAAAAAGAAAGCAAAGGTTTTGCTTCCCGGTACAGAGCAGATAGAGGCGTCGGTTTGTAGATGAGTGGGAAAGAGTTTTACGGGAAAGGAGGGCACGGATATGAAGCTGATTTGGAACGACCTGCTGCATGCAAACTTCCGCTGTGGGCGAATGTGCGGTGACCGGGCAGAACATCTGGCTGTGAACTGTACGATGCCCTCTTGCTGTGCACGAATGTGTACCCGAATGTGACGTTGACAGAATCGCTTTGAATTGTGTTTGCCCGATGCGCTTTTGTATCACGCATCGGGATTTTTTGTATCAGAAAATTATACTATAAGTACAAATAGAGAGGTAAAATACTATGTCTAACTATAAATTTGAGACCCTGCAGCTTCACGTTGGCCAGGAGCAGGCCGATCCCGCAACCGATTCCCGTGCAGTGCCTATCTATCAGACCACTTCCTATGTGTTCCGCAACAGCCAGCACGCAGCAGACCGCTTTGGTCTGGCAGATGCCGGCAACATCTACGGCCGTCTGACCAACTCCACGCAGGACGTGTTCGAGAAGCGCATCGCTGCTCTGGAGGGCGGCGTGGCTGCTCTGGCAACCGCCTCCGGTGCCGCTGCCATCACCTACACCATCGAAGCACTGGCACAGGCCGGTGACCACATCGTGGCTCAGAAGACCATCTACGGCGCAGCTACAACCTGCTGGAGCACACCCTGACCCAGTTCGGTGTCACCACTACCTTTGTCAATGCACACGATCTGGCTGAGGTGGAGAATGCCATCCAGCTCAACACCAAGCCGTCTATCTGGAAACTCTGGGCAACCCCAACAGCGATATCCCCGATATCGATGCCATTGCAGCCATCGCGCACAAGCACGGCCTGCCGCTGGTCATCGATAATACCTTCGGCACCCCGTACCTGATCCGTCCCATTGAGCACGGCGCAGATATCGTCGTCCATTCCGCCACCAAGTTCATCGGCGGCCACGGCACCACGCTGGGCGGCATCATCGTGGACAGCGGCAAGTTCGACTGGAAGGCAAGCGGTAAGTTCGGCAACATTGCTGACCCCAACCCCAGCTATCACGCGTTTCCTTTGCCGATGCAGCAGGCCCCGCAGCTTTTGTCACCTACATCCGTGCGATCCTGCTGCGTGATACCGGTGCCACCATTTCGCCGTTCAACGCCTTCCTGCTGCTGCAGGGTACCGAGACCCTGAGCCTGCGCATCGAGCGCCATGTGGAGAACACCAAGAAGGTAGTCGAGTTTCTGGCAAACCACCCGCAGGTGGAGAAGGTCAACCACCCTCCCTGCCGGATCACCCGGATCACGCCCTGTACGAGAAGTACTTTCCCAATGGCGGTGCATCCATCTTTACCTTCAACATCAAGGGCGGTCGCGAGGAAGCATTCAAGTTCATCGATAACCTGAAGATCTTCTCCCTGCTGGCAAACGTTGCTGATGTGAAGAGTCTGGTCATCCACCCGGCTTCCACCACCCACAGCCAGCTGAATGACGAAGAGCTGGCCGAGCAGCAGATCTATCAGAACACCATCCGCCTGTCCATCGGCACTGAGCACATCGACGATATCATTGCTGATCTGGAAGCAGGTTTCGCAGCCGTCCGCGGCGAGTAAATCTTATCCCCTTAGAACCTCCGACAGAATGTGTATGCCTTGTTTTTTCTCCTGATCTCTTCCAAAAATTCCTTATATCCTAAACACAGCAAAAGGGTCCCGGAATTTTCTCCGGGACCCTCTTGCTGTTTGCGGCAAAATGCCGTCAGCCTTTCACGCCGCCCAAAGCAACACCGCGGACGATGAACTTGGAAAGCAGCAGGTACACGATGATGACGGGCAGAATGGCGATGGCCACCATCATGTAAACCTTGCCCATATCAAACTTGAGGAAGTCTGCACTGCGCAGCTGTGCGATCAGGATGGGCAGGGTCTTTTTTGTCGGCGCTGTCCAGCACCAGAGCGGGAATGAAGTAGTTGTTCCAGCTGGCCACGAAGGAGAAAATGGCCTGCACTGCCAGAGCGGGCTTCATAATGGGCAGCACAATCTTGTTGAAGGTGTAGAACTCGCCTGCACCGTCGATGCGGGCAGCCTCTACGATCTCCATGGGAAGGGAAGCGTCCAGATACTGCTTCATGAAGAAGAACACGGTGGGCGCTGCAATGCTGGGCAGGATCAGCGGGATAAAGCTGTTCTTCAGGCCCATCTTGGTGATGAGCTGCAAAAAGCCCAGAGCGGACACCTGCGTGGGCATGGTCATGATCAGCAGGATAATGGCGAACGCGGCCTTTTTGAATTTGAAGTTATAGGCGTAGATGCCGTAGCCGTCAGGGCCGAGAAGTACACGCTGAACGCCGCCGAGCAGGCGGAGACGATCAGGCTGTTGCGGATGCCGGTGATGACAGGGATGTTAGCATCGGCCAGCACGTTCTGGAAGTTGGTGATGAGCGATTTGCCCGGCAGCATCGAGAAGCCTTTCTGGATCTCGAAGTGGGTGCGGGTGGAGTTGATCACCAGCACATAGAAGAAGAACAGGCACAAAAAGCTGATGAGCACCAGCACCAGATAACACCATGCGCGGCGTGCAGCCAGTGTTGCTTTTTCCGATTGATTTCTAGGAGTGTGTGCCATAATCATTTCCCTCCTTTTGCTGCCTTTTTGGCGGCGTTCAGTTCTTTGCGCTGGGCGCGGGTCAGGCCGTCATCCTCCTTGGTAAGGGAGAAGTAGACCACAACGCACAGCACTGCACACACGAGGAACAGCACCACCGAGACTGCACCGGCCATGCCGTAGTTCTTGCTGAACAGGTGGTTGTTCAGGTACATGATCATGGTGGTGGAGGTGCGGTCCGGGCCGCCCTTGCCGTTGGTCAAAATCTGCGGCACATCGAACATCTGCAGGCCGCCGATCATGGAGGTGATCATGACGTAAACAAGGATGGGACGGATCAGCGGAATGGTGATCTTCCAGAACATCTGGTTCGGGGTGCAGCCGTCCAGTTCAGCCGCTTCGTACAGGGTGGGATCTACGCCCATGATCGCAGCCATCAGCATGATGGTGGTGTTGCCGAACCACATCAGGAAGTTCATCAGGCCGATCAGCCCGCGGTTGCCCCACACGGTGTTCAGAAAGCTGATGGGTGCATCAATCCAGCCCATGCTCTGCAGCACGGCGTTCACCGGGCCGTTGTCCGAGAACAGCGCGAAGAACAGCATTGCAAAGGCGGAGGCCATAATCAGGTTGGGCATGTAGATGACCGTCTTGAAGAAGGTCTGGCCCTTCAACTTCAGGCGCAGATCGGTGAACCATGCTGCCAGCAACAGGGAAATGGCGATCTGCGGGATAAAGCCGATGATCCACAGGATCAGCGTGTTGCCAAAGTACTTGGGCAGATCGGTGGCGAACAGGGTAATGTAGTTTTTCAGGCCCACAAAGTTCGGCCAATGATCTTCAGGCCGCTGCGGTAATATTCAAAAAAGCTGTAGTAAATGGTGGATGCCAGAGGGATCAGCTGGAATACCGCGAAGATGATGAAGAACGGCGCAATGAAGATGTAGCCCCATTTCGCGTAGCTGATCGACCTTTCTTTTTCT
>ENA-OQAZ01001166-OQAZ01001166.1-human-gut-metagenome-genome-assembly--contig:-NODE-1166-length-13116-cov-4.224883_pt1 | contig 13116 bp, 10 predicted proteins | sample MGYA00242737_ERZ504531 | MGnify/ENA primary metagenome ERZ504531 (study PRJEB26092, sample SAMD00036244) | human gut metagenome | host: Homo sapiens | study: EMG produced TPA metagenomics assembly of...
AGATCATCGGCTGCATCATCGACACCATTTGTGATATCGTCTGTAACATCATCCACGCCATCCGTTACATCGTCAACCGCGTCATCTAGGATACTATCTCCATTCTGGTCTCCCGCATTATTTCCGGTATTATTACCATTTTCTCCACTTCCATCATGGTTTTCACCGGATGTCGCATCATTGAGATTGTCATTCGCTGTTCCTGTGTTGTTTCCACAACCAGCGAGACTGCAAAGCATCAGTACGCACATCACACAGACAAGCAATTTTCTTATTCTCCTCATTTTTTGTCTTCCTTTCAAATAAATATTGTGTCTTTACTATCTGCAATTTTTCAATATTTATTCAAAAGAAATTTTTTACAGTTTTGTCGCTTTGCTGCGAAGTTTCTCCATCGCTCTGGCTTCAATCTGACGTACGCGTTCTCTTGTCACATTCAGTTCATCACCGATTTCTTCCAACGTATGTGTTTTTCCATCTTCCAGACCAAATCTCAAGCGGATCACCTGACGTTCTCTGTCATTAAGAGACTCTAACAATTCCTGTACTTCTTCTTTTTGCACAAGCTGATTCATAGCATCTTCCGGCGTCGTTGCATCCTTATCTTCAACCATGTCACCAAGATTATTCTCCCCATCTTCTCCTACCGGAGTTTCCAGTGAAACCGGATTCTGAAGATATGACAAAATCTCTTTTACAAATTCCGGTGATTTATCCTTCATCTCTGCTGCTATCTCTTCCGGTGTAGCCTCTCTTCCAAATTTCTGCTGAAGATCTTTTGAAATTTTCTGTACTTTCTTCATATTCTCTGCAACATGAACCGGTACACGGATTTCTCGTGACTGCTGATCGATTGCCCGCTGCATTGCTTCTTTGATCCACCAGGATGCATATGTGGAAAATCGATTTTCCTTTGTATAATCATATTTCTCTGCCGCATGCATGAGACCAATATTTCCCTCCTGGATCAGATCCATGAGTGTAATCCCTCTTCCAGTATAATGTTTTGCGAGAGATACCACCAGGCGTAGATTCCCCTCTTCCAGCTTTCTCCTTGCATCCTCATCTCCTGAAGCACTTTTACACCCAAGGTCTCTTTCCTCTTCTTCTGACAGCAAAGGGATCTGTCCAATCTCATTCAGATAGATTTTCAGCGGTTCTGTTACTTCTGTTCCTTCCGGAAGATTTAAGTCTTTTTCCATTCTAGTAATCCTTTCTATCTTCAGTCCTAAATATGTTTTTCTACGTCTCTATAATCAGCATAAACAATTATTTACAGTTTTTCTATAATCTGACCATTTCTGTACGACGACAGCAACCATTCAAGATCTTTAATCTGTTCTTTTAATTTCCTTCCAGCGTCGGTGTCACCAACAAGACGTCTCTCGTTCACTCTGGTCACTACTACCGTCTCTGAATGAATGTCATTTTCCTTCTTAATTGCTGCTTCTGTAGACTCAAATGGTTCATGTGCTACCAGAAGTAATCCATACGAATTATAAACCAGCGTGTATCCTGCAATTCCGGTTTCTTTCTGATATGCTCTTGAAAATCCCCCATCAATAACCATTACTTTACCATTACACTTGATCGGACTCTCGCCATCTTTTCTCTTAACCGGCACATGACCATTTACAATGTGTGTATCCTCTTTTGGATCCAATCCAAATTCTATCATGATATTATCCACAACTGTCTCATTTTCAAGCAGAGCATAGTATGGATTTTTCTTTTCTATATGTGTTTCCTTCTCTGCAAGGAAATATCTTTCAAAGGTCGCCATCTTGTTCTTTCCAAATAACGGTGAGTCCGGATGTAACCAGATATACCACATTGTATCTTTTCCATCTTCCCGCTCCTTTGGATCCAATGCAAAAAATCCTTTTCTCACATAACTTTCCAACACATCATACAAGGCCTTTCCACGATATTTCTTTCCGAAAATTTCTACTTCTTTCAGGTTCCCCTTCGCATCTAACGGTACACATCCATGATACAACAGATTATTGTTATATACCTTATACAAACCACCTTTCGCAAGAAGGAAACGCATATGTTCCTGCAATTTTTCACATCCCACAAAAGCATGCACCAGACGATCCATAATTTCTTCCTCTTCAGAAGTCAGTTTATATGGGTTCTTTGGATCTATTGTCGGGAAATTTGTATCCAGGAGCTTATATTCTTTTCCTTCCAGATTAATCGTACCTTTCTGATAATCAATCTTATGCAGTAACGCACGATTCTCCAGATGGAATCCTTCTGCCTCTCTATAATCTGACCTTCTACTTTAAACTGAATAATTGAAATCGCTTTATGTATTCTCAGATTCATCTGCATCTCATCAGATTCCGGTCTGTCAGTACCTTTCAATTTAAAACATGTACATGGATCATCCTTGTACATCCTCATAGCAAATGTAGCCAGTGGAAGCAAGTTAATACCATAACCATCTTCTATAATATCCAGGTTTCCATATCTGGCGCAGATACGGATCACATTTGCAATGCAGCCCAACTGTCCGGCCGCTGCCCCCATCCATACAACATCATGGTTTCCCCACTGGATATCAACAGAATGATATTTCAGCAGCTTATCCATAATAAGATGCGGTCCCGGTCCTCTGTCATAAATATCACCGACAATATGCAGATGATCCACAACCAGACGCTGGATCAGTTCTGAAATTGCTGCAATAAATTCTTCTGCCCGTCCGATCCTGATGATTGTAGAAATAATTTCATTATAATAGGACTCTTTGTCACTGACTTCCGCTTTCTCGGTAATCAATTCTTCGATCACATAAGAGAAATCCTTCGGCAGTGATTTTCTCACTTTAGATCTTGTATATTTACTTGCTGCACGCTTACTTACTTCTATCAGACGATACAAATTCACTCGATACCAGTCATCCATATTCGACTCCGTCCGCTTCACCTGTTCCATCTTCGCTTTCGGATAGTAAATCAATGTTGCCAGTGCTTTTTTGTCCTTTACACTCATTGTATTACCAAAAACATCTTCAATCTTGCTTCTCACGGCACCAGATCCATTCCTCAGAACATGAGAAAAAGCTTCATCTTCTCCATGTACATCCGTCAGAAAATGCTCTGTCCCCTTCGGAAGGTTCAAAATTGCCTGCAGATTAATAATCTCCGTAGATGCAGCTGCAATTGTCGGATAAAGATCCGACAACCTGTCTAAATAACGGTTTTCCATATTTTTCATACACAATCTCCTCCAGACCCGAAATCTTCCCCTTACCGGGATCTATTTACCGGATCTTGTTCCCGCCGGTTTACCGGCTATTATTCATCCAGTACTAAAACTGAATAACATCCCCCATGTCATACATGCCGGCTGGCTGTCCCGCAAGGAACTTTCCTGCCTCAACTGCACCTTTGGCAAATACGCTTCTTGAATATGCAGTATGTTTAAATTCAATCACTTCATCTGTTCCTGCAAAAATCACCTCATGTTCTCCTACGATTGTTCCTGCACGAACTGCTGAAATACCAATTTCCTTTGCGTCTCGCTTCTTTCTCACCTGACTTCTGTCATATACATACTCGTATTCATTTCCCATTGCTTCATTAATAGAGTCTGCCAATGCAAGTGCCGTTCCGCTTGGTGCATCCAGCTTCTGATTATGGTGTTTCTCAACAAGTTCAATATCATAGCCTGCCGGTGCAAGTACTTTGGCAGCATCTTTCAAAAGTTTCAGTAACAGGTTGATTCCCATTGACATATTCGCAGACTTAAGAACTGCAATCTTCTCAGAACACTCATCTACCTTCTTTAACTGTTCGTCTGAAAGCCCTGTTGTACAAAGAACAACCGGAAGACTCTTCTTCACACAGTAATCTAACAATTCATCCACTGCTCCCGCATTGGAAAAATCAATCACTACATCTACATCCACATCACACTGTGTAATCTCTTCAAATACCGGATAATCATTTGGAATTCCTGTGAACTTGTCGACGCCTGCCGCAATCACTGCATCTTCTTCATTCTTCACAATTTCTGTATCATGCGTCCCATTTTTCCATTGCATCCGTGCATTAATATCTTAACCATCTGTATCTTCCTCCTGTATGAAACCTCAAGTATTCCATGATTTTTCAGAACTACTGTCTATCAGCATTACCTGTTTTTCTTTCATCACACTCTTATTTTCCGAAATATCATATAAAAAAGAATATCACATTTGAGTTGTTATCTCAATATATGATATCCTTTTCACAAAGTTTTAAATAATGAAACAATCCACCTTAGAATTCTTCCACACACTCCAGTTTACTGACGGAGACCTCATATGCGATTCTTGTCTCTGTTTGTGTCTCTGACAATTTCTTCACATACTCTCTGCTTTGGATTCTTCCGAATATTCTGACATGTTCCCCTACATCAAAGTTTGAAGCATATCTTGCATTTCTCCCCCAGCAGATACATGGAATATAATCAGATTTACCATACGGTCTGTTCACTGCCAGCAGAATATCTGCAATTTCTCTTCCAAGAGGTGTTTTTCTGTAGACCGGACGCTTACACATATATCCTTCAAGAAGTATATGATTTGTTCTTGCTCCATCCGGTTCTTCCTCGATAAATTCTATTTCTCTCGCAAACACAGAAAGAACCAGTCTGTTTTTTGTCTCCTCATGACGATTATAGGATCTGAACTGACCAGACACCATTAAATATTCTCCACGGCAATCCTGTGTTACGTCAATGAGACGTTCTGATATCATGACCGGAATCCGATCACAAGAGTTACTTAACCGCTTTACAAGAAGTTCTACCATATAGAAACCTTCTCCAAAGACCTCATGGCTGTATGTAAACTCTGATACCACCTCTCCAATAACTGTCACCTGGTTGTTTTCAATAATCTTATCTGACATAATTTATAATTCTCCCTTCCTCTGGCTGGTATTTTAAGTCATTACCTAATGTATGTCTTATTGTAATGAAATAGAACTATTTTTTACAGAAAAAACATTCGACCTTTTTCGTACTTAAAATCGAATTCAAACTTTTTCTTTGTAAATTTCATTTTTTGTGATAAAATAATGAAGTTATGTTACAGATAAATATTTTTTTATAATAAGGAAGAGTGTTTAGATTATGAAAACAAAACGTGAAGATGTGAGAAATGTTGCAATTATCGCCCATGTTGACCATGGTAAGACAACTCTGGTTGACGAGCTTTTAAAACAGAGTGGTGTATTCCGTGAGAATCAGGAAGTAGAAGAACGTGTCATGGACTCTAATGATATCGAGCGTGAGCGTGGAATCACAATCCTTTCCAAGAATACCGCTGTTCATTATAATGGTGTTAAGATCAATATCATTGACACACCGGGACATGCTGACTTCGGTGGAGAAGTTGAACGTGTTCTTAAGATGGTGAATGGTGTTGTACTTGTTGTAGATGCATTTGAAGGTGCTATGCCTCAGACAAAGTTCGTTCTGAGAAAAGCTCTCGAGCTGGAACTTCCTGTTATCGTATGTATCAATAAGATTGACCGTCCGGAAGCAAGACCTGATGACGTAATTGATGAAGTGCTTGAACTCTTTATCGACCTCGGTGCTTCTGATGACCAGCTTGAATGTCCTTTTGTATACGCTTCTGCAAAGGCTGGTGTTGCTGTCCTTGATCTCTCTGATGAAAAACAGGATATGAAACCACTGTTCGAGACTATCCTTGACTACATTCCTGCTCCGGAAGGTGATCCGGAAGCTCCGACCCAGATGCTGATCAGCACGATTGACTACAATGAATATGTTGGTCGTATCGGAGTTGGTAAAGTAGAGAACGGTACAATCGCTGTAAACCAGGATATGGTTCTTGTAAACCATCATGACCCGGACAAACAGCAGCGTGTAAAAATTGGTAAGCTCTATGAATTCGACGGACTGAACCGTGTAGAAGTAAAAGAAGCTACAATCGGATCTATTGTTGCAGTATCAGGTATCACAGATATTTCCATCGGAGATACTCTCTGCTCTCCTGAGAATCCGGAAGCCATTCCGTTCCAGAAGATTTCTGAGCCAACGATCTCTATGCAGTTCATCGTAAACGACAGTCCGTTCGCAGGACAGGAAGGTAAATTCGTTACATCCCGCCATCTGCGTGACCGCCTCTTCCGTGAGCTGAACACAGATGTCAGCCTTCGTGTAGAAGAGACAGAAAATGCAGACAGTTTCAAAGTATCCGGCCGTGGTGAGCTTCACCTTTCTGTTCTTATTGAAAACATGCGCCGTGAAGGATACGAGTTTGCAGTAAGTAAAGCTGAAGTTCTGTATCACACAGATGAAAATGGCAAGAAACTTGAGCCTATGGAGCTTGCTTATATTGATGTTCCTGATGAGTTCACAGGAGTTGTTATCGAAAAACTCGGTCAGAGAAAAGGTGAACTCCGCAACATGACTCCGTCAAACGGTGGATATACTCGTCTCGAGTTCCTTATCCCGGCACGTGGACTGATCGGATACCGTGGAGAGTTCATGACAGATACAAAGGGAAATGGTATCATCAACACAAGCTTTGAAGGATATGCACCATACAAAGGAGATATCCAGTATCGTAAGCAGGGATCCCTGATCGCATTTGAGACAGGTGAATCCGTAACTTATGGTCTGTACAGTGCTCAGGAGCGTGGTACTCTCTTCATCGGAGCCGGTGAAAAAGTATATTCCGGTATGGTCATCGGACAGAATGGTAAAGCTGAAGATATCGAGCTGAACGTATGTAAGACAAAACATCTTACTAACACACGTTCTTCCAGTGCAGATGAAGCACTTCGTCTGACACCTCCGCGTGTCCTCAGTCTTGAGCAGGCACTTGACTTTATTGATACCGATGAACTTCTTGAAGTAACACCGGAAAATCTGCGTATCCGCAAGAAGATTCTGGATTCCAGAATGAGAAAACGCAGCACGATCAATAAATAATATTCGTGTTTGAAGCTTATGCTCGCGGATTAAAATAGCATTCATTAATTATCTGATAATTTTAAGATCGTCCTAAAGTTTTGAAAATTTTCATAATTTTAGGACGATTTATTGTATACAGAAAATCTTTTTCATGTTATAATGTAACCATGATACAGAAGTAATCTAATCATTCTTCTGTATAATTTGAACAAAGGAGTTGAGCAGCATGAAATTTATTATCAGCGGAAAAAACATCGAGGTAACACCGGATTAAAGGATGCTATCGAACAGAAATTAGGAAAACTTGAAAGGTACTTCACTCCTGAAACAGAAATCAATGTAACGCTCAGTGTAGAAAAAGGACGTCAGAAAATTGAGGTAACAATCCCAGTCAAAGGAAATATTATCCGTTCTGAGCAGACAAGCAATGATATGTATGTTTCCATTGATCTTGTAGAAGAGATCATCGAACGCCAGCTTCGCAAATATAAAAACAAACTGGTCGCTCGTAATCAGGGACATCCTACATCATATGCTCCATCAGGGAACAGCTTCAGAAAAGAATTCTTTGATTCAGAAGAAGAGACAACAGAAGACGATGAAGTCTGTATCGTTCGTACAAAGAAGTTTGGTATTAAACCAATGTTTCCAGAAGATGCTTGTGTTCAAATGGAACTTCTCGGACATAACTTCTTCGTATTCTCCAATGCAGAGACAGATGAAGTCAATGTGGTATACAAAAGAAAAGATGGTTCATTTGGTCTGATCGAACCAGAATTCTCATAGAACAGTAACCATATTTATTCAGTATAAGTAGATTTATTGAATATAATATGACACTTACTTAAAGGAAATGAACCGCTGCCAGAATATCAATATCCGGCAGCGGTTCATTTCTATCTCACAGAATAACCTCTTCTATGAGAATCATTCTTCATCAAAAATCTTAATTCCATCTTCTGTCCTTGCAAACCAACAGGTCGTCTCTTCATCCAGAACCACCTGACCGTTTGTCCCTTCCATCAGTTCAGCCCGCAGGCTGCCCATCTCATCTGTCGGAACAAACACTGTCATTTCAACCTTATCTGTGTAAACGGGTTCTAGTTGATCCAGATTTCGATTTGCAATCAAATATTGGATTTTCCCAAAATCCGTATAATTCGTCTCAATTCCGAGTTTCACCCCATGAATCCTTGCAATGCTCTCACTGTTCTTCAATCCTTCGATCGTTGCTGCTGTATAAGCCCTGACCAGTCCACCTGTTCCAAGAAGCGTACCTCCAAAATATCTTGTAACAATTACAAGTACATTCGTCAGTTCTCTCCCACGGATCACCTCCAGAATCGGTTTTCCTGCTGTTCCTGCCGGTTCCCCATCATCACTCATTCTTTCTGCTGCCGGATTCCTTCCTATAATGTAAGCCCAGCAATGATGTCTCGCATCCCAGTACTGCTTTCTTGTCTGCTCTAAAATCTCCATAGCTTCTTCTTCTGATGTGACCGGATGCACTTCTGCAATAAATCTGGATTTCTTTTCAACAATTTCTCCATTTCCGCCCTTATATATTGTATGGTAGATTTCCATTTTTCAGTCTCCCATTCTTTTTTTTATTTTTGCTATATTTGAAAATATTTCTTTATCTAATATACCATGCTTTTCTATATAAACTTGTATTTTTTTCTTAAGATTTTTCAGGAAAATTTTGAACTTTTTCAAATTTTACCTTTTATTTTAACATCGGTAAATTTGATATAATCATAGAAGTCAATAAAGGAGGATATTATACGTGAATTACGGAAAATCGAATCTTTCTAGAAGAAAAAAAGCAAATTTCTTCTAAAAAGAAAAGGAAAAAGAAGCGAGTCGGCGTACGTTTTTTCAAAGCCTCATTATTTGTTTTCTGCTTTTGATCGTCATTGGGGCAGCCGGAATTGGCATATATGTAAAAAAAGTGATTGACAATACACCGGAAGTCACTGCAAAGGACATTATGCCACAGGGCTATACAACGAATATTGTCGATTCCAATGGAACCTTGCTTGAGCAACTCAAAGACTCTGATTCTAACCGTGTTTACAAGAAATATGACGAGATTTCACCATACATGGGGAAAGCTTTTGTTGCGATCGAGGACGAACGTTTCTACAAGCATAACGGTATTGATATCCAGGGAATTATCCGTGCCGGTGTCAATGGTGTTGCACATGGCTTCCATTTCACAGAAGGAGCCAGCACATTAACCCAGCAGTTAATCAAAAACAATGTATTCCCTAATTTCATCAACGAGAGTAAGTATCAGCGAATTGAACGTAAAATCCAGGAACAGTACCTTGCACTAAAGATTGAAAAAGAGATGAGTAAGGAAGAGATTCTTGAGGCATACATGAATACAATCAATTTAGGACAGGGATGCCTCGGAGTTCAGACAGCTGCACAGCGTTACTTTAATAAAGATGCAAAAGATCTGACTCTTTCTGAATGTGCAGTTATCGCAGCAATCACCCAGAGTCCGTCAAATCTGAATCCGGTCAGCAACCCGGAGGCTAATGCAAAAAGACGGGAAAAAGTTCTGAAAAACATGAAGGAACAAGGCTCTATCACAAAGGATGAATACGATGAGGCAATGGCGGATAATGTATATAACCGCATTTCCGAAACAGCGTCAAATACAACTGCATCCAAACCTTACACTTATTTCATCGATGCAGTCATCAATCAGATCGTGGATGATCTTGTAACTGAGAAGAGTTATACAGAAACACAGGCATACAATCTGCTCTATAGCGGCGGCCTTACGATCAAAGTTACACAGGATGCTGATATTCAGGCCATCTGTGATGATGAAGTTGCTAATGTAGGGGATTATCTCAATGGTGATACAGAATATGGCTTGATTACGCACTTACTATCCACAGGGCAGATGGTTCTTCTGAGAACTACAGTAAAGAACAACTTGCTTCCTATATTCAGAGTGCCTGGGGATATGACACTCCACTTCTCTACGGTTCCGAAGGAGCTGCACAGGAAGCAGTTGATGCATTTAAATCAACGCTCAATATCAATGAAGCAGGCGGAGACACTGTTGATGAAAGAATTGAGCTCTCACCTCAGCCGCAGACTTCTGTTGTTGTGATGGATCAGTATACCGGACAGGTGAAAGCTATCGTCGGTGGACGCGGCGAAAAGAATTCCAGTCTTTCTCTAAACCGTGCCACAGATTCTGCAAGACAGCCTGGATCCTGTTTCAAGATTCTTGCTGCTTATGCACCGGCACTTAACGAAGGAAAGATCACCCTTGCAACAACAATTGATGATGAAGAATATGAATATAAGAACGGACAGTCTGTAAACAACTGGGATAAAAAATATATCGGTCCAACACGTGTCCGTTATGGAATTGAACATTCTATGAATGTCCTTGCTGTCAAGACATTAACTGACTATGTTGGTGAAACAGAAAGTTATGATTATCTTCTTAATTTTGGATTTACAACGCTGTCTGAAGATGATAAATATTCACAGGCAAAAGCTCTTGGTGGTATCACGAACGGTGTATATAATATCGAGATGACAGCTGCCTATGCAGCAATTGCCAATGGAGGAACTTACACGAAGCCGATTCTTTACACACAGGTTCTGGATCATGATGGAAATGTTCTTCTCGATAACACAACCCCTGAGACACATGAAGTCTTAAAAGACTCCACTGCTTATCTTCTGACAAGTGCAATGGAAGACGTTGTCAACGGTGCCGGTGGAACCGGTGGTTCTGCAAGACTGAGCAACATGCCTGTTGCCGCTAAAACAGGTACCAGCCAGGAAAGCCGTGACTTGTGGATTTCAGCATTTACGCCTTATTATACAGCGTCTGTATGGGGTGGATATGATGAGCATAAGACAATGGACAGATTAAGCCAGAGCTGGCATCAGAAACTTTGGAAAAATATCATGGAACGTATCCAGGATACAAAAGGACTTGAGTACAAAGACTTTGAAATTCCATCCTCTGTCGAAGAAAAGACGGTTTGTACTAAAACAGGACTCCTTGCCACAAGCAGTTGTCCTGCTATTACAGAGTATTTCTCAAAAGACAATGCTCCGACAAAGAGCTGCAGTGGTCACTATGTTGCCCCATCAAAAGATTCCAAGAAAGATGATTCTGAGAGTTCTGATGAGAACACACCTGCTACAGGTACCGATTCTTCCGGAACAACCTCATCACCGGATTCTTCCTCTGCTGGGACAATAACCGAACCTGCTGCCGGCGGAGACTCTGCTGGAACAACCGGAACAACTACAGGTGATACTTCCGGCAGCACTACTGGTGGCGACACTGGAAGCGGAAGTACCACTCAATAAGTAAATCACGCGCCGCAAGGCGCAACTGAAAAGGAGAGGCTATATAAAATGCCTCTCCTTTTCATATACCTATATAACTGATTGTTCTTGTTATCCTGTCTGTATCTCTCTGATACAGTATTCTGCTATCTTGTTTTACGGTTAATATATCTTGCTTTATATTTAGAATATACAATCGTCTGATCTTTATATAAACTATAATATCCGGAAACCGCATAGCTGATTGATATCGCGATCAGATAATATGCTGCTCCTGAAAATCCAAACAGTTCGAATGAAATCAGCATTGCCGTAATCGGACAGTTCGTCACTCCGCAGAAAAGTGCAACCATGCCGGCTGCAGCTGCTAACTCCGGTGAGAATCCAAGTATTCCACCGGCAACACATCCAAACGTCGCGCCAACACTGAATGCCGGTACAATCTCACCGCCACGGTATCCTGCCCGCATCGTAAGCGCTGTAAGTAACATTTTCCATAAGAAATCGAGTGGTCCTGCTTCACCGTTTTCAATAGCTCTTGCGATCAATCCGCTTCCTGCTCCCATATAATCTTTTGTATTCAGACATATTGTGATCAGAATAATCACTCCTGCCGCGACTACAATTCTAATATACGGATTTTTCAAGTACTTTGTATACAACTGCCCTACTATTTTTAACAGAATACAAAATAGAATACTTAAAATCCCACACCCCACTGCGATCAATGCCATCTTAAGTCCTGTCTCCACAGTAAGTCCCGGGATAGAATGTACCGGAAATGTCTCCGGATCAATCCCCATTCCTGTTGCAAACTCTGCCGCATGATAGCTGCGATCACACACGGAAGAAGCGCCGCGTAATACATTACCCCCACGCTCGCAACCTCCATTGCAAAAACTGCTGCTGCCATCGGTGTTCCAAACACGGCTGCAAACGCTGCACTCATTCCACACATAATCATCACATGGTGATCAAATTCATCTAAATGAGCCAGTTTTCCAAGCCAATTTCCAATACTTCCACCAAACTGTATCGACGCTCCTTCTCTTCCTGCCGAACCGCCGGTAAGATGCGTCAATAATGTTGACACAAAAATCAATGGTGCTGACAGAAACGGAACATCATCCTTTGATTTAATAGTAGCAAGTACCTGATTCGTTCCTCCGTCCTGTCTTCCTATCCTCTCATACATAAATACAATCAGAACTCCTGCAACCGGCAAAAGCATAAAAATCCAATTGTGTGTATCCCTGTATTCCGTTGCTGCCTTGATACATCCTGCAAATACTGCACTCGCACCGCCTACAACCAGACCTGTCAAAACAGAAAGCCCCATCCATTTCAGAAAATTCCACGTGTTCTGTCGGATCCTTTCATAATAATACTTTATTACTATTTTTGTATCGTGGGAATGTTTTCGTTTTCCCATCCCCGTATTTTCTGTATTTTCTTTTTCTTCCATTTACATTTCCCCTCTTGTATTTCTCTTTTGTTCCGAACTCTGATTGCTTTCTTATGTTCAGATAAAATCTCTTGCCTTATTTATTATAAAATGATTTTCCTTACCATGCAACACAGAAAAAAGGATGGTTTTCTCACGTTCGAACGTTTCTTGTTCGTTGTGCCAAACCATCCTCTAAATCAATTATTCTTCTTATACGGTGATGTGAGTGTCAAAAGTAAATTTTGCCACTCACTGATGTAACCGGATTGCTCCATTGCTATGCAATTCCCGCAATCCTCGAACACCTCAAACTCCCATAAAATGGCGTATTCACACCATTTTATTCCGTTTTCGGTGTTCGGCGTGTCAATAAGTATAAATTGCTTATT